>PDWJ01002758.1_pt1 | contig 17878 bp, 18 predicted proteins | sample 1430881 | NCBI WGS metagenome assembly PDWJ01 (sample SAMN01162460, study PRJNA174530) | Oral metagenome, whole genome shotgun sequencing project. | biome: Marine environment; feature: Marine mammal; material: Swab sample of the gingival sulcus; isolation source: swab sample of gingival sulcus...
AATCAACAACGGTATCCTGGAAGGAATCAATAGCCTTATACAGGCTGCCAAGGCCTGAGCACGCGGTTACCGAACCAAACGAAATCTTATCACGATGATTTATCTTATTGCGGACAAACTGCAGTTCGATTTACCCACATGAAACAGCGAGTAGCCTTATTTTAGAATTAGAAAGTCAGTATAACATTCTGAAATTCCAAATTTTTTATAAAATTGTAGTCCTTGAAAAGAGTTTAGCGTATGAACGTACGAGATGATTTTTTTCTCTCCAAGAAGTTTCGGTAGAGAAGTTTGTGCTCTTTTTTTAGGCATTGTGATTGCAAAGGTTGCGAAAATTTATCGACCCGTTTTAGGACATCACTATTGTCTCCCTTATATCTGTACAAAGTCCAAATTATTTTTTTGAACCCCATACTTTTTACTTTTTCAAAGTTTTCTGGGAAATAAATTTGAGGAATAATCCTATTCTGTGCATCAGGAATTTTTTGCATTAATATGCTTAATGCTTTTACATTATCCTCTTTCACATCAGTAATGATAGTTGCAGAAGGGTTATTTTTCATCCATTCGACTAATGTTTTAAGGGTTAACTTTTGAAATTGACATTTATCTCTAACTAACTTTTCAAATTCTGCAAGTGTCAATTTATTTTTGGTTTCGAATCCAAAGCTCCTGAGAAAGTCGTGTTTCCAATCATGAAGACATACAAGATGATTGTCGCTAGTGAACGAAAAATCTAATTCAAAGAATAAAAAACCTTGCTTTATATTCAGGTTAAGTGCTTCGAGTGAATTTGTATATGTTTCATCGTTTACACCACCTCCAGCATGGGCTATCCTTTGAATTTCGAATTGATGAAAATTATTATTCAATTTAATAAATTTTAAAAAAATTAAAACACCCGCTGAGACAACTAAAAAGGCAAAAATAAATATAAGTCTTTTCATGGTAAACTCCACGTTTTTCAATGCACTTGATCGTTTACAAGTATGTCACTACATCGTTTACACATAATTTCTCTTTAACCGTCCGATTTCATTTTGAATCCTCAACGTCTTCTCCTCAAAATATCCAAGCAGTTTTGCCTGAAAAATACTCGCCATATTCCTGTACCAATCTCCTCTAAGCCAGTCGATCCTAAAAAAAAGCAACTAACACCCTGAAATAACTTGATAAACATGCAAAATAAGCTATAATAATTGCAAAAAAACCAGATTGATACCCCTCTTTTCCTTGCAATTACTTCGATGAAACCACAACGCTCTCCCCAACGCAACCCTCAGGCAGATTTGTTTCGATCAGAGCTATCATCAATGGTCAATCCAGCCCACTCTCTTGCGAAGCTTTCTCAGGTTGTTGATTGGGCAAGACTGGATAAAGTGTTCGGCTCCAGTTTTTGTCCCTCTAATGGACGCCCGGCAATAAGCACACGTTTGATGGTGGCGTTGCATTATTTGAAGTACACCATGGACCTCAGTGATGAGATGGCTATTGAGAACTGGCTGGAAAATCCGTACTGGCGTGTGTCACGAACATCGGCTTTGTCAGCGATGATGCTGTATTGATGACGGGAGTGTGGCCTCCCGAAGTCGGTCTGCAGAGACGGGCTTCAAACAACCTCATGCTGCTGTGCTTAAGAGGCGTGGTAGTGAGCGATGAGGAAAAGGCTGTATTGAAACTGTCATGTGAGTGCAAAGAAGATGAGCGAAAGCGAACCGTTGATGAAGCATCGAAAGGGGTAAAGATGTTGTCAAAAAGGGTGGTTGTAGATAGCACCCCGATCAGTTCAAGCGATACCTGCTTACGGCTTGGATGGCAACCGGTGTATAGGCGGCATGATCTTTGAACAGGCTTCAATATGGAACATGGGAACCTGGACTTGATGAAGTGAAGAAGTTTTTTTATCAGGTACAGGGGCGGAGCAACTCGTAGTAGTGTAGAAACTTCTGTAATGGGAGTGGAGCGAAAGGGTTGCGTTATCTCGTTTATACTAAGGAGTCAACCGGTATGCCTGGGAGGAACTTCAGAGTTATGGACAAACCTTTCCCGATCAGCAAACGGATGGCCTGGTAAGCCTATAAGGAGATTAAAGGAAAAGGCAAAGCAGCAGGAGTGGATCATCAGAGTCTTGCTGATTTTGGAGAAAATTTGGAGGACAATCTCTACCGGTTGTGGAATCGTCTTGCTTCCGGGTGTTATTTTCCACCAGCGGTAAGACGAGTAGAGATTCCAAAAGGTAACGGAGGGAGACGCTTATTGGGAATACCCACTGTGTCTGACCGTATTGCCCAGATGGTTGTCAAGAGATATCTGGAGCCAGTATTAGAACCGCAATTTGATCAGGATTCATACGGTTACAGGCCTTCGAGACATTGGAAAGTTCTTCTGCGAGATTAAGCAATCCAACCTTGTGTTTTACGATACATTCGTTACTTTGTAACATGAGGATTACCTCCATAGTTTTGATGAGTTGGTTCACACCTACATCAAAACTGGTAACCCTCATTTTTGCAACTGAGGTGTCAGATCAAATCGTAACTAATTCAGGTAAAGATTGGGATGAGAAACCTTGCGTACAATATGGATGACCTGGGTACATTGCTTGCAACATAGCAAGAAGATGGGTTTTAGGGTGGTGAAACCTTTCGACGAAACCACGAAAACATGAAAAAACAGGCGTTTAATTGAGCCTGATTGTCAAATTTATACCTACTATTAAAGACGTTGGGTAATAAACCAGTTATTCGAGATTCCCTAATGCCGTTTCGACGAGTTCACGGCTTAAGGCTGAAAGATCTTTTTCGGTTTTTACATTCTTTGCCAGCTCTGTGGCGAGAGATTGCAAGATCTCTTGATTGGCTTCCTGGCTCACGTCAACTCCTTTTTTCGTTGAGGATAATTGAGAGAAACCAGTTACACGATCTTATTTACATACTCGTCAGCTCCGAAATAACGTAATAAATTTTCGTAATTAAATGCTAAGTAACGAATTGCTCCGGCTCCCACGCTTTCCCTCATAGCGCATCATGGTATCCAGCCTTTTCCGGCGTACAGCGACAGAACACCGCTGTACTTTTCTATGGGTAGAAGGAGAAAACTCTGTGTATCGTAACTCTTCGACGACCCGTTCGACTTCTCCTTGGTCTTCGGCAAGCGAGGAGATAACAAGGCCACTGCCATGCTTTACTCTTCACCCCAAAATAACGAACCATCTTACTATAACCATAGGTCCTTATCCCATGCAGGGCTGCTATTAATACTCGGTGCTGCCCAAGGCTTGTACCCAAAACAGGTAACATAGCGATACGACAAGAGAGGATTTGCTTACCCAGTTTAACCTCAACATGATAATATTCTTGCTATTTTCTAACGGCCACATTACATTGCATCCGGGTATTTTTTAGACAACTTTTACGAGGGTGATGTTATGTTATCTACATTTAAAAAAGTCGCATTAAGCCTAGCCGTTATTGTTTTATGTACAGGGGTTAGTGCAGTTAATGCTAAAGATGTCACGTTGAAGGCATGGGTTAGAGCTGATCGCAACGGTCCATTACGTGCCGGTAATTTGGTTGAGGCCAAGGACACGTTAAATGATATTTTAAAAGTAACCGGTTCTGACGTTACTGTTAAACTCGAAGTTCATGAAAATAACTCTAAAGGTTTTGATGCAGATGCCCTTGACCTAATGAAGGCATATGCTGCCGGTAAGGGGCCAGACATTTATATTGCTGCTCATGAATGGATCGGTGCATTTGTCGAAGCGGGATATGCTTGGGATATGGAAAATTATATCCAGTCTCATCCACAATTTTTTGGCGATATCATTCCTGTACTATGGGATTCAGTACGGTACAAGGGTAAGCGTTATGGTGTACCACAGGATTCTGAAATTCGCATGTTCTATTACAACAAAGATATGTTGCGTAAAGTAGGAAAATCTGAAGAATTCATTGAAAGTTTACCTGGAAAAGTTGAAAGTGGTGAGTTTACGTTGTATGACCTCACCGATTTGGCAACGGAAGTCAAGGAGAAAGGGGTAGCAAAATACGGATTTATCCATCGCCCGACTGTAGGACCTGATTTTCAAATGGTCATGGAAAGTTTCGGTTTTGTGCCATTTGATACGAAAGATGCCAAACTACAAGTTTCAAAGGCTAAATTGACCGAATTCTACAAATGGTTGAAGTATTCGGTGGATAAAGGCGCCTTACCTGAAAATATGACAACATGGACCTGGGATACCATTCATCAAGCATTTTATGATGAAGAGGTCTTTATGAAGCTTCACGGTATTTGGAATGTGCCAAAACAGCTTGAGGTCATGAAGCTACAAGGTAAGGACGATTATTTCAAAAAGGTGGGATGGCTACATTCACCTGCAGCTGAAAAAGGCGGCAAACCTACAAATCTTTCACATCCCATTGTTTATGTCGTGTCAGCACAGTCTAAACACCCCGATTTGGCAGCCTTGCTCGTTGCCTTGGCAAGCCAGCCGATCGCGAATACCAAACACGCGGTATCAACCGGTCACACACCAATCAACCACGGCCAGATTGCAATGCCTGAGTTCATCGAAAAAGGTTGGGCACTTCGTGAAGCGGCAAAAATGTTACCGTACGCAAAATTCATGCCGTCACATGCGAAAATTGGGCAATATAGCGCAATTATCTATAAAGGCATTCAAGGGGTTGAAACTGGTCGTTTATCACCTGAAGAAGGTAGTGAATTTGTTATTGAAGAAATGCAAAACGAATTGGGAGAAAATGTTAAAATCTTAGACTAATAACAGTGCTAAGACTATCTGATTTTGCTGCAATGTGCCGTTGTTACCCCATTGTACTTTGTGCACTGTCTTTGCAACGCACCTTGTAGCAAAAATTCATCAAACTTTACTGTTCTTCATGTAATCCATAATGGCAAGCCCTAAAAATTCACGAGAGATAGTTCAGCTGCAGCAGAAGTTTTTGGCCGAACAAAAACACCGACAGCGTGTAAACTTTGCTATTTTTTTGGGGCCTGCCATTGCCTTACTGTTTTGCTTTTTTATTCTGCCTGTTATCGTCGATGTGTTTTTAGCATTTACTGATATGGGGCGTACAGTCAAGTTTGACGAGTTTACCACCGAAAACTTCGAGCGCATGTTCACACGTGATACTCGCCTGTTAAAGTCTCTGTGGCTGACTTTTCTGTATGTTACTGGAACATTGGGGGTTTTTAACGTTACCTTTGGGCTTATCCTCGCCTTAATGACCACGGCAAGACGTATGCCTGAGAAGGTTGGGGATTTTTTTCGTGCCGTCTGGTTGTTACCACGTATGAGCCCCTCAGTAGTTTACGCTTTACTATGGTTATGGGTCATTGACCCGTCGGAGCGAGGTCTGCTCAACCAAATCTGGCACGGTGCGCTCGGCTTTGAGCTCTATGACATGAAGCTTTCGCACCCACTTTTACTGATTATTGTTGTGAACGGTTTTATCGGCGCATCAATGGGGATGATTATTTTTACCTCTGCGATTCGTGCTATTCCAGAACATTTATTTTATGCCGCACGTGCTGATGGTGCAAGTGGTTGGCAAATTGTTTGGCAGATTGTTTTGCCTGCTATTCGTTGGCCGTTGTCGTTTATTACCGTGTATCAAACCCTATCACTACTGGTCAGTTTTGAATACATTTGGTTAGTTACCGACGGTGGACCGTTTTACGACACAACAGTGTATGCTCTGTATGTATACAAGCGTGCTTTTGAAAACGGACAATACGCCTACGGTGCCGCAATGTCATTATTATTGGTGATTATTGGCATCGCGGCATCGTTGTTAATGTGGAAATTTATGGATATGCGTAAGTTACTTCAAGAGCCGAAAATCGAGGTTCACTAACGGGAATCTTGAGTAATTGTAATTAATGGATTGAGCTACAATCCCGGAATAATGATTCAGCGTAATCCAACAGCTATATTTTACTCTATTTTCGGTAGCAACGGACAGCTTATCCTTACGACTATCACGCCTTTATGATAGAGACCTCGAATATCTGGCCTTTAAGGGCCGTATACCACACCCCTGCAGATGTATTGCAAACTGAGTAAACAGTTCTTCGATCACTCCGGCAGTAATCAACTCCTTCCGACTATGCCATATCGTCGTTGCATCCGGTACCTTGCTGCCTCTGTACAGCCCAGGGACACGCCCCAAAAAATGCCGATCAAGAATTTGCTGCACGGCAGCATCGTCGGAAAGACTCTACAAAAACCGAAAAACCGGGAAGTTCACATCAATACACCAGCCTGTCCTTTAAGGCCTGCAGCGGACGTACGCGGTTTCTTTCTCGTCTGTTCAAAGACGCGACGAAACAGTTTCCACTCAACAACGTGGCCTATGTGGGTGAGAGGATCGGCATAGGCATCAATAGTTACGCATCCACGTATCAAGGTTGAAAAATCTAGGTTGAAATATATCGGCTTTATCAATCAGAAACGGTATAATGAAAAGGTGGAAGACCATAATATATGGGCAATAATCCAGTTCGTTAGCGTAACGATTTAGCTAAATTTATTGCAGTAATTATTCAATAAGAATTACTATGAATAAAAATATTGATTCAATATCCGCCACTGATTGGAAAAAATGCGCCACAAGAGCACGGCGCACTAAAAAAATTACGCAAGGACTCCTTATCGGCTTTTTAATTTTGGTGTCAATTCCTGTTATTCTGCCATATTTTTGGATGTTAACCATCTCATTATCGGCTAAAACAGGAGGAGTAGAGTCTTTTGTCTTGTGGCGTTCAACATTTATTCTTGTCCCTACTCTTTTTATTATTAGTACGGTTTATTTGTCACTTCCAAAAGGAAAGAAAAGACGGTTAATCATTGGAGGCAGCACATTACTTGCCTTGGCTTTTTTCATCATTTTTGTCGGTCCTTATTTGCACGTACAAAATTATCGTTTTTTGTGGACGACTGACATTATGGCGGCTGACTCCAAACGTGGTATGGCGACCAGTGTGACGGCTCAGTTTCCTTCAGTCTGGCAAGCCTTTTCAAATTCTTGGTTAATGGCATCTGTTATTACCGTCGGTGTGGTATTGGTTTCGACGTTAGCCGCATATTATTTATCGCGCTTTCAATTCAACAGTCGCGGTAAAGTGTTACAAGGCTTACTCATCATGCACGCTTTTCCGGCAATGACGATGGTGATTCCCATTTTTTTAATTATGTATTGGACGGGCTTGATTGATTCTGTTACCGGTGTCCTGTTGGTTATTGTCACGCTTGAATTACCATTTTCCATTTTTATTATGAAAGGTTTTTTTGATTCTGTCCCTTGGGACATTGAAATGGCAGCGATTACAGATGGTGCGACACGTCGCCAAGCATTTTGGCGAGTAGTCTTGCCACAAGTTAGTGTTGGTATGATTGCAATTGGCGTGTTTGCTTTTATCAAATCGTGGGAAGAATATGTTTTCGTGCGTACTCTTTTGTTTGATAAAAGTAATTGGATGATGAGTTTATATTTATTTTGGGTTTCTGAGGACATGATGGGGGTGGATTATGGCATTGTCGCAGCAGTTGCAGTTTTTTATGTGATGCCAAGTCTATTGCTCTATATCTTTGCACAGAAATATTTAGTTCAAATGTCATTTAGTGGGGTAAAGGGCTGATGGCAAAAGTAACCTTAAATGCGGTTGGCAAACAATGGGGGAATGTTACCGCCTTACAGCCAACAGATTTAGAGATTACAGATGGTGAGTTTATCGCAATTTTAGGCCCATCTGGCTGTGGAAAATCAACGCTACTTTTTATGCTCGCAGGCATTTATATGCCAACTGAAGGAGAAATATTATTCGATGATCAACGTATTAACGAAGTAGAAGCAAAAGACCGTAACGTTGGTATCGTTTTTCAGTCTTACGCTTTATATCCACACATGAATGTCCAAAAAAACATCATGTTTCCTTTAAAATTCAAAAAAATACCCCCAAAAACAGCCAAACAAAAAGTAGAAAATGTCGCAAAATTGGTACATGTTGATGAATTTCTTGATCGTCGTCCCAGTCAGCTATCAGGCGGACAGCAGCAACGCGTTGCACTGGCTCGTGCCTTGGTCAAAGAACCTCATCTACTGTTGCTTGACGAACCTTTGTCGAATCTTGATGCAACCTTGCGTTTAACGATGCGCACGGAGATTCGTGCGTTGCAAAAACGTCTTGGTTTAACGACGATTTTGGTAACGCACGATCAACTGGAAGCCATCACTATGGCAGACCGTATTGTCTGTATGAGTCGTGGAAAAATTGAGCAAATCGGCTCTGCCGATGAACTTTATCATCACCCCAACTCATTGTTTGTGGCGAAATTTATTGGTTCTCCCCCTATCAATATCATTACAGGAAAAGCTGAGAAAAACGAGGTTACGATTGATGAAACCATATTGCCCATAACCCAACCTTATACTGGTGATATCAGCATCGGTATTCGCCCCGAGTCTATTCGTTTAACTGGCTGTAATCATTCACTTTTGTCGGGGAAAATTATTCGCATAGAACCGATGGGGCGAGAATATTTAGTAGCAGTCGACACCAGTGTTGGTGCATTTAATGTGTTATGCCAAGGTACAACAATTGAATATTCAATAGATGAACACGTTGGGCTGCATGCTGATCCGAATAATTGGCTCGTTTTTGCTGCTGATGGAAGTCGTATTGAAAATCTACATATTGCACGTGTAAACAAGGTGGATCTGTAAAAAGATACAGAGAAAAAAATGAAAATAGTCACGTATAATATTCAATACACCTTAGGAAGAGACAATATCTATGATATAGACCGTATTGTTGAAGAGATAAAAGGTGCTGATGTTATTGCCTTGCAAGAGGTAGATCGTTACTGGTCACGTTCAGGTAATATTGATCAGCCCGCAGAAATTTCTAAACGTTTGCCTGAGTATTACTGGGTATTTGGTGCTAACTGCGACATGCATGCACATGGTCTGGTTGAAACCGGGTTGCCAATAGATAATCGTCGTCGTCAGTTCGGTAATATGATTTTATCAAAATCACCAATTTTGTCTTCTCGTAATTTCCTACTCCCTAAATACGGGACTATCGTTCAACACTCCATCCAGCAAGGTATTTTAGAAGCTGTCATCGATACGCCTGCAGGTACAATACGTTTGTATTCAACGCACTTAAGTCATCTTTTAAGCGATACACGTATCCCACAAATTAAACGCATAGTAGATATCCATTCATCTGCATATGGTGAAGGTGGAGCATGGTGTGGTGGACATCCGAACCCTGCTTCGGGATGGCTTGAAGGAGGGGAGCCTGCCATGCCGAGACAAGCTATCGTTTTAGGAGATTTTAATTGCGATTATCGTAGCCTAGAATATGAGCTATTATGTGGACCATTTTCAGAAACCCATGGTCGTCTCAATCATCGCGAAGGTTTTATGGACGCTTGGGTAGTTGCCGGGCATGAGGAAGCTGAGGGACAAACCCACCCCAATAGCTCTCGTCGAATTGACTATTGTTTTATTACTCCTGATCTTGCTCCGTATATTCAATCTGTTGAAATAAATAGTAGTGCAGAAGGATCAGATCATTATCCCGTATGGATTGAGCTATTATAAATTCACCTTATCTGCCCATGTAAAATAGTTACTCCTGAATAATATGGTGAAATCAGTGAATGTTATGAGCTGACTACAGCCTAAGAGCTCCATTCTTATTTTTATCAACTTTCGCTGTTTTTCAATAGCCCTGCTAGAAGGGAATAACTACAATTTTTTTATTACAGTTATTATATCTTCGATTGAAGAAATATCGGCCATCGAATGCCCATAGTAAGCATAGCGGAGTACCCCGGATGTATCGATGAGTATCTGAGCAGGCATCCTGCCCAGTTTGAAAAATTTGACCTCCTGTCCGTACAGGTTGAGAACCTTATGTTCCGGATCCGGTAGGCCGATGAAGGGCAGCTCTTCTTTTTTCCAGTATTTTCGAAAAGCCTCTGCTCTTTCTGGTCCGATAACGACTATTGCTGTTTTTAGGGCGGTGAAGCGCTGATAGTTCTGACGCAACTGCGCCATGTGCCTGCGGCAAAACGGTCAAAGAAATCCACGAGTAAAGACTATCAGCACATTCTTTTTATCGGTAAAATCAGCAAGTGAGACATCGCTGCCATTGACGTCCGACAGCGTAAAATCTGGAGCAGGGGTGTTGAGCGTAATCTTGGTCATCTTTTCCTCTCTATTGCGTTGCCAGATAACTTGACACCAAGGAGCATGGCGTAAACCGGTAAGGACAACGGGTAGTGGTTCAGACCAGATCAGACAGTCGTATCGAACAGTTGTCTCTGTTTAATAAGTAGGCGACCAGCGAACGGTGGTCAGTAGATCTTTTTAACATACCGCTTTGCGCGGTTCACAATTATATAACAACGAGTGCATGTTGCACCCATTATTTTAGAGCAATCAGAAACGGGAACCCCGCCATTAATCAGTTTCTCCTCGAAAATGAAGACGCTTCTCTAAAATCTTAAAAAAATTGTTCCGGCGCGCTGCACACGCCGGAACACAATCATTCCAGGACGCTTCCCGTCAGTCTTCGTCTACCGACCTACGGCTAAGCCAAGCCGCTCAATTCGCTGTTACAGACAAGTATTACGGAATCTGGCAAAAAACCTGTCAAACTTTTTCGGTTCTTTTAGTTTTCCTGCTGAAGAGTTACTCTCCATTAGCAAGTAAAACAGCTAAAAGTTACCATCGAAAAAACTCTTTTGCTCCGGAAAGAGTCACAAAAAAGCGGTGCTCATCATAATCCTGTTCCGCGCCGGAACGCGTATTTGCATAACGGTAAGAGAGTGAAAAGGTATACCACCGCAAAAAATTGTACTTTATCGTCGCACCAACGTCATACAAATCTTCTGTATATGCCAGATCAGCATTTTGCCAGAAAAGGTTTCTTCCACCAAAGGGAAGCTGATCCCGGTCATTATTGGTATAACCTGCTGAAAATTCACCATTAAATGCTGGAGTAAACTGGTAAGAATAGGCTGTTTGAACCCTCCAGAATTTTGTTAGCCCATCTCTTTTGCCGTTGAAGTTCTCGTAAGAAAATCCGCGTTCACCAGACAGATATGCATGCGATCGCTGATTCTTCCACGTTAGCGTTGAAGAGTAATTATAGTCCGTAAGACTGGGGCTATTGTCATACTTAATAGAAGTTGGTCCGGCAGACACCCTTATCCTTAATTGCCGGTTAAAATCGTGCTCCCAACCGAGAGAGATCTCGTGAATGATGCTATCTTCACTCAGGTCAGAATCATAGTTGACACCAGCATATCGATAGCTGCCGAAAAACAGGTCATGTGGCCGCCACCGATAGTCGGCTCTCAAAAGACCATGAAACTCCTGCAGGTCATCGGAATTCTCTTCCGTACCATTCGGCAATTCATTATCGTCGTAAATACCTTTGACATACCTTCCTTCCGTCTCAACTCTCCATGAGGGAGAAAAACGGTAGGAGTATCCAAGAATACCCTCATGCCGGTCATAATCCGTGTAGTTGTCGCCCGTTCCGTCGATGTTTCGCAGTACACCAAGATTATACCCTAGCGCAACCTGAGAATCCTGTGCGTATTCGTACGCCGTATACAGCGACAGATCATTGCGCCAATATCTGGTTCGTCCGAAAGTTCTGACCAAAGATATCGCCCCTGTTTCAGTGTCACGGACAACAACGTTTTCGGTGACGTTGTTGTCGCTGGGCGTAATCACCGTCGTTCGCAGCACATCATCTGCAACCGGATCCTCACCATAATAGAAGTTGTCGGTCATGCGCATCAGCCAGTTCTGATTGACCTTCCTTGTCATCAACAGATTCAGACTATGGTCTACCTCATTTTCATCATGAAGATCATCGTAGGTAAGAACAGGAGCATAGGTCAACTCAAAAAGATCAGCCCCCCCCTGTGAAGAAAATCGCATCCTTGGCGAAACAAACCAACTCCTGCTGTCTCCACGCCTATCCTCCTGAGCGCTGTTTCGCTGAGCAACGGCATCCTCTTCGTCGTAACTTCGCTCCTGAAAATCATATCCCATGGAAATTTCGCCGATAAAAATACTTTGTCGACCCAGAGCAGGAAAGGCCGTCCACAAGATAAAAACAAAGAAAAAAACACCACAGAAAAACAACCGCATCATAACCTCTCCTCAATGAACAACGACGACGTCGCCAGATTCAATAAAAATATTTTTTTCTAACTTCTTACCGTTCACCAGCTCATCATAATCAAACTCCATCTTCACTTCGTCTGCCGTTGTCGGCCGGATACCATCGCCGGCCCGCACAATGGTGACATTATGGCTAGCCCACTCTGTGAAGCCTCCGCTACGGGCAATAGCCTGGACAATGGTGACAGGATAGTCCAAATAAAAAATACCCGGTGCAGTAACTTGCCCCATAACGGTGTAACGGCGGCTGTTACTTTGAATAAGCACCGTGGTAACCACAGGGTCTCCGTACACCGTCGCATAAAGCTTTTTCAGATAATCTGCCAGCTGAGTCAATGTCATGCCAACGACATTGACATCCCCTACATGCTGCAGGGAAATACGGCCATCCAGACGTACCTCCACTCCTATCCCCGGTCTTCTCAAGGTGCCACCGGCTGCACGGTTTCGATTTCCTCTGGTGCGATCGGTCATCCAGGGTCCGGATGCGGCCATATCTCCTTCACCATAAATACTGACACCAAGCACGTCACCATAGCCAATCACATACTCTTGATCCTCTCCCGGCATAGGCTGACTGCCGACGACCTCTTTACGTAAGGATTCCTTCATGGCAGCATCGGCGACAGCGTCAGCTGTCGACTGTGCTGCCATGAGGGACACAAGGGGACAAAAAAACACTGTCGCAAAAACAAGACAAAATAACAGGAAAAATACATCTCGCCTGACCATCGCACCACCTCCGTGCAGCTACGGATTATAAAATTCACTTTATACCTTTTATCTAACCAGAGAACCGGAACAAAATGAAGAAAAAACATAACGAAAAAATACAACTTTTTCTAGAAATGATTATTGAATCATGTGTATAGTGTCATTTATGTTTTTCTTTTTTTCTTGATAATATCCCTAAGGTGTTGTTATGTTTAACTTTTTTGTCAAGATGCTGTTCCGTATTCTGTTAGCTTGTTTTGCCTGTTTTTTATTGAGTGGATGTTTCGAAGAACCGGAAAAAAAGAAGCTCAAGCATTACCAAAAGGCGATGATCTACCTGGAGGAAGAGAAAAACAAAGAGGCTATCATCGAACTGCGCAACGCCATCCAGCTTGACGCAAAGTATGCCGATGCCAGGTATCAACTCGGTCTCCTGTATCTCCAGGAAAATGACCCTCGAGCAGCCTTTAATGAGCTGCAACGCGCTGCCAGTCTTGACCCTGACAACCTTGACGCAAAACTGAAGACTGCAGAATTTCTTCTGATGAGCCGTGACAAGGAAGGGGCACGCGTCCAGGTCGAAGATATTCTCAAAAAAAAGGGTGATCATTTGGATGCACTGGCCTTGATGGCCAATCTGGAAATCATTGACGGTGACTTCATCAAAGCGGAAAATACCCTTGAAAAAGCGTTGGCGATAGATCCACAACTGGACCGTCTGCACACGATCCATGGCAGATTGTTCATGGCAAAAAAACAACCTGAACAAGCAGAAAAAGAATTACTGAAAGCAAAAGAGATTAATCCCAAAAAACTGGCCAATCATCAAATCCTCCTCTCTTTCTACCGATCGCAACAGAATATCGCCAAGGCAGAGAAAACAGCGAGCGCCATGATTGAACAGTTTCCCGAAGAGATTACCCCGCGGCTCATGTTGGCCTCTTTATATCGGGAAAACAATAACGTCCAAAAGGCGGAAGCCGTTTATACTGAAGCGCTGAAAAAATTCCCTGAAGAAGCACGACTAGACTTGGCCCTGGCTGATCTTTATCGGCAAAAAGGCCAGGTCGACAAGGCGATTGCAGCGTACACCAGCGCCCAGAAGCATTCGGATAAACCTCTCAATGTGAAGGCACAGCTTGCCGATTATTATTTTGAGCAGAAAAAATATGAGGAAGCCAGGACGCTTATGGATGAAATTTTGACAGATAACAGTCAGCATTCTGGAGCCAACCTCGTCAAAGCCAAATTTCTCGTCAATGAAGGTAAAAATCTACAGGCCATCGATATCACCACCAAGCTTATCGGTAACTATCCTCGCTGGGGAGACGCCCACTTCACCAAAGGCCTCGCCCACATGAACCTGGAGGAAACAGAACTGGCTCAGACTGAAATAACGGAGGCGGTCAAATACTCGCCCCGCAACAGCCGTTATCACACCACCCTGGCCTTATTGAATCTTCAGGCACGCAACATAAACGACGCCAAGCGTGAAGCTGCCGTGGCCCTCAAAATCAACCCTCGCAACTTTCCGGCTGCCCTCCTCCTCGGTAAGGCGGTACTCCTGAACAAGGAGTATAAAAAAGCGGTCAGTATGTTTGCTGACATGCAAAAACAACTACCTGATAACATTGAAGTCATCGGTAATCTTGGCCTGGCTTACATGGGGCTTAAAGATTTTGCTAAAGCAAGGGAGGTCTTTACCCAACTTCTTCAACTCCAGCCGGGCAACACCCTTGGCCTGATCAACCTCATCCGAATTGAAAAGGCTGAAGGAAAACCCCCCGAAGACATTCTTGCGCTCATTAAGCATCAGGTGAAAGTAGCTCCTGAAAGTATCGGCAACCAGCAGCTTCTCGCCTCTGTCCTCATGGGAGAACATCAACGCTACGATGAAGCCCTGGTCCACCTGCAAAAGGCGCAAGAACTCAACCCCGACGATCCACAAACATATCAGATGATTGCCCTGATCTATAAGCGACAGGGCAAGCTTGATGAAGCGATCAGTGAATATACCAGGCTCCTCGAAAAACAGCCTAACCATCTTGCAAGTCGTATGGGCCTTGGCGCCTTATACCAGCAAAAGGGGGATCGCAACCAGGCAAAAGTACAGTTTGAAAAGGCCCTCCAGATCAATCCAAATTTTGCGCCCGCAGCCAATAATCTGGCCTGGCTGATCGCCGAAGAGGAAGCCCCAGATCTCGGTGAGGCCCTGCGGCTTGCCCTGGTGGCAAAACAGGAACTCCCCGACGATGTCCATATCATTGATACCCTGGGCATGGTCCATTACAGGCGTCAGGCATACAGCCTGGCACGAAACGAATTCGTTCAGGCGGTGGAAAAGGAACCGGAAACCCCGGTATTTCGCTATCACCTCGCTATGGCGCTGAAAGAGGAGGGCAAGATTGAGGAAGCTGTCAAGGAGCTGGCCGAAGCCCTGAAGTCTGACCGAGATTTCCCGGAACGCCAAGCTGCAGAAATCTTGTTAACTGAGCTAGATAACTCCTGATTTTTGCGAGGGGACCTTGAATATCTGTATATTCGAAAAATTCAGGGTCCCCTGACTGTACGTACCCTATTTCATCCCCTTGAACAGGGTCTCCATTTCTCTCTATTTAACGACTGAACATCGTGAGACAACAATCCCTAGAAGTCCTCAGCCATAACGACATACAACAACGTGTCCACGAGCTGGGCGAGAAGATCACTGCAGATTATGCGAACAGCGACCTTGTGCTCATCGGCGTCCTGAACGGTGCCTTTATCTTCACCGCCGATCTTTGCCGTGCCATCGACCTGGACCTGGCAATCGATTTTATTCGTGTCGCCAGCTACGGTGATGGCACAGAATCCTCTGGAGAAATACGCCTGAGCAAAACTCCGGAGCTTGACCTCGTCGGCAAGGATATCCTCCTGGTGGAAGACATTGTTGACACTGGCACCACCCTTGCCTGGCTGGTAAAACATTTCAAAACACAGGACGCACGCTCAGTCAAAGTCTGCGCCCTGGTGGATAAAACCGAACGGCGCACCACCGAAATCCCCATCGATTACGCGGGATTCAGGATCAATAAGGGCTTCCTCATCGGATACGGACTGGACCATGCTGAAATCTACCGAAATCTTCAGGGGATTTACACGCTGGCATAGTTGCAACAGGGCCCCCTGACGCTTCAAGGCTCAACCACTTTTTTCAACTGGAGGACTGACCATGGCACCCCCAACCTTTGCCGTTCTCCTGTCGGGATGCGGTTTTCTCGACGGTGCAGAGATTCACGAAGCAACACTTACCCTTTTGGCCATCCACAAGAATGGCGCCGAATTTGCTTGCTTTGCCCCGGATGTTGCTCAGCATCACGTGATCAACCATCTCAGTGGCGAGGAAACCAGGGAGAGCAGAAACGTACTCGTCGAGGCAGCACGAATCGCCCGTGGTAATATTTCAGCACTGGCCAGCTACGATCCGGCACAATTTGACGGTCTCATTCTGCCCGGCGGCTTCGGGGCCGCCAAAAACCTGAGCACCTTCGCCTTTGACGGCTCGGCCATGACGGTCAATGCCGATGTCAGCAAGGCCATCCTTGCAACTCATGCGGCAAAAAAACCCATCGGCGCGCTCTGCATCGCCCCGGTCATCCTCGCCAAACTACTCCCCGGGGTAAAACTGACCATAGGCGAGGATGCCGGGGTTGCCGCCCATATCGCGGATCTGGGCGGCCAGCACACGCAGACCAGCCATGGCGAAATCGTCGTCGATACCGCCAACAAGGTGGTCAGTACTCCCTGCTACATGCTCGACTCACGGGTAGATCAGATTGCCGAAGGCGCAGAACAGCTGGTGCGACAGCTACTGCTCATGGCCACCTGACGACTCCACAGGTGATCGCTGTTTCGGGCTAAAGCGCTTCAGCACTGGTACGTCTTCGCGGTGGACGGGTACTACCCTGCCCGAGTATTTCTAGCCTATAGACTTACTTTTCCTTTCAATCGCAGCGTCTGACTCGCGCTGTACGCCGAAATAGCGAGTTGTGCTTTGCGCTGGCTGCTGTGCATAGAAACAACCAGGTAAACCGAATAGATATGTCGAGTATACTTGAAAAATTACGGGGAAAAGACCTGAGATCAATAGGCCGTGCCAACGAAGTTGTCCATGAAATTCAAGAAAATCCATCCCTGTTTAAGCTTGTCTTTCAAGGTCTCACAGATAATGATGCGGTAATAAAAATGAGATCGGCGGATATCGTGGAGAAGGTAACCCGAGATAACCCAGTGCTGCTGTCTGGTTATACACAACAAGTAATATCAATACTAACAAAAGAAAAACAGCAAGAAGTTTGCTGGCATATGGCACAAATTGCTCCACGTCTTAGATGTGACAAGCCAGAAGAGAACAAGCTAATTAATGTATTAAAAAACTGTTTACTACATAAAAGCAAAATTGTCCAAGCATCAGCAATGGAGTCATTGGTACAATTATCAGAAAAAAATGTCTTATTAAAAAATGATATAGCTAAAATTATAAAAAAACAGATGGAAAATGGAAGTCCTGCTATTAAAGCACGAGGACGAAAACTGATGCAAGCCATATCCAGAACAACAAATGATAAATATTGATTTACTAAAAAACATAAAGTCTATGATAAAGCAGATAGCTGCTCTAACTTCGTTGATTTTTTAAAAAATAATTATTTATCAATTAAAGACAATTGAGCCTGCTGGCCACATATTCATGCGTAAGGTTGAGGCGCTCTACCGGTTAACATACGATATCAAGAAGGCATGTTCTATATTTTATCAGTGGTGTCTCATAAATAGATTCTCCTCAGAAGCAAATAACCATCTGATAATAAAAGAATAATTGTCAAAAATATGGTATGATGTGCAAGTAAAAATGACAAAATCTCACAAAAAGGTTTGCACGTGAT
>PDWJ01002760.1_pt1 | contig 17872 bp, 14 predicted proteins | sample 1430881 | NCBI WGS metagenome assembly PDWJ01 (sample SAMN01162460, study PRJNA174530) | Oral metagenome, whole genome shotgun sequencing project. | biome: Marine environment; feature: Marine mammal; material: Swab sample of the gingival sulcus; isolation source: swab sample of gingival sulcus...
GTGCCTATTTGGTCTTGCTACGTGTGGAGTTTACCTTGCCATGAATTGTTGCCAATCATGCGGTAGGCTCTTACCCTACCCTTTCACCCTTACCCTATTAAAAATAAGGCGGTCTGCTCTCTGTTGCACTTGTCGTCAGATTACTCTGCCTAGCCGCTAGCTAGCACACTGTCCTATGTAGCTCGGACTTTCCTCCTGTTTAAAAAAACAGGCGACCGTTTGGTTTACCAAAGTTTATTATAACAGGAATTTTTTAATTTTTGTAACCTTATTTTTGCCACTTTTCCCATGCAAAATGACTGACATTGCGTTCATCTTCACTAAAATCTATGCCAACTAAATAAATTTCTCTCTCGGTATCATAAAAGGCTTGAAAATATTGTTTATCCTTAATTTGTTGCAAGGCATCGCCTCGACCGTCCATTTTAAATTCAATTAAATAACGTTTATTGGCTATATCCACCACCATATCAAGTCGTCCTTTATTAGTGCTACGCTCAAGCTGAATTTCTACCCCCAACGATAGCAAATAACTATACATCACTACGCTATAATACCCCTCATAATGAGCAAGCGGACTGTTACTATAAATATGATAAGGAATGCTTGCAAAAATGGCAATAAGCGTTTGTTCAACTTCCGCCATATCCGCTTTTTCTAGTGATTGATAAAGAGCATTACGATTACTAAAAGTAGGGGCTTTCGGTTCGGTAATGGTATTAATCAAGCATTCAGACAAAGAAATACGCACCTCTTTATTCGGTAGGCGCAAATGATAAAATAACCCCATTGGCGAGTTTTCCACCTTATCAATGGTTAAATACCCTGTTTGTAATAATAGGGTTTCAATACCAATATTATCAATATTTGCCACATCAAGCTCATTTTCTGAAATGGTGAGATTGTCCACATTCGGCAAATAATACTGCTTTTGTTGTAACTGTTTCATTAAAAATGTTGGTGTCGCAGTTTTAAACCAATAATTACTATAAAGTTTATCATTATCAATAAATTGCAAAATATCATAGGGATTATACAGAGGCTCACCATTAAACTGGTAACCGTTATACCACTCTTTAAGCATCTCCCAATCGGCCCCTTGCAAATGCTCGGCAAAGGTAGTTTCGATATCATTTTGGGTATATCCACAAATGGTGGCAAATTTAGAACTTAAACTAATATCGGTAAGATTATTTAACCCTGAAAAAATCGATACTTTAGAAAATTTTGATACCCCTGTAAGAAAAACAAACCGCAAATATTGGTCATTTTCTTTCATAGTGGTATAAAATCCTTGCAATAGACTGCGAATTTTTTCTGATAACTCTTTATCAGTAATATTATCAAGGATTGGTTTATCATATTCATCAATGAGAATAACCACTTTCTGCTGATATTTTTTATAGGCTTGATGAATAAGATTCGCAAAAAATGCCGATAAATTATCATCTGCACAATCTGTTAAATTAAGCCTCTCTTGATTATGTAATAATTTATTTGCTATCAGCTTTTGACATTCTGTAACCGTACTTTGATTACCACTCATATCAATACGGATAACAGGATAAGTAGTGTCCCAATTGTGGCTATTTTCTACCGCTAAGCCATGAAAAAATTGTTTGTTACCTTCAAATAAATCTTGTAAAGTGCTTAAAAACAAACTTTTACCAAAGCGACGAGGGCGAGAAAGAAAGACAAATTTATAATTATTAATTAAGTCTTCTGCTAAATGACTTTTATCAACATAAATATAATTATCGCTACGAATATGGCTAAAAGTTTGAATACCTAAAGGCAGTTTTTTTAGTTGAGTCATTGGTTTAGTCCTTGTTTTATTATTATACCAATCTCATAAACCATAATTTTTTAAAGTAGAGACAGGGCATGCCCTGTCTCTACAAAATCATTAATGTTATATTTTGGAAATGGTATTACTTGCTTATTGTACCCTATTTTTTATAAACCATTTGCCCTTTTGGCTCGTAGTCGTTAACGTTAATAGGAGAATGTTTTTCTAAATATTCTTTTAACACTTCCGCATCAACAAAGCCTGTATTAACATAGCCCGCCAAGCCTGTAATTTTTGGATAGCCGTCGCCACCGCTTGCATTAAAACTTGGTACGCTAAAACGATAAGTTTTATTGGTATCAAGGGCTTTACCACCAATTTTAACATCGCTTACCCCTGTTTTATTAACCGTCATGCTAATCCCTGCAAATTGAGCATAAGCACCTGAATCAACAGGGAATAGGGCAACTTTATTGAGATAATTTAAAACATCGCTACCTTTCATATCAACATAAGTCACCGTATTGCCAAATGGCTGAACTTTTAGCACGTCTTTATAAGTAATATCACCTTGAGCGATAGAATCACGCACACCGCCTGAGTTCATAACGGCAAAATCAGCTTTCGCACGTTCTTTTTGAGAAGTAGCAATCAAACGCCCTAAATTAGTCTGATGAAAACGTACCACATTACGGTCGCCCTCAAGTTTACCATTACTTTCGGCAACTTTTTTGCTTAATTGGGCTTGCCCTTTTTCTTGATATGGTTTTAAAAACGCTTGTAATTCTTTGTCAGCAGAGATTTCATTTTGAATAAACACACGTTTTTTCTTACCATCTTTATCCTTGATTTTTTTCTTTAAATTAACAGGAATTAACTGATAATTTTCTAATTTTAATTCACCATTTTTAAAGCTATAATCGGCACGCCCAACATATTTACCCCATTCAAAGGCTTGTACAATCCAAGTGCCATTTTGTTGGTCAGGTTTACAAACATCGCCTGCTTTAAATTTCGGGTCTTTACGTTTGTTGCCCTCTTCCATACAGACAGGCTCTTGCGAGTGTCCGCCAACAATCATATCCAAATCGCCTTTATTGAGATAGCGAGCAAGGCTCACATCACCCGGTGCATTAATGCCATATTTACCATCTGCATAATGTCCCATATGGGTGACGGCAAAAATCAAATCAGGTTGTTCTGTGACTTTTAATTCAGCAATCACCGCTTTTGCCTCGACTTTCGGGTCACGAAAATCAATATTGCCGATATATTCAGGATTACCAATTTTTTTCGCATCTTCTGTGGTTAAACCAATGACCGCAATTTTAATGCCTTTTTTATTAAAAATTTGATAGGGTTTAAAGAGGCGTTTACCTGTTTTTTTATCATAAATATTCGCTGACAACATGGGAAATTTTGCCCATTCACGCTGTTTAAATAAAGTCTGTAGCGGATTATCAAATTCGTGATTACCCAATGCCATCGCATCATAACCGATACGGCTCATGCCTTTAAAATCAGGCTCGGCATCTTGCAAATCGGATTCAGGAACGCCTGTATTAATATCACCGCCTGAAAGTAATAATACGTCACCACCTTTGGCTTTGACTTCCGCTCGAATGCTATCAATCAAAGTTTTGCGAGCAGGCATGCCATATTCACCATTTTTATTTGACCAAAAACGCCCGTGGTGGTCGTTGGTATGTAACACGGTTAAATTGTAGGTCTTGTCCGCTTGCCATGCGTGCGTTGGTTTGTTTGCTGTCTGTTGAATAGTAGTCGCACAGCCTGTCATCAAGAGACTTGTGCCTAACAAGCTAGATAATGCAATTTTTGTTGATATTTTCATGGGAAATCGCTCCGTTGGTTACGGTTAATTAAAAAGTTTTTACCTAACTGTGATATGATACAATAAAATCAGTTATTAATCATAGAGAAATTTTTTATTCATGAAAAAGCAAAACACTCGTACCAAAGTTATTAAAACTCTCCTTAACGTGCAAAACGGATTATCGCTTAGTAATATGCTTGACGGCTTACTCGCCGATGTCGGTCAAGAAAATAAAGCCTTTGTCCATAATTTATTATTAACAAGTTTACGCCATTGGCACGCTACCGCTCGCCTGCTCGATAGCTTGGCAGATAAACCGATTGATGAAATCGAAGTTCGCACCACCTTGCAAGTGGGGATTACTCAATTATTATATTTAGAAGTGGCGGAACATGCCTGTATTTTTGAAACGGTGGAGGCAGTTAAAGAAATCGACTTTGCTCGTGCTAGCGGTTTAGTCAATGCAATTTTACGCAAGGTTGCAAAAAATCCGCATAAATACCGTAAAACTTGTAATAAAAAGCACAGTTTACCCAATTGGTTAGCAAAACAATTAAAACAAGATTGGCGAGATAATTATAATGAATTATGTAAAAGTTTACGCCTATCTGCTCCAATGTTTTTGCGTGTAAATCAGCGACAAACCAATATTGACGATTATTTACAACAATTAACCGATTTAGAAATTTTAGCAGAAAAACAAAATCTAACTTTAGAATTGGCAAATATTGGTAAAACCAATAATAATTTAATTCATCTAAAGCAAAGCCTAGCGGTTAATAAATTACCCAATTTTGCCACAGGTATGGCAAGCGTCCAAGATGCCCATGCAAGTTTAGCAGGTGCTATAGTGAAATTATTAACTGATAATTTATTAGAAAATAATAAAAATCTACATATTCTTGATGCTTGCACTGCTCCAAGTGGAAAATTAGCCCATTGTTTAGAGCAATTTGACAGTGAAAATATCAGCAAAGTTGTTAAAACAAAAGTTGGCACGGATAGTGAGGGCAATGATAAATTTTTAAATTTACATGAAAAAGACAACAAAAAATTATTCACTTTTACCGCCATTGATAACGATGAAAAACGCTTACAACGCAGTGAACAAAACCTTCAGCGAATTGGTTTAACTGATGAAGTAAAATTAATTTGTGCTGATGCCACTGATTGGCAATTTGATAGTGAAAAATTAGAGCAATTTGATATTATTCTGCTTGATGCTCCTTGTACGGCAACAGGAGTTATTCGCCGCCACCCTGATATTTGTTTATTACGTCAAGAGGACGATATTAAGCCAACCGTCCAATTACAATCGCAAATTTTACAGAATTTATGGTCGCAACTCAAAAATGGCGGTTATTTAATTTATATTACTTGCTCAATTTTAAAAGCGGAAAACGAAACGCAAATGAAGCAATTTATCGCCAATAATAACAATGCTGATGAAGTAAAAATTAATGGAAATTGGGGTATTGAGCAAGCTATCGGTCGTCAATGCTTGCCATTAGAACAAAATGGCGGAGATGGTTTTTATTATGCGGTGTTAAAAAAGGATTAGGAAAATAAGTTGATTTTTAGCCGTAGAGACAGGGCATGCCCTGTCTCTACAAAACAATTATAAAAACATTTCACAAAATGCTATTCACGATTTAAACTTAAACTATCAACGGCATCAACCATTTCACTATCAGGGGTTTTACCTGCTAATTTAATTTGTAAACGCAAGTCATTCGCTGAGTCGGCATGTTTTAACGCATCTTGATAAGTAATCTCGCCTGCAACAAATAAATCAAATAACGCTTGGTCAAAGGTCTGCATACCTTCTTCACGAGAACGCTTCATCACAGGTTTAATCTCATGAATTTCCCCTTTGCGGATATAATCACTGATTAATTGTGAATTTAACAAGATTTCAATAGCCGCTCGGCGACCTTTACCATCAGGCGTGGGAATAAGTTGCTGAGCAATAATCGCTCGCAAGTTTAACGACAAATCCATAAATAACTGTTCGTGACGGTCAGCCTCAAAAAAGTGAATAATACGGTCAACCGCTTGGTTAGCATTGTTAGCGTGCAAGGTAGCAAATACCAAGTGACCTGTTTCCGCATATTGTACCGCATAGTTCATCACTTCACGGTTACGAATTTCACCAATCAAGATAACATCAGGAGCTTGACGTAAGGTATTTTTTAATCCTGCTTCAAAAGACAAGGTATCAATGCCCACTTCACGCTGAGTGACGATACAGCCTTTATGCTCATGAACGTATTCAATCGGATCTTCAATGGTGATAATATGCCCACGAGAATTTTCATTGCGATGCCCCATCATGGCTGCCAAAGTGGTCGATTTCCCTGTCCCTGTTGCACCGACAAGCAGAATAATGCCCCGCTTTTTCATCGATAATTCTTTTAAAATAGGCGGTAAATTTAATTCTTCTACGGTAGGAATTTTTGTCTCGATTTTCCGCAATACCATACCGACTTTATCACGCTGAATAAACGCACTAACACGAAAACGAGTGTTTTCTGCTTTGTTGGCAATGGCAAACTGACATTCATTGGTTTCTGCAAACTCTTTCTTTTGAGCTTCAGTCATAATACTATGGGTAATTGCCCTTGTTTGTTCGCCTGTTAATGGCGTTTTACCCACAGGCAATATTTGCCCATTGACTTTCATCGAAGGTGGCACATCAGCGGTAATAAATAAATCTGAACCGTCTTGTTTTACCATTAACTGTAATAATTTATCAAAATCCATAATTACCCTCTATTATTCTATTTTCTATATTCTGTTTTCTATCTATTTATACCAAAAAATCTACATAAAGATTTCAGGTTGTTTGGCATAAGTACGAGCAGATGCTTTGCTAATGGTGCCTTTAATCACTAAATTTTTCAGTGTTTGGTCAAGGGTAATCATACCTTCAGAAGCACTTGTTTGAATGGCTGAATACATTTGAGCCACTTTATTTTCACGAATTAGGTTACGAATGGCAGGCGTACCAAGCATAATTTCATGAGCTGCCACACGCCCCCCTGTTTGCCGTTTTAACAAGGTTTGCGACACTACCGCTTGCAAAGATTCTGATAACATACCTCGAATCATCGCTTTTTCTTCGGCTGGGAAAACATCAATCACACGGTCAATGGTTTTTGCTGCCGATGTTGTATGTAAAGTGCCAAAAACTAAATGCCCTGTTTCCGCAGCGGTGAGAGCAAGGCGAATGGTTTCAAGGTCACGCAATTCACCAACCAAAATAACATCAGGATCTTCACGCAATGCCGAACGCAAGGCAGCATCAAAACTTAAGGTATCACGATGCACCTCACGCTGATTAATCAAACTTTTTTTCGATTCATGAACAAATTCAATCGGGTCTTCTATGGTCAAAATATGCTCACGACGACTTTCATTAATATAATTAATCATAGCCGCCAAAGTGGTAGATTTACCAGAGCCTGTTGGTCCTGTTACCAAAACAATACCACGTTTAAAATTAGAAACTTTTTTAAACACCGCCCCCATACCTAAGTCTTCCATAGTCAAAACTTCTGACGGAATGGTACGAAATACTGCTCCTGCTCCACGATTTTGGTTAAACGCATTCACACGAAAACGAGCCAATTTTGGCAACTCAAATGAAAAATCAGTTTCAAAAAATTCTTCATAATCCGCACGCTGTTTATCATTCATAATATCATAAATTAATTTATGCACCGTTTTATGGTCCATGCTTGGCATATTAATACGAGTAATCTCACCATCAACACGAATCATAGCGGGCAATCCTGCCGATATATGCAAATCTGAGGCTTTATTTTTTACAACAAATCGTAATAAATCTTCAATACTAACGCTCATTTTATTTGTTCCTATTTTCAGTGGCATTACTCAAAAAAATTTTATTAATAACCATTCTATAAAAAACTATTTTTTGAAACTTTTGCAGTTACAATTGACAACGATTATAATAGCAAGGATTATTGCATTTGTCAGATAATAATTTCATTAATTAGCAATAATAGGCAATAAAAAATGAAATATGATAAAAAACAGTTAAATCTTGAAAAATTAGTATAATATGAATGAAAAATACTCGTCAAGCGTTAAATGACTAAAATAACGGAGAATTTTGATGAAGAGAGAAAAAAACTTTGATAAAGCAACATTAATTGCTAATTGGCGACAAATTCAACAGCAAATCAGTGTTTATTTAGCAAAAAACAATCGTGCAAACAATGCCACTCAATTAATTGCTGTATCCAAAACCAAACCGCTCGAAATGATTACTTGTCTTGCCAAGCAAGGACAAACAGATTTTGCAGAAAATTATTTACAAGAGGCAATTGCTAAAATTAAAACTATTCAACAGAATTATCCGCAATTAAATTTAACTTGGCATTATATCGGTCATATTCAACGTAATAAAACTCGTGATATTGCCGAGCATTTTGCATGGGTGCATACCCTAGAGCGTGATATTATCGCCAAACGCTTAAATGAGCAACGCCCAAGCCATTTACCGCCATTAAATGTATTAATTCAAGTGAATATTGATGAAGAAGAGAGTAAATCAGGCTGTAATATTAATAAGGTGGAAAATTTAGTAGAAAAAATTATCACTTATCCAAATTTAACCTTACGAGGACTTATGATAATTCCTGCAAAACTTGATAAACAAAATGATAATGCCTTTGTTCGTACCCAAGATTTATTTCATAAAATTGCCAAAAATTACCCTCAGTTAGAAAATTGGGATACGCTAAGCATGGGCATGAGTGGCGATATGGAAACAGCTATTAAATATGGCTCGACTATGGTACGCATTGGCACAGCAATTTTTGGAGGTAGGTAAAATTCCTTGCTTATGCTTGCTTTAAAATTAATTATTTTAATTTAACACAAAAACAGCAATAATAAATCCTAAAAGCGTGAGAAAACAGAAGAAATATAACCTTTCTATCAACCTTAAACGCCCTAATATTTTTAACGTCTCTGTATTATCTACGTTCATTTTACCCCATGTTTTTTTAGATTGAATAAACATGAATAATTTATGGACTTTTGATTGGTCAAGGACATTACAACCATATAGTTGCGAATAAATATCTTGATGATTTTTTTGCATTGATTTTCTTAGTTTTAGTCTGTATATAGTACTTAAAATCAGCAATAATAACATTGATATAAAGCATAAAACAAAAATATAGACTAACATAAAAAACCTTAAAAACTACATTGTTTTTTTTGATACATTTTTAAGTCGAAATTCAATATCTAAAAAAGTAATCACTTAATTATTTTGCCCTTAATCGCATTAACCCCTCTTGTTGCACGGTGGCAACCAACTTGCCATCTTGCCAAAATTGTCCATGATTTAAGCCTTTGGCGTGGGCGGTGTTATCGCTCCACATATCATAAAGCAACCAATCATTCATATCAAAAGAGCGATGAAAGTGCATAGAATGGTCAATACTAGCCGCCTGTAGCCCTTTAGTCATAAAACTAATACCATGCGACATCAGCCCTGTTCCCACTAAATAAAAATCAGAAGAAAACGCTAATAATGCCTGCTGAATGGCGATAGGTTGCACGCCTAAATCTCGAATACGCAACCAATTCGCTTGTTTGGGGGGCATAGGTTTTGGGTGAATGGGGTCACGAGGTTTAATTGGTTTAATTTCTACATGGCGTTTTCGCATAAAACGAGCTTTTAATTTTTCAGGAATTTTACCGACAAATTGCTCTTTTAATTCTTGCTCAGTCAATAAATCTTCCGCAGGGGGATAAACAGGCATTTCAGGCTGATAATCAAGCCCTTCTTCATTGGGGGCAAATGAGGCAATCATAGAAAAAATCACCTGTTCCAACGCTTTACCGTCTTCTTCTTTATATTGAATGGCGGTCACTCGCCGAGCGGATAAACTGCGTCCATCTCGCAAGGTTTCCACTTGATATAACACAGGTTGAGCGATTTCTCCACCTCGCAAAAAATAACCATGCAACGAATGACACGGTTTATTTTCTTCATCTATGGTATGAAAGGCAGAAATCAAGGCTTGAGCCAACACTTGCCCACCGAAAATTCTTTGTCCGACATAATCATGGCTTTTACCTTCAAAAAGGCGAAAGTTTGCAGGTTTTGCTTTTGCAGATTTTTTACTCACTTCCTTGAGTGTCACCGTATCTAGCAATTGTTCGACTAAATCGGCATGAGTCACATTGTCCGTTGCTGTGGTTAAAGTCGTGTGCGACATAAAGAGTTCTCACAGTTTAGCAACATATATTAACCCTTTATTATAACATTTTCTTTAATCTTTTAAAATACAGAAAATTTTGTAAACATCTAGCCAATAATACTCTTTTCAGAAACTTTACGTTTTATGAGATTTTTCTCTGTACACGACAATTTTTAAACAACGGGAAAGTTTAAATTATCAACCACAGATAAATTAACCTCTGTTTTTATTGCTAAATTTAGCATAATCTTATATGATTATCTTTAACTTTATTTCATAAAACATTTTCAAAAACAATGACTAAAAAAAATCCCCTAAACCTTGCCGTCGTTGGACATACCAACACAGGCAAAACCTCAATTTTGCGTACCTTGTTACGTGATAAATATTTTGGTGAAGTAAAAAACGCTACCGCCACCACTCGCCATGTCGAACGAGCGATTATCACAGATAACAATAACGAAAATGAATTGGTTTATCTTTTTGATACACCGGGGTTAGAAGATGCCACGGGGGTGATGGATTGGCTTGCAGATAATACCTCCGCTCGCAAGGACGGTATTGACCGCTTACAGCGTTTTTTAAATTATCAATCCGCAGACAATGCCGACGATTTTTCGCAAGAACAAAAAGTTATCCGCCAATTATTAGCAAGTGATATTGCCGTTTATGTGATTGATGCTCGTGAGCCTGTTTTAAGTAAATATCGTGATGAATTGGCGATTTTATCTTGGTCAGCCGTCCCTGTAATGCCTGTGTTTAATTTTATTGGGGCAGAAAATAATCATATTGCAGAATGGCAGACTATGCTTGCTCGGCAAAATTTACATATCAGTAGCCAATTTGATAGTGTGGCTTTTGAGTTTAATGATGAAATGCACCTTTGGCAGAATTTATCCACTTTATTAAAACAAGATAAGCGTTTAAGCCAATTAATCGATTTTCGGCAAGAAAATTGGCATAATCTTTATGAAGAGGCGACCATTATTATTGCTGATTTTTTGTTAAATGTGGCAAGTTTTACCAAAGTGATTGAAGAAGATGCTAATCCTGAGCCTGTTTTAAAAAATATGCAAACTGTGGTGCGACAAGCTGAACGCAATATGCACCAAGATTTATTAAATTTATATAAATTTTATGATGATGAAGTGGCGACAACTTCGCTATCATTAAAAGAATACGAGCAAAATCCATTTAACAGCGAATTATTAAAGCGTTATGGTATCCGTACCACTTCAGGGGCAACGGTTGGGGCGTTGCTTGGCATGGGGATTGATGTGGCAACCTTTGGCACAACCATGGGCTTAGGTACAGCGGTTGGGGGATTTTTGGGTGGTTTATTGCCGAATAGTGGCAAAATTATTGATATGGTGCAAGGCAAAAAACAACTGCAAATCGACCCTGCAACCATTACTTTATTAGCGACACGAGCGTTAGAGGTGTTAGCGATTTTACGCCATCGAGGACACGCAAGCCAAGAACATACGATTACTGATGAGAATATCGAAAATACTGCAAATCCGTTCATGCCTTGGTCAGCAAATAAGTTACCGCAAGAATTAATCCAAGCAAGAACCAAACCTGAATGGTCATCACTTGATGGCAAACATAGCAAACAAGCAAAATTATTACGGCAAGATATGGCGTGGAAATTGGCTTATCAGTTGTCGTCAAAAACGACCTCCTAATTTTCATTTCTTAATTCAGATGAAAATTAAGTAAAGATTGGATTGTTTTAAAAATTAAATTAACAAGTAAAAATTTTTCCTTGTAATTTGATTAATTTTTGTTGAAAATATACGCTTATCCACTCAATAACGGTCACCCTGTTATGATTATCATGCGACTTCTTTCCTCATTACAGCACGATGAAGATGAACGAGGAATTTATCAACTTGGACATCAACTTATCAAGCATGGACATCAATCCATTGTTCTTGCTAGTGCTGATGCCGATAATAAATTAGTGCAACGTCTTGAACGTTCAGGTAATATTTATCACCAACTTGCGATGGATAAAAAGTCTTGGTGGTCATTGTTATCTGTCATTCCCCTCCGCAATTATATTAAAAAATATCAGCCTGATATTATTCATGTGCATTCACGCACGCCTGCATGGGTGCTGTATTGGGCATTAAAAGGGGTTCGGCTAAAAAAACGTCCAAAAATTATTAGCACTATTTATGGATTTTATCCGATAAATAAATACGCTTGGGCAATGTTGCAATCTGATGTTATTATTAGCGTTTCCAAAAGTGTGACTCGTTATTTGCATGATAAATTTCAGCAACAAGACATCACAGATAAAACAGTGGTACGCATTTATCGAGGGGTCAATACTCGCCGTTATACTTATCGCCATAATCCTTCTGTGTTTTGGTTACGCAAAATTTTTGCCGAATTTCCCGAACTTGAACATAAAAAATGGTTGCTGTTTCCGAGTGTGATTGATAAAGAATATGGGCAAGAATGGCTAATTGATATTTTAGGCAATTTACAAGAAAAATTTCCTAATATTCATGCAATTATTATGGACGATGACAAAGATATTTCCAATCATATTTATGAGGAATTTCGTCAGCGTGCCTTTGCTTTGGGGTTAGATAAACGTCTGACTTTTATTGGCAGTAAACGCAATGATAAACGAGAATGGTTATCTGCATCAAATTTGGTGTTAGCCTTGGCAAATGAACCTGAATCGATTGGTATTCCAATCTTGCAAGCTCTACATATGGGAACGCCTGTGGTTGGTTGGGATAGGGCAAGTTATGCAGAAATTTTACGCTGTATTTATCCGCAAGGGCTAGTTAAAGAAAAAAATTCGTTGGCTGTGTGCAAAATTGTCCAAGCACAGTTAGAAATAGCCTGTTATCCACCAATTTCTAATCAATTTACTTTAAAACAAACGATAGAAGAAACCCTGCAACTCTATCAACTTATCAATGATAATCAACAAATTCCTGATAAGTTTTCCGAATTGGAGGGTTTTTAATTTTACAATCCTGCTACTCGGCTACTGCCGTCTTTGCGGTCAAGACCAAAGGCGGTATGTAGGGTTTTTACCGCTTTATCAAGATATTGCTCTTTTACCAAGACAGAAACTTTAATTTCACTTGTAGAAATCATTTCAATATTAATATTATGTTCTGCAAGGGTTTGGAACATCAGACTTGCCACGCCTGCATGCGAACGCATTCCCACGCCAACGAGTGACACTTTGACAACTTTATCTTCACCAAAAATTTCTCTTGCTCCAATATCTTCTTTGGCGTTTTGTAAAATTTCTAAGGCTTTTTCTTTGTCATTGCGATTGACAGTAAAGCTAAAGTCTGTCATGCCATTAATAGAAATATTTTGAATAATCATATCCACTTCAATATTAGCATTACCGATTGGGCTAAGAATGGCTGAGGCAATGCCGGGGTGGTCAGGGACATCACGCACCACAATTTTTGCCTCATCTCTTGTAAAGGCAATGCCTGAAATGACAGGTTGTTCCATATCGTCTCCTTCGTCGATAGTGATTAGTGTACCGACATTTTTTCTAAAGTTTTCATCAAAACTGCCATCAATATTTTCATCAAAACTTGATAGCACTCGTAAAGGTACTTGGTATTTTCCTGCAAATTCTACCGAGCGAATTTGCAAGACTTTTGAGCCTAAACTCGCCATTTCTAGCATTTCTTCAAAGGTAATTTTGCTTAATTTTCTTGCTTTGGAGGTCATTCTTGGGTCAGTGGTATAAACGCCATCAACATCGGTATAAATTTGACACTCATCGGCTTCTAAGGCGGCTGCTAGAGCAACGCCTGTGGTATCTGAGCCACCACGCCCAAGGGTGGTAATATCCCCATTTTCATCGACCCCTTGAAAGCCTGCAACAATCACCACATTACCTAAATGTAACAATGATTGCAATTTATTGGTATCAATGGATTGAATGCGAGCTTTGGTATGAATGTCATCGGTTTTAATGGCGACTTGCCTGCCTGTGAGTGAGCAAGCATTGACCCCCATTTCTTGTAATGCCATTGCTAACAAGGAAATAGAAACCTGCTCCCCTGTCGAAACCATTTGGTCATATTCTCTTGGGTCAGGGTCTGCACTGATTTGGGTTGCCAGTTCAATAAGGCGGTTGGTTTCACCACTCATTGCAGAAACCACAACCACCACTTGATGCCCATTGTCATGCCAGCATTTTACCCGCTTGGCGACATTTTTAATACGGGTAATATTACCCATTGAAGTGCCACCATATTTTTGTACAATTAATGCCATGAATTATTTACCTTACATCGGATAAATTTAATAAGAAAGCCTAACTTTATACCATATTTTTATCATTTACACTAATTAAAATTATTTATTCAAACTCAATATTAATATTATAAGTTAAATCACTTGGTTTTAATTGTGAACCTGCATAAGACACTCGGATAACATGGCGACGATTACTTTTTACAAGATATTTACCATTGGCAAAATCATGCGTATATGGCATTCTTAGATAAATCGCCAATGCAGAATCTTTTGAAGTAATATTTAATACCTGTCCTTTCTTGGGATAAAGATAATAATCACAATACTCCCCTTTCATCTGTTCTTGACTACGGCGAATAACGGACATATCCACTCTTTGTTGCAATAACTTAGGGCAAATGGCTTTATTTTTACTTGCAAGGTTTGCATAATGGCTAGTTAATTGTTCTTTAATCTCATCTTTTTTTGTTTCTGTTTCTGTGTAGCGGTCGAGATTAAATTTCTTTTTGAGTTCTTTTGCCGTCTGTGCTTGCTCTTTATCCTTTTCACCACAGGCAGTTAGCAGTAGGCAACAGCAGGCACTAATTGCTATTATTTTTAACTGATATACCATTATTATCCCCTTAACAAATTCTATTCTGTGCCAAATTCTTCTCTTTTTCGTGCAAAAAAGCGTTCTAGCCTATCCATAGACTCTTCTAATTCAATAACATTGGGCAAAAATACCACTCGGAAATGGTCAGGTTTATCCCAATTAAAGCCTGTACCTTGCACAATTAGTACTTTTTCCTCGAGCAATAATTCCATCATAAATTGCATGTCATCGGTAATCGGATAAACTTCAAGGTCAATTTTTGGGAAACAATAAAACGCCCCTTTGGGCATGGTACAAGAAATACCTTTAATAGCATTGAGGCGTTTTACTGCCATTTCTCGTTGTTGATAAAGCCGACCTGTTTCTGCAGTCAGGGCTTGCATACTTTGATAGCCACCCATAGATGTTTGGATTGAATATTGAGCAGGAACATTGGCACACAATCGCATGGAGGCAAGCATATCTAAGCCCTCGATAAAATCAGTGGCATGTTCTTTTCTGCCCGAAAGCATTAACCAACCCGCTCGAAATCCCGCTATTCGATGAGATTTTGAGAGACCATTATAAGACAATACCAAGACTTCATCAGTAAGCGTACAGATAGGTGTATGCACCGCATTGTCATAAAGCACCCTATCATAAATTTCATCAGCCATAATCACCAAATCATGGGCTTTTGCCAATTCAATAATCTGTAATAAAATTTCTGTCGAATATAACGCCCCTGTCGGATTATTAGGATTAATAACAACAATACCTTTGGTATTTTTAGTGATTTTACTTTTAATATCGTCAATGTTTGGTTGCCAATCGCTTTCTTCATCGCAACGATAATGTACTGCTTTACCACCTGCTAAATTGGTGCTTGCTGTCCACAACGGATAATCAGGCATGGGAATAAGCACTTCATCACCATCATCAAGCATCGCCTGCATGGTCATCACAATTAATTCAGAAACGCCATTACCGACATAGACATCACGCACATCAATCGCTGAAAGCAAGCCTTTTGCTTGATAATATTGCAAAATTGCTTTGCGAGCAGAAAAAATCCCTTGCGAGTCGCAATAACCTGTCGCTTTTGGTAGATTTAATGCCACATCTTGGAGAATTTCTTGCGGTGCAGTGAAGTGAAAAGGAGCAGGATTACCGACATTCAGTTTAATAATCTCGTGTCCGTCTGCCTCAAGTTGATTGGCAGTTTTCAGTAAAGGACCTCGAATATCGTAACAAACATTGGCAAGTTTACTCGATTTTTTTAACGGTTTTGGGGTCGTAGCTGTCATTTATTATTTTCCTATTTTTATTAACAATAGTTAAGCGACTAATAACTGATTTAAACTTTGATGTCCAATATTTATCACTTGTTTATTGGCTGTGAGACTATTTTCTAAGCCAGTTAATTGATAATTGATAACCATAATAATCGTTGCAATGTGTTTGAAGCTATCTTGCTGAAGGTTATCAGTTGCAATCATTTGTTTTAGATATTTTTCTAGGCGAAGGGTGATTCGCATTTCTTCTGTTAATTTTAAAAAACTTAACGCTCCTGTAATTTCATGGAGCAAGCTAACAACAGGCGTTAATAATTCTTTATTCTGATTGTTATCTTTTATATAATCAGTGATAAGCTGTTCTATTTTAGTCAAATTTTTATGACTGTGGACAATGATAATATCATAAGCCTGATTGAGTTGATATAGAGAAATCCCTTTATTCTGTAAGGGGAAATTAATCACCCCTGAACTATGCTGTTTCAACAGATTAATAGAAGCATTTTCGGCAATGATTAAGGAAACCAAAAGTTCATCGATATTTTTTATGCTAGGTGCTTGCCATTGACTAACAATTTGAGCCTGCTGTTGCATCGCTTGGGAAGCGTCATTGAGATTTAATAATTGCAAACTTGAACTGAGTGTCTGTAATGCTGTAACAATCTGCTCAATACCCACCCTACCATCTGTATCTTCTTGTTTTGCAAGTATATCAACATTTTTTTTAATGCTATTAATCTCTGCTTGAATTAATTCATTAACTGTTTCTAAAACTTGATGACTAGGAGCAAATAAGTATTTCCTCATTAGTTGCAGTTGTTCTTCGCTCAAACTATTTTTGGTATAAAGTTGCTTAATATCTTGAGCCAAACTGTTATTGCGATGACAAGCAAAACTGAGCAAATCAGCAAAGCCCTTATTATTCACCGATACTGTATTTAAAAAAACTTGTTCCACAAATACCAAAGTATGCTTATCTTTTTCTGTTAATGGCAAGGTTTTTTCAATATCAGTAACCGCAACGGTGACAGCTTGCCAAAATAGACTATCAGATTTTTTGGAAATACATTCACAGGCATATTGCATGGTTTGTAATTTTTTGCGGTCATCAGCACTGACAATAGCCGTTTTACACTTTAATAGCACGTTAAGCCCTGTACGATAGGCAGATAACAAATTCTTAATATCAATATCTAGCTCAAGTTCTGCTAAAGGTTGATAATTGCTTTCAACATTAAAAATAGAAATACTACAGGTTTTACGATTGATAAAATCTGCGACCTTTAAGACAGGCATGTCTAGGTATTGATGTAATTTATTAATAATTGGCATTAATAATGAGGGAGCTAACATCTCTTTTAATAATACAAACTCGATATAACGCTCAAGGGTGATAATCGCCTCAGAAACCGCTAAAATAATATCTTCTGCCGAATTATCAGCGTTATCATATAAAAGTTGCAATATCTTGGCAATGGCATTTGCTAAATCGCTTGCCCCATCAAGAGAAAGCAATTCTAAAATGCTCGCCAACTGCCCCATCATATCAATAGAATCTAGTAAAAAATAAGCCTGCTCTTTATCATCACTAAATTCATTGAGATTAATTTCAGTATTTTTAATCGCAACATTAATTTCATGGCGTAACAGATGTAATGATAAAAAATTAAAATTAGTGACATTAGAGGGTAATTGAGTGCTGGCTTGTGTCATCGCTATTATCCTGAATTTATTGTTCTAGTCTCTATTTGAGTATGGAATGGCAAATGATATTTAGACAAGTTTAGCATTTTTTAAGTTGAATTAACAAGAATTTATTCTGCTAAAAAATTTATTTGTTATAATTTAGTATAACTTACTAATTTTTGAGAAAAA
>PDWJ01002761.1_pt1 | contig 17861 bp, 16 predicted proteins | sample 1430881 | NCBI WGS metagenome assembly PDWJ01 (sample SAMN01162460, study PRJNA174530) | Oral metagenome, whole genome shotgun sequencing project. | biome: Marine environment; feature: Marine mammal; material: Swab sample of the gingival sulcus; isolation source: swab sample of gingival sulcus...
GCAATAAAGAAGAGGAGGGTGCGGCATGAAAACAGGAAAATGCGTCATAACACGCTATTTCCAGCAGAGATACGCGTTAACTGATGAGGGTGGGCGTGATTTTATCTGGTGTGTTGTCTGGTCGGCGCTATTGAATATTTCTTTGATGTTTCCGGCGATGCTAGCCTTTTATTTTATCCAGAAGGCTGTTCTTGCCTTAGAGACAGGCGATTCACTGGAACATGGTGCGCTCTTTTATGTGGTGCTGGCCATTGTCCTTGCCGCTGTGATGTTCTGCATTGCCTTAAAACAGTATAACAGTGCCTACTGCAAGATCTATGAGGAAAGTGCCAGAATGCGCATCTCTTTGGCCGAGAAGATACGAAAACTGCCGCTCGCTTTTTTTGGCAAACGTGATATTGCCGACCTCAGCGCCACCATCATGGAGGATGCCACCGAGATCGAACATATGTTCTCCCATGCGGTGCCCCAGCTCTATGCATCCTATGTCAGTATCGGTTTTTTCACCCTGGCCCTGACCCTTTTTCACTGGCAGATGGCACTGGCAATGTTCTGGGTGGTTCCAGTGGCATTTCTGGTATTTTTTCTCTCGAAAAGCTATCAGAGAAGAACTATGGCCGATCTGCGTAACGCAAAGCTGGGAATCTCCGATACCCTGCAGGAGGGGCTCGACTGTATCGGCGAGATCAAGGCCTATCATTATGAAAAGAAATATTCAGCTCAGCTGGCAGGCCTGCTCGATGGCTATGAAGAAAAACTGATCCGCATGGAGCTGGTTGCTGGCGCCCTGATCAATCTTTCCTTTGCCCTGTTAAAGCTGGGACTGGTCAGTGTCGCTCTTGTCGGAGCATGGCTCTTTGCCCAAGGCCGGGTCGATCTTTTTACCTATATCGTTTTCCTGATCGTCTCGGCAGGTATTTATGAGCCGTTTAATACCGTGATTGCCAATATGGCAAGCCTTGCTTTTCTCGAAGCCAGAATCAATCGCAAAAAGGAGATGGATGCGATGCCGATCCAGCAGGGCAAGACCGAATGCGCTCCGGAAAATTTTGATATCACCTTCGACAGGGTCTCTTTTTCCTATGATGGCACAACCCAGACCATTGCTAATATCTCCTTTACCGCCAGGCAAGGGGAGGTTACCGCCCTGGTCGGCCCTTCCGGTGGCGGCAAAAGCACCACTGCCAAACTGGCCGCCAGATTCTGGGACGTTGACAGCGGTACCATCACCTTAGGCGGTGAGGATATCGCGGGGATCGATCCGGAAACCCTGCTCGAATACTATGCCATTGTCTTTCAGGACGTGACCCTGTTCAATTTTACGGTCATGGAAAATATCCGTATTGGCAAAAAAGACGCCACTGACGAGGAGGTGCTGGCGGCAGCCCGTCTTGCCCAGTGCGATGACTTTGTTCAGAACCTGCCCCAGGGCTATGAGACCCTTATTGGAGAAAATGGCGAACGCCTTTCCGGTGGCGAGCGGCAGCGAATCTCCATTGCCAGAGCCATTCTGAAAAATGCTCCTATCATCCTGCTCGATGAGGCCACAGCCTCTCTTGACGCCGAAAATGAAACCAAGATCCAGAAGGCCCTCTCAGCCCTGGTGCGGAACAAGACGGTTCTTATCATTGCCCACCGTATGCGCACGATAAGAGATGTCGATAAGATCGTGGTGCTGGAAAACGGCAGAATTGTGGAAAGCGGCAGCCCTGAAGAGCTGCTTGCTGCCGGCGGCCATTTTGCCGCGATGAACGCCGAGGCAGCGAGAGAGGTGTCCGCAAACGATGCCGCTCTGCCTCAAATGAGGATATGAATATGTCACAAAAAATCGCAGTAAAAACCGGGACGGTTGAGGAAACCCTGCTGCTGCCCCTCTGGGGCCGGGCCTATGAGACAAGGCAGGACAAGCCGCGACTTGTTGATACCAAGGCGGTGGAGATTATTGACCGTATTGATTACGATTTTACAACGATTGAAAAAACCCAGGGCGTCTCTCAGCATGGCTGGATTGCCCGCAGCCTGCATACAGACAGACTGGTGAGAGAGTTTATCGAGCGTCATCCAGAGGCCTCTATTGTCAATATCGGCTGCGGCCTTGATACCACCTTCAGCCGTATTGATAATGGCAAGATCGTCTACTACGAACTTGATCTGCCCGAGGTGATTGCGCTCAGAAAAAATTTTATTGAAGAGAGCGATCGCCATCAAAATATCGCCTCTTCCTTTCTTGACAGCCAGTGGCTTGAGCAGATAGCCACTGGTAAGGGACTACTTTTTCTGGCCGGTGGGGTGTTCTGCTATTTCAGCGAACAGCAGATCAAAGATTTTTTCATCCAGCTGGCCGATACCTTTAAAGAGTGCGAGCTTTATTTTGATGCCCTTTCCCCGATGGCAATGAAGATTGCGAAAAAACAGGTGCTGAAAAAAGGCGGCATGGGCGGCATATCCATTGACGAGGGCTGGGCGATAAAGCCGGTAAAAAAACTTGAGAGCTGGGATCCTCGTTTTACCGTGGTTTCAGCCACACCGATGTACCAGGGGATGCGCAACGGCCTGCCCCTGAAAATAAAACTGATGTTTGCGATCACGGATATTTTGGGAGTCTGCCCGATGGTCCATCTTCGTATTGCACCCTGTAAGTAAAGAGATGAAGCAGGACAGGAGAGAATTCTCCTGAAAGGCAAAAAAACTGGCAGAAGCTTGAGCAATTATTACAGGCAGCACCCGAGAGTGTAGCCAAAGTTGCCTAGCAGAAACATCTCTGGATTGAAAGGCTGGGCAAGGGATGTCAGCAAGTCAATGGAGAGGCCGCAGATAGTATCATTATGGTTGACTACATCAGCTGTTCTCCTGCTGTCCATAGCAAACCAGATATCCCCAGAACCGAGAGCAAAACAGTAAACTGTACCGACATTATCAGCCTGTAATGGAATACAAGCCCATTCTCGGAGCTGACTTTTACTGCCGCTATGACAGAAAGTTATCTGAACACTACTTTCTCGTACTCTATAAAGGTATCATCCATCACCTGTCACTTGAGTATTACACGGAAATATGAAAATTTTCCAGTTGGGGTTGCACTATAATACTGCTTTTATTATATCTAAAATAATTTTGTCATAATATAATATGTTTACGATGTCTAATTAAATCTGTGCTCTGTGTTCTGGATATCTTTTTTTAGAAGACAGCAGCGTAATAAGACTCTATAAACAAAAGGAGAGATGATGAAAGCACGACGATTGATTCTGACTGTTCCGGCCCTCAGTCTTTGCTTTGGTGGTTTATCAGCAATGGCCGAAGGTGGTCCCGAAACTGCGGTTCTTGAAGAGATCACCGTTACCGCCAACAAGATGGAGGAAAATCTGCTCAAGGTCCCCCAAAGTATTACCGTCATCAATGAAAGCGATATCGAGGAAAAGGGTCTGGAAAGTGCCATGGAAATTATGGACCAGATTCCCAATACCCTGGCAACGGCAAATCATGGGGCCGGAATCAATTTTCGTGGTTTGAATGCGTCCATGTTTACCTCTAATAACCCGGTGGTTATATATGTCGATGGAATTCCCATCGTCAACCGTTGGATGTACGATTTTTCGTTTGTCGATGTCGAAAGCATTGAAGTCTTGCGCGGCCCCCAAGGCACCTTATATGGCAAAGATGCCATTGGCGCCGTCGTCAATGTCATCACCCGTGATCCGGGGAACACCTGGGCAGGCAAGATCAAGACCAAGTATGGCAGCTGGAATACCTGGCAACTTTCAGCCTATGTCAATGGCCCGATTTTAGATGATAAGGTTTATCTGGGGATCTCCGGTCAATATGATCGTACCGACAGTTGGATCAGAAACGAATATCCCGGGATGGTTGAAGATTTTGGCCGTAAGGCAGGTCATGATGTAAACGGCTATCTGCTGTTTACTCCTACCGAGCGTCTGCGTATGCGTCTCTCTTTTACCCATTCCTACCTCCATGATCATGGTGAGATCGCAAAGGCTTTGCCCAACAGTCCCAGTCTGGATGACTTTAATCGTGATATGCTGAAACATCAGAGTCTGGATGTCGATCCTAGTACCAAACATCAGAGTGATGCCCAGAGTCTTATCGTTTCCTATGATTTTGACCGTTTCAAGCTGGAATCCATTACCACTCATCGGATACGCACGCTTTCAGACAGTATCTACGATGCCGATTTTGGTGATAATCCGATGTTTGCCGGTCTCGCCATGTTTGGTGATGGCGAACTGACCACCTGGTCAGAGGAGCTGCGGGTAAATAGTGCCAATACCAGTGGATTCCGCTGGGTTGGCGGGATATATCTTGAAATAGAGGAAGACAATATAGGGCCCTAGTACGGTCAACAATTTCCTAATTTTGATCCTATGACCATGGCCTACCTTGGAAGTTTTGAAATGCTTGCTGATGCCGATACGGATTCTCAGGCGGGAGCCATCTTTGGTCAGGTGATGATTCCTCTGGGAGAGAGTTTTGAAGTAACCCTTGGCGCTCGCTATCAGCGAATCGAAAAGGAGATGTATCTTGAGATGCGGTATCAGCCAGTGGGAATAACCATGCCACCTATTCAGACACTTGATATTGATACAACCTGGAACGCCTTTTTACCCAAGGTGGGGCTTTCCTGGTTTATTGACGATACCTTGACTGCCTATACCACATTTTCTCAAGGATATATGCCCGGAGGTTTTAACTATTTCTCCTCGGGTGGAGGTAAAGATGAAAATACCTTTGAGCCCCAGAGGAGTACCAACTATGAGGTTGGTGTCAAGGCGGAGCATGACCAATGGCGGATAAATGCGGCTGCCTTCTATATGGATATTGAGGATATTCATGTTTATAAAGCTGTTGGTACCATGTATTTTGCCGATAACGCAGACGGTGCCCATTCTTACGGTCTGGAGCTGGAAGGAACCTGGCTACCGATGAGCGATCTGGAGTTGACTGCCGCCATAAGTCTTATGGAAACAGAATATGATGGTTTTGATTTAGGAAATAATGTTGATCTCAAAGGAGAGTCCATCGAAGGATCACCAAATTATGGTTTCCGTTTCAGTGCCAGCTATCACCATCCAAGCGGTCTCTATGGTCGTGCTGATCTCCGTCATGTGGGTGACGTTAACTATTATGATGGTGGAGCCTATACCATGCGTAAGGCCGATCCTTATACCGTGGTAAACATGAGAGCTGGTTGGCTGTATAAAGATTTTGATATTTTTGCCTATGTCAACAATGCCACCGACGAGGAATATATTGAAAGCTTAAGGGCGAATGCCATGTTTTCTGCTGCCGGTTTCGGTAATGAACGCTTTTTCGGAATTGGAGTAAGCTATGCTTTCTAATCTCTTAAGATGTTTCAACTCTTTGGCGATCAATGTTTGAGAGAGTCAGCTTAGAAAGAAGTAACGGGGCATCTTTATAAGAAAAAGATGTCCCGCAGTTTTTTCTTGCAGGAGAATCGGTATGCAACCGAAAAAACCATATGTACTACAGTGTTTTTCCCCTATATGGGAAGAAAAAATAAGCCGCTTTCAGTTATTATGATCAAATGCTTAACAATTTAAGGCGAGATGACCCGATTTGGGACAATAAGCTGACAATCTGGATTATCAGCACAAGACAACGAAAGAAAAGATATAAAATATTGTGCTGATCTCTAAAAAAATTTTCCTGAAGAATTCTTATTTATCAAGACTCTTGCCCTATTGCTTCGCTCTCTTTTTACCATGTCTCTTTATACAACCATTCTTGGCTCAGGCGAGCCACTTGTTATCCTCCACGGCCTCTTTGGCTCGGGGGAAAACTGGCTTCCTCTTGCAAAAAAATTCGCGACAACCTTCACCGTATACCTGCCCGACTGTCGTAACCATGGCCGCTCTTTTCATGCAGAAAATCATAGCTATAACGATCTGAGTGAAGATCTTCGACAATGGTTCGACCAATACCAGCTTAAACAGGCTTCAATAATCGGCCATTCAATGGGGGGCAAGGCAGCAATGGTTTTTGCGCTGCGATTTCCATATCTCGTCAGCAGGCTTATCGTTGCCGATATGGCTCCTCATAATTATAACAACTCCTTTACCGATACCTTCCGGCAAAGTATTGCGACAATGAACACCCTTGATCTGCAACATTTTTCCAAAAGAAACCAGATCATGGCAGTGATGAAAGCGAAGTTGCCAGACTCGCGTATGGTTGGATTTTTTGCCAAAAATATCAAAAAAGACAACAACACAAACCAGTTCTACTGGCAATGCAACCTCGAGGTATTTGCGCATTATATCAGAGAAATACGAGGCGGTATTGACATCTATCGACCTGACCACCCCTGCCAGATTCCCACTCTCTTCGTCTACGGTGCCGATTCTCCATATAGAGTCTTCCATTATCGACATCAATGCCGTCTCTTTTTCTCCAATACACAATTTGAAAAGATAGAAAAAGCTGGCCATTGGCTGCACAGTGAACAGCCAGAGAAGTTTTTTGCAATTACCTCCCGTTTTTTACAAAACCAGCCGTAGTTTTTTCACAAAACAACTTTGATAAAAATTCCATACGCAACAAGGCTAAAACCGGCAACAGAGTCTTTAGCAAAGAGTTTTCTCGCCAAAGCTACTATGGAGCCATTTCAATATCTTTTTTGTCCCTGACGGAACACCATATGCCGCAACGTCCTTCAACGAGACCCAGCGCTCATTTTCGGAAAGGCTGGCATTACTGGTCAAGCAGAGCCAGCAGTTCACGGTTCGGACATGGTTGGTAAACTGATGTTTAACGCTGACCAGATATCTGTCAACAACCAGTTCCCTTGCCGCAACCGCTGAAAGCAGCTTCTTTACTTTATCCTCATCCTGCAATGGAACGTCTCCCAGCTCTTTTCCCTTTTGTGAGACAACAACAATGCCCGGCAAATCCCATAAACCGGCCCAAAGTTTGTTTTCTTTGCGCTGACAAATCAAGAAACGGCCATTGCAACAGATCAACCCGACCAGCTTGCGCTCAAAAAAGACCTCTTTTTTCTTTGGTAAAAGAGGTCTTTGTCCGACAACATTATTTTGAAAAGCACCACAATTATCTTTCAACAAACACCTTTTACATTGCGGATTGCGAGGAGTACAGATCAAACCACCAAAATCCATAATCGCCTGGTTATAATGACGGGCCGTTCCCGGTGGCAGGATTGTTTTCGCCAGTTCTTTTACCAGAGCAAGCCCTCGTCCTGATTTTACCGGGATATCCAGATCAAACAATCGGGCGTATATTCGGCAGACATTGGTATCAACCACTGCGATATCATGATTGCCGGCAATACTGGCAATGGCCGCTGCCGTATATGGTCCGATTCCTGGCAAAGAGAGCAGAGTCTGGTAATCATCGGGAACAATTCCTGAAAAATGAGTGGCAATCTTTTTCGCTGCCCGATGGATATTCCTCGCCCTCGCATAATAGCCAAGCCCTTGCCAATAACGAAGTATTTCCTGCTCATCAGCTTGTGCAACTGCCTCAGTATCAGGAAATCTGGCTATCCAGCGATTGAAATACGCAACACCCCTCTCCATCTGGGTCTGCTGAAGCATAATCTCTGAAATCCAGATATGGTATGGATTATAGGTCTTTCTCCAGGGAAGCGGCCGCTGCTGCGATTGGTACCAGCGAATAAGACGAGCGGCAAGATTATCAAAATCGGGAGGGAATATATTTAACTTTTCTGTAACCATCTCCTCTTGCAAAAACAGACTATTGCCATCCCAGATAGCGTGCGGCTGCAATCAGTATCATCCCCAGAATGACGGGCAAGGATAACGACCGGAACCTCCAGGCAAGAGGGAAACAGATAACCGCTACCAATAAAAAGAGATTTTCCGTACCAAAAGAGAACTCCCCTCTTTGTACCAAAAGAGAAGGAACAAGAAGCGCGGAGAGAACTGCCGCGGGAATCAGCTTCAGCCAGGCAACGATAAGCGGATGAAGCTGACGGCCGCTCAGCAGGACAAGAGGAAGGAAGCGCGGCAGATAGGTAACTGCCGCCATCGCGATAATTATCCAAAAAATCAGCGTTTGATCCATTGTTCCACCATCAGGCCTAAGGTCGCTGCGACAACTGTCGCAACAAGAATATACGCTTGCTGAAAGCCGCCATAATAGAGCAAGGTAGCAACTACCGCCGCACAAAGCGCGGTAATTATCTTTACCAGATTATCCAACTGAAAAGCGAGCAAACCAATAAACATCCCACTCAGGGCAAAATCAATTCCAAAAGGTTTAATATCGGCGATCAGGCCCGATGCAAAAACACCAAGAGCAGAACCTGCAACCCAGGAGAGCTGGGAAATAGTATTCAGGGAAAAGACTTCCGCCTTACAGCTATTCAGGATATCCTGACGAGAGGAGTTCATGGCAAAGGTTTCATCGGTAATCTGGGCCGAAAACAGCAATAGCTTTCCTTTATTCCATCTGGTCATCACGGGAGCAAGAGAAGCAGACATCAGAAGATGACGCAGATTGACAATAAAGGTTGTGGCGACAATCGCTGCCGCTCCGGATGAGGCGGCGAGCATCCCAACCGCAATAAATTGAGCAGAACCAGCAAAAACCAGAATTGACATCAAGATGGTATTAAACTCGGAAATTCCAGTCTTGGTCGCCAAAACGCCATAAGCGAAACCGATAGGGATATAGCCAAGAACAATGGGAAAGGCTCGACGGGCTCCTGAGCTAATCTGCTCAACTGTTTTTTTCTCAGAAAAACTCATCACATTTTCCTGAATAATTCACCCACCCGCTGACGAGGCATCTTTTGCCGCCAATCCTTCCCAAGACAGTTCTCCCATAGAGGGGCAAGGTTCAAGGTCGTGGTAATCATCAGCTCCATTTGCTCTTCACTGAGATCCTCGGTAACGACCTTCGGCAAAACGATACCCTGTTTTTTCATCATCTCTCTGAACTCAGCCACCCCTTGAGGATAGATCTCATCAAGGACATTAAAGGCAATACAACAGCCTATTCCATGATGGATACCAAGCACAAAAGACAAGCCATAAGAGAGGGCGTGACAGGCGCCAACCTGGGAATAGGCAATCGACATCCCGCCAAAATAGGAAGCCATCATCAGTTTTTCATCACTTTCCGGATGATCTCCCAAGAAAACTTCTCGGCATAATTCCAGGGATTTTTCTCCATAGGCCCTGCTGAACGCATTGATAAAATGACCTTCCAACGATTCGACATTATGAATATAACAATCCATACCGGTATAGAACCACTGCTCTTTCGGAACTCCTGCAAGCAGATCGGGATCAAGAACAAGCTGATCAAAAAGAGTATAGTCGGAATTGATTCCAAGCTTTTTCTCCGGGCCTGTTAAAATACAGGTACGGGAGATTTCGGCTCCTGTTCCGGCAAGGGTTGGCACAGCGACATGATATACCGCGGGATTGTTGATAAGATCCCACCCCTGGTAGTCCTGGGAAGATCCGGGATTGGTCAGCATCAGGGAGATTGCCTTGGCCGAATCCATGGTGATACCACCGCCAAGACCAATTACTCCATCCGGCAAGACATTGCTCCAGGCTTTGATCTGATCGACATATTGATCAATATACTCGGTCTTCGGCTCGTAGTCGGTGCGAATGACCAGCAGCATATCCCCTTTTCGCATCGGCAATCGTTTCTCCAGCTCTTTACCCTTATGAGCCTCATCAAGAACAAAAAGCATAAAACCATCATCACTTCTCTTCTCGGCAAGAATAGCATCAAGCTGGTTAAAAGAACCTCGTCCAAACATCAATTTTGGAACTATTGCAAAATTTCTATACATTTATTTTCTCCTTATAGTGTATTCCGCCGCAACCTTTATCAGTTCGCTAAAAGCTGTAGTACAACAGCCAGTCAAAAAACCAAAAATAACATCTGCAAAATTACTCTCTTGTCATTACGCTCGTATACTAAAGAGCTGTAACAACCTGGAGTCAGATAAAAGTTTTCAGCCAGAAGCGACAACATAATCAACAAGTTGCATTGAAGAATCAATGATAACATCGGCACCATTGCGTTGCAGCTCATCAAAACTGCGAAATCCCCAGGAGACACCGACACAGGACATCCCTGCAGCCTTTCCTGTTTGCATGTCGACACCGCTATCACCGACAAAAATCGATTTCTCCGCCTCACAATTCAGCTCGGATAATAACCCAACAGTACTGGCAGGATCCGGTTTTATTGGAACTCCCTGCCGTTGACCATAAACAGCGGCAAAAGGTGAATCCGGGAAAAAAGATCGTACACATAGCATAGCGAAATCATGCGGTTTGTTTGATAACACTGCCAGGGAAAGGCCCATTTCCCCGAGGGTAGACAACATATTATTAATTCCAGGATAGCGACAACAATTTCGCCACCAGTTCTGTTTATAGATTTCCCTGAAACGCCGGAACCAGTGATGGAAATTTTCACCTTGAGAAGACGGCATTATTCTCCTGACCAGGTTTTCAGCACCACCTCCAACTAACTGGGCGTAATCAGCAGTTGGATAAGCGGGGAAACCGTATTCTGCACGTAAGATATTGCCACTTTCGGCAAGATCCTCCAAGGTATTAAGCAGAGTACCATCAAGATCAAAAATAACCGCCCTTTTCTTCACTCTCTCCTCTTTTATAATCGACATTTTTGCATTATTACCCTAATAACACTGTTTTTCAATTGACTTTTGCTCTCTTGTTTTACCTTAAATTTCGCAAACCCAAAAATTCGGCGCAGCTACCAAGAGATACCCGATAATAATCATATTCCCGCAAACAGCTCATAACAAAGATTTCTGAAAAGTACCCGGCAAAGCCCCTGTAATCTTACAAATATTTTTTATAATATCAGTATATTAAACCCAATAGCCTTAAATATATGTAAAAAATAACTTAAAAATAACAGAAAAATTTAGGCAATAATAATGCAAAAAAGAACAATGAAAACCTTAAAAAAAATGATTTTTCCCTTTCATTTTTCCTCATTTACGATAAAATCTTTAGTCTGAAGGACGATTCATTTTCAAGTAACGTGGTCAGCAGGGAATATGCTGCCGTTGCTTTAATTGTGTCCTCCCTATTCAGGACAACATGAATAATCAGGGATTTTGATTAATTCATAACACAGAGAATTTTGTTCATGTCTCCTAACTATCACTATGTGTACATAGTGACAGGGTTGCTGAAAATATTGCAAGGCGATCGTTCACTGCGATTCTCTGAATCAGGGTAAAGATACAAAAGAGCAATTCAGCTCAACCAGGCTGCACTACATTTCATCCGTGAAAACTCTGACTTCAACAATTCTTTGCAAGTAAGGGTTTCACCCAATTTTTACCAAAGGAGTGCTTATGTGGTTCATTAAGTTCTTAACCTCTTCAATTGGCAAGAAAATTGTGATGGCGGTCACCGGACTCTGTCTCATCCTTTTCCTGCTCGTTCATGCGGCAGGAAATACCACTATTTTTGTCGGTAGCGAGGTTTTCCAAGGGTATGCGGATAATCTTCACAGCCATCCTGTGATCGTCTTTTTCTTTCGCATCGGCCTGCTATGTCTCTTTCTTGTTCATATGGGTGTTGGCATCACTCTCTGGCTGGAAGGACGCAGAGAAGGAAAGAATCGCTATCAAGTAAACACTTGGGTGAGCAAAAATCCCCTGGCCATGTCAACCATGCCCTACACCGGGCTTTTCATTTTCTTTTTCATCCTTGTTCATGTCTTTGCTTTCGCTATAGCTCCGGGACATGAAGACAAAATTTCGATGGTTGTTGATAAAGCCTTGAGTAATTTCCTTTATACATTTTTTTATATCCTCGCTTTTATCGCACTCTTTATACATCTAAGTCATGGTTTCTGGTCAATGCTGCAAACTTTCGGAATTAACCATCCTCGCTACAACAAATTGATCGGCTATGCCACATATGCCCTTCCTGGTTTCTTTATGATTTTTTTCAGTCTTATCGCTCTTTATCTGTTAACGAGCAGCACATATTGATTCAAAAAATTTCTCAACGCAAAGAAACATAATAACAATAACTTTATCCAGGAATTAATGATATGGAACTAAAATCGAACGTACCCGAAGGACCACTGGAAAAGAAATGGGACAACCACCGGTTTGCAAGCAAACTGGTGAATCCTGCCAACCGTAGAAAATATTCTGTTATCGTTGTCGGTACCGGTCTTGCCGGAGCATCAGCATCAGCGACACTTGCCGAACAGGGGTATAATGTCAAGACCTTCTGTATTCAGGATAGTCCCCGTCGGGCACACTCCATTGCCGCCCAGGGAGGGATTAACGCCGCCAAAAATTATCAGAATGACGGAGACTCAATTTTTCGTCTGTTCTATGACACCATTAAGGGTGGTGACTTCCGTGCCCGTGAGGCCAACGTCTATCGTCTTGCCCAGGTCAGCAGCGAGATTATTGACCAATGCGTTGCCCAGGGAGTTCCCTTTGCCCGGGAATATGGTGGAACCTTAGCCAACCGCTCCTTCGGTGGTGCCCAGGTAAGCCGGACATTTTATGCCCGCGGGCAAACCGGACAGCAACTCCTTCTTGGTGCCTATTCAGCACTTTCCCGCCAGATCCATGCTGGCAAGGTAGCAATGTACACCCGGCGGGAGATGATGGATGTCGTCGTGGTCAACGGCCGGGCCCGGGGAATTACCACCCGTAATATCATCACCGGTGAGCTGGAAAGCTACGCTGCAGATCTGGTAATCCTTGCTACCGGCGGATACGGCAATGTCTATTTCCTCTCCACCAATGCCATGGCGTCAAACGTTACCGCCGCATGGCGCGCCTATAAGCGCGGTGCCGGTTTTGCCAATCCCTCTTTTGTACAGATCCATCCAACCTGTATTCCTGTTCATGGAGATTATCAATCCAAACTGACACTGATGTCGGAATCATTGCGGAACGATGGTCGGGTCTGGGTGCCAAAAGAGAAAGGAGACAAACGGGCTCCCAATGATATCCCTGAAGATGAACGCGATTATTATCTCGAGAATAAATATCCGAGTTTTGGAAACCTTGTTCCTCGAGATGTTGCATCACGAAACGCCAAGGAACAATGCGATCTCGGCAAAGGTGTCGGCTCGACCGGCCTTGCGGTATACCTTGACTTTGGCGAGGCTATCAAACGTGATGGGGAAGAGGTTATTTTCCGAAAGTACGGGAACCTCTTTCAGATGTATGAAAAAATTGTCGATACCGATCCGATGAAGGAACCGATGATGATCTACCCCGCAGTCCATTACACCATGGGCGGAATCTGGGTTGATTACAATCTGATGACCACAATCCCGGGCCTTTTTGCTATCGGTGAATGCAACTTCTCCGACCACGGCGCTAACCGTCTTGGCGCATCCGCTCTTATGCAGGGACTGGCTGATGGCTATTTTGTTATCTCCACCTGTATTGCCAATTATCTCGGAACCAATACCCTTGAAAAGGTTGATGAGAACAATGAAGCATTTCTCGAATCACGCAGAGAAGTCGAGGATCGGATCCAGAAACTTCTGAAAAACAGCGGAGATGGGCCCGTTGGGAAATGCACCGTTGACGAGATCCATAAAGAACTCGGAAAACTGATGTGGGATAACTGTGGAATGGCACGAAATAAGGAAGGCCTGGAGCATGCCCTCAAGGTACTCCCAGGTATCCGCGAGAAATTCTGGGACAGCGTCTATATTCCTGGCGGTACCAGAGAAATCAATCAGTCCCTTGAGCGGGCAGGCCGGGTTGCCGATTTTCTCGAATTCGCCGAAATCATGATTCGCGACGCGCTCTCCAGAGAAGAATCCTGCGGCTGTCACCTTCGTGAAGAGAGTCAGACAGAAGAGAATGAAGCCAAGCGTGATGACGCCAACTACTCTTATGTCGCTGTATGGGAATATACCGGAGACAATTCTGAACCCAATCTCCACAAGGAGCATCTCACTTTTGAAAATGTAACCCCATCCCAGCGTAGCTACAAATAAGGCTGATAACCAAAAATGTAAGGTAGACAATTATGAGTAAAATAAATCTGACATTAAAAATCTGGCGACAGCCAAACAATAAGGCGAAAGGGGCAATAGAGACCTACACTCTGGACGGTGTCAATACCGATATGTCATTTCTGGAAATGCTTGATGTCCTCAACGAGAAACTGACTCATGACGGTATCGATCCGGTGGCATTTGACCATGACTGTCGTGAAGGGATCTGTGGAATGTGTGGAGCGATGGTCAATGGAATTGCTCATGGCCCGGAAAAAGAGACAACTCTCTGTCAACTCCATATGCGCCATTTCAAAAGCGGAGACACTCTTGTCATTGAACCTTTCCGTTCACGAGCGTATCCGATCCAAAAGGATTTGCTTATCGACCGGTCGGCTCTTGACCGTATCATTCAGTCCGGTGGCTATGTCAACGTTAACACCGGAGGAACTCCAGATGGGAATTCGGTACGAATCTCCTCGATCCAGGCCGAACTCGCAATGGATGCAGCAGCCTGTATTGGCTGTGGTTCCTGTATCGCCTCCTGTCCAAACGGTTCTGCCATGCTTTTTACCTCGGCCAAGGTTAGCCAACTGGCACTGCTACCACAGGGCCAGGTAGAACGGAAAGAGCGCGCCCAGGCAATGGTCGCGCAGATGGATGCTGAAGGATTTGGCTACTGTACCAATACCAGAGAGTGCGAAGCGGTTTGCCCGAAAGGAATCTCTATCAGCAACATCGCCCGCTTGAACCGCGAATATCTCAAGGGGATATTCAGCGGAGAATTATAAGTTGATAATTGCGTAACTATTGTAGTAAGAAAAGCCTGCCTCGTCATGAGGTGGGCTTTTTTGTTTTTTCTCCCGAACAGTTTTTCTATCGGATAAAAATTGCGAAGAAAAAAGGCTCAAAGAGAAAAAAGCAGCCATAACAAGACAACAGCCATTATGAAATCGAAGTACGACATTATCATAATCGGGGCAGGTCCGGCAGGACTTGCCTGCTCAAAAATCTGTGCCGAAAATGGTGCTCGGGTCGCGGTTTTCGAGCGCAAACAAGAGATCGGGGCAAAGGTCTGCGCCGGCGGAATAACCTGGAACGGGCTGTTGCAACGATTTGGAGATATCTCTCAACGCAGTTTTAACGATCAGCGTATCGTAACCCGCTTGCAAAAAGCCTCTCTGCACGCGAAATCTCCAATTATCGCAACAGTCAACAGAAAAGAACTCGGGCTATTTATGGCAAGACAGGCGCGCCAGGCTGGAGCAGAAATTTATCCCAATTGCCAACTTGCAGAAATAACAAAAAAAGAGGTGGTGATCAGCAACAACAGTCTCAAGGAAATAAAAACAGTTGGATATTCCATACTGGTTGGCGCAGATGGCTCCAATTCAATAGTCCGACGTCATCTTGGTCTTCCTGTTGTTTATCGTGGCACAGGAATCAACTGCCAGATAAAAAGGATACGAAAAGAGATGGAATGGCATCTTGATCCTGCCCGTTTCGCAAGTGGGTATGCCTGGATTTTTCCGCACCGGACCACCACATCTGTTGGGGCCTACGCGGAGATAACAATGCGCACCCCACTTCAGCTCAAAAAACAGCTTGGCAAATGGGCAGCACAAAACGGCATTGCCCTGCCAAAAGAGAGCTTTGAGGCAGGTATCGTCAATTTTGACTACAGAGGAGTTGAATTTGCAAAGGACAAGCAAAAGATCTTTCTTGCCGGCGACGCAGCGGGCCTGGCGTCAGGTCTTACCGGAGAGGGTATTTATCCTGCTATCGTTTCCGGAGAGTATATAGGGAAAAAGATACTTGAACCATCATGGCAGAGTTCCGAATTCAACCGGCTGGAAAAAAGACATGCACGCCATAAAAAAGCGGTTCTTTACGCCAGAAATCATCCGGGAATTCTCAATTTCGCAAGCGAATTATGCTGCCTGATGCTGCGAACTAGGCTCCTTCCATTCAGTGCCGCCGAAATGGCAGGATAGTCCTGTTACGCAAAAATGCTTTCAGCTTGCAACATCTATAATATTTGATCGAAGCGATAATGAAAAAGATAACATTGCTCAACATCCTTTTTGCGCTTGTCACAGCAACAATCCTTGTCGTTCTCCTTTCTGCTCCTGAGGAGACGACATCACATCTTCCCAAAGACACCGTTCACCTCAAATTTTATCCGATGAAAAAAAAAGAGGCGGAAAAATATTGTACCAGCTGTCATGCACCGGGAAAACAGTCCCCTCTTTCAGCGGATCATCCCCCCAAATATCGCTGTCTGTTCTGTCATAAACGACAATAACTACTTGAGCAAACTCTTGCTGACAACCTCATAGACATCTTTTGACAAGCCTTTTGTCGACTCAATTCTCACCAGTTCTTTTTTCATCAATGCCGAACGTTGCGGCTCATATTTTTTCCAGCTGACAAGAGGGGAGAGCAATCGTGATGCGATCTGGGGATTGATCGCGTTCAAGGTAAGGATCTGGTCGGCAAGAAAACGATACCCACTACCATCTGCGGCATGAAATCGATAATGATTTGCCGAACTGAAACTACAGACAAGGGCACGAACCTTATTGGGATTGATCATTGAAAAAGCAGGATCTTTCAGCAATTTTTTAACGCAGGCCAATGTTTCCGGAAGATTCGAGGTAGCCTGCAGAACAAACCATTTATCAAGAACCAGAGGAGTCTTCTGCCATTTCTGGTAAAAATCAGCGAACGCTTTTTGCCGAAGTTCACCGGCAAGATTTTTAAGACAACCAAGTGCGGCAATGGTATCGGTCATATTTTTCGCCTGTTGATATTGTTGCCAGCAGAGAGCGACAATATCATCTGGCAGAGGACGAAGAGCCATAAGATACTGCAAGGATGTGTTTTTCAACCGCCGGCGACCAATTGCCTCGGGATCAATTGAATAGTCAGTTTTTTCCTGATTGTCATGATAACAGTGAAGAAAAGCGTCCTTGTTTTCCTCCGCTACAACAGTCATTACTAGCTCCCTGGCCTGATGAAGAGCCTGCGGATCAACAACAACCATCTCCTGAGCAAGAGTTGTTTCAACAGGAAGTTGCAAAAAGAGAGCAAGCAGGGATAAGTCCTCTGGTTTATCGTGGAGACTTTTCTTCACCGCATCGACAAAAACAGGATCAACAATACCATCTTTTCCTTGTTGAAGTTGAGCAACCACCTCAAGAATCACCTCACTAAAAAGACGATTCATACTATTCCATCTGTTATAAAGATTGGTATCGCGGGCGGCAAGAAAAGCGAGTTCTTCCCTTTTCTGAAAATTGTTCACAACGACCGGCGCGGTAAAATCCCGCAGAAACGAAAGCACAGGTGTGTTATTTGTTTTTGTCGTCGAAAAAACAAACTCCTCCGATCTTTGAGAGAGTTCAAGAAGATGCTCCCTTCTGCAGTTTCCTTGCCGATCTGTCAGCAACAACGGCCCTTCCTCGCCAACAAGACCAATCTTGATCGGTATATGAAAAGCCTTCTTTCCTTTTTGACCTGGAGTGTCCGGACAAGACTGTTCAATCACAATACGATACTCACCTTTTTGCGGCAGCCACTCGGTCGTAACCTGTAATTGAGGTGTTCCCGCCTGCTGATACCAGAGAAAAAACTGAGAAAGATCAATCCCTGCGCCATCTGCCATCGCCGCGACAAAATCCTCACAACCGACCGCCTGACCATCATGTCTGGAAAAATAAAGATCGATCCCTTTACGAAAACCTTCTGCCCCGATCAGGGTGTGAATCATACGGATCACTTCTGCACCTTTGTTATATACTGTTGCAGTATAAAAATTATTGATCTCGAGATAATTATCA
>PDWJ01002762.1_pt1 | contig 17851 bp, 13 predicted proteins | sample 1430881 | NCBI WGS metagenome assembly PDWJ01 (sample SAMN01162460, study PRJNA174530) | Oral metagenome, whole genome shotgun sequencing project. | biome: Marine environment; feature: Marine mammal; material: Swab sample of the gingival sulcus; isolation source: swab sample of gingival sulcus...
TCAGTGAAGCAAACGCAAAAATTTTCCAATTCAAAGAACTCAACAAGGCGCATCATTTCATGAATGAAGTCAACGGCGTAAAAATTATCTCCCTAGACACACTCGAAGAAAAAACGATATATACCCTCAAGATACGAGCAAAAATCTTTGAAAAAACCATTCCCATGGGCCTGCAACGCATCCTGCCCTTTTTGCATCGCTGGGATCTTGAGACCGATTGGCAAACCTTACAATTCAACTACGCCCAATAATTGTGAAAAAAGATTCCAGAGAAACAAGGGAGATAAATCATCCTCACACAAAACAAGGACTTGACACAGCTCAAGAACGGGTGCGCCAGAAAAAACGCCTCATTCGCTGGACTATTCTCCTCTGCTTACCGCTGATCCCATTATTTCTCTGGCTGCAAAGCACCCTGTACACAGGTGAATCGGGGCTGCCCTTTTCTTCGAATATTCTTATCTTCGGGCTTATCAACATCAATGCCCTTCTCGTTCTTTTTGTGGCATTTTTAATTTTACGAAGCCTTGCAGAACTGGTTTTTGAACGTAAAGAAAACAAGTCTCGAGCCTCATTAAAAACAAAACTGATCTCTTCATTTCTCTCGTTAACTCTCGTTCCAACAATCCTATTGTTTTTTATCGCCCTACAATTCGTCTCAACCTCAATTGAATACTGGTTCAATTCCAACATAGAAGATTCATTGCAGGAATCCTTAAAACTGGCTCAATCCATCATCCATGAAACCAAAGAACAAGCCAGCCAGATGAGCCAGGAAATTTCCAAAAACCTCGAAAAATTAGAATTCGAAAACTATACCATTGCCACTATCAACAACACCCTGGAAAGTCTCCTGATATTCAACGCCTACAATGGTCCCGATTCCATAACCCTGACCACGGACGACAACGCCCTGGAAATAGAGGTACGGGCACCATCAACACAACAGCTGCTGCTTCCCGACTTACCCGCCGAAACACTCAACACAGCTCACCAGTTGCCGGGTCGTAGCAGCACCATCATTCAAGAAACAAACCAGGGAGATCTGGTACGCAGTGTTATCGCAACAACCCTTGGCAACACCCAGAAAAATACCACCATTCTCGTTGTCTCACGCCTGGTAAAAAACGACCGGCTCAATCAACTCACCAGCATCTCAAAAGGTATCGAAGGCTATCGGCAACTCAAACATTTCAAGGCGCCCTTTAAGTTTTGGCTCATCATCCTGCTTCTTCTTGTCACCCTGCTCATTCTCTTTGCCGCCATCTGGTTTGGTGTTTATATCTCTAAAGGAATCACCAACCCATTAGAAAAACTGGTTCTGGCCACACAGCGCATTGCTGAAGGTGATCTTGAATTCGAAATGACCAGTGCTGCCAATGACGAAATTGGTCTGCTGGTCAATTCATTTAACAGCATGACCACAAATCTGAACAACTCAAACAAGGCTCTTGAAGAGAGTAATCAGGCATTACAACTCAGCACGAAAGAACTTGAACAACGCCAAAGATACACCGAGATCATATTACAAAACGTCTCAACAGGGGTTATCTCAATTGATGAAAATGACCGAATTACCAATTTTAACCGTTTTGCAGAACAGCTCCTGGCAACAGACAAAAACCTTTTTATCGGCAAGGTATTTCACAAAGCCTTACCCGAAAATCAGGTACGCTTAATCAATGCCTTTGTCACCGAACTGGCCCTTACCGGAAAAAACTCCCTGGAACGTCATCTGCGCACCACAATCCGTGATAAAGACTTTTCACTACTCATCCATTTTAACCGTCTTGAAGACGATGATGGCAAAATGCTTGGTCATGTCGTAGTCTTTGATAACCTGACCAAGATTGAAAAAATGCAGCGTATGGCGGCATGGCGCGAAGTAGCACGACGGGTCGCTCACGAAATCAAAAATCCGTTGACCCCCATACAACTCTCAGCACAACGCCTGAGAAGACGCTACCCACAGATCCTTAACGAACCAGATTCGGTATTTGATAAATGCACCAACACCATCATCAAGCAGGTGGATGCGTTAAAACTATTGGTCAATGAATTCAATCAATTTGCCCGAATGCCAGAAACCAACAAAACTCCAGCCGACCTTGTGCAACTCATCCAGGAGGCCCTGATTCTTTACCGGGAAGCCCACAAGGAAATAACCTTTAGTTACACCGGAGCAGAAAATATTCCAGCCTTTAACTTTGATGCCGAGCAAATCAAGAGATGTCTGATTAATTTACTTGACAACGCAGTGGCAGTACTCTCTGATGAAGGCAAGATAGCGATTACCCTGTCGGTAAACTCTGCTGCGGAAACTGTTTCTATCAAGATTGCCGACAACGGCCCTGGAGTGGACAGAGAATATAAAGAAAAACTCTTTGAGCCTTATTTCTCAACGAAAAAAACAGGGACAGGCCTCGGGCTTGCAATTGTCTCGACGATTGTCTCCGATCACGATGGTTCCATCCGGGTTTTTGATAACAACCCCAGCGGCCTGATTTTTGTTATAGAGCTTCCGATGTCTAAATAACAACCCATAAAATGTACAAATAGTAAAAAGATTCAATTACCTGCAATCATAAAACAGCAAAAAAAATCCAGGAGGAAATACATGGTTTTTCCAGAATATCGTCCCCGTAGAATGCGGCGCAATCGAGCCTTTCGAGGCTTAATCCGAGAGACGCATCTCATAACAGAACAGTTCATCTTTCCGCTGTTTGTTCTCCCCGGAAAGGGTATCAAAAAGCCCATTACCTCAATGCCCGGCATGTTTCAATTCTCAACAGATATGCTGGCAAAAGAGGTAAAAAGCTGCCGTGAGCTTGGGATCAATGCGGTACTTTTGTTCGGTCTCCCTGAACATAAAGATGCGATGGGTTCAGGAGCCCACGCCAAAGACGGTATCATCCAGCGAGCGATCAAGGAGATTAAAAACGCTGCCCCGGACATGCTGGTCATCAGCGATGTCTGCCTCTGCGAATATACTGACCACGGTCACTGCGGCTGCCTGATTGACGGTGAAGTAGACAATGATGCCACCCTGGAAATCCTGGCAAAAACAGCTCTTTCCCACGCCCAGGCAGGTGTCGATATGGTGGCTCCATCCGATATGATGGATGGCCGGATCGCTGAAATCAGGGTCACGCTCGATGAGAACAATTTTGAAAATCTTCCCATCATGTCATATGCGGTAAAATATGCCTCGGCCTTTTACGGCCCATTCAGAGATGCCGCAGAATGCGCTCCACAGTTCGGAGATCGCAAAAGTTATCAAATGGATCCGGCAAACAGCCGTGAGGCCCTGCGGGAAGCCACCCTTGACGTTGACGAGAGTGCTGATATCCTTATGGTAAAACCAGCCGGCACGACTCTTGACATTATTGCACGGCTCAGAGAGGAGTTTGATTTACCAATTGCCGCCTATCAGGTCAGTGGCGAGTACGCAATGATCAAGGCTGCAGCCTCTTATGGCTGGCTCGACGAAGAAAAGGCGATGACCGAAAGTCTGCTGGCAATAAAACGTGCCGGTGCAGACATCATTATCAGCTACTTTGCCAAAGATATTGCCAAAATACTGAGGAAATAACAATTCAACAAAAGAGTGAATATCCTCTCTATAACGCCATCTGTTATGGAGAGGATAGAATTTTAAGCATCGCAACATTTGCGAGAAAAATACCTTTTCAAGATACCCTCCCCCTCAATAAACAGGATAAATGCCATGGTGGTTCAAATTGCCCAGCTTTTACCAAAATGGGTTTAATTTCTTGTTTTTTATGACGAGTTTTGGACAGCAAGACACTAAAAGTCCTTATGTGCCAAAGAACAAATCTCTTTTTCCTGCTGCAATACAGAGCAAACCAGGTGAAACTGCACCATGGCCCGCCACAGGTTCTGGGTACTGCTCGAGGTTTTAAAATAAACATCACCCTCAAGATAATCGGTTAAAAACCGTACGCCCAATTCCATAGTCAGGCAACAGATACTATCAAAAAGATATTCTATATCAGAAGAGCTGAGCATATCAGCCATTACAGCACGATAACTCTGCCAGAAAGCCGCAAAATACGGCACGGAAAAAACCACCTGATCAAGATCCTCGGCCATTTCTCCAGCCCTGTTCCCAATAGATCGCAGGCAGTCTCCCAAATCATAATGCAAAAGTCCTGGCCCTGCGGTATCAAAATCAAACAGACCGCACGCTGTACCAGCAGCGGTATAAATAATATTATCCTGCTTGGGATCACCATGGATAACCCGCCGCTGCAGATGCCCCAAAGAGGCCGCCTTCTCAAGCACACCAAGAAGATGACGATGTTTTTCCACAAAGCTGACGCACCACAAAAAAGCCTCTGACTCAGCCCTGTCTGTTCCAGCAAGCGCAGTAGTAAAAGCCTGCAAATACCCTGGAGCAACATGAAAACCAGGCAAAGGGTCAAGCAAATCTCGTGGATCCAGATCTTGAGTCAAACGATGAAAACGCCCCAATACCTGGCCAAGCCCGGCAGCCAGCGCAGTGCCGTGCAAATGGGTTGGCATAACATGGGGGATATAATCCATGACTCGCCAATACTGACGAGAAGAAGAACGAAAGAAAAAACCACCGTCAAGACATTCTCGAAGAGTTGGACATAAAAAACCGGCATCACGATCTCGGTGATGCCGAAAAATATGAATCTGAATCTTACGAAAATTTTCAATGAGTCGCTCAGGATCTGGAAAGACCGTGCGATTAATGCGCTGTAAGACAAACTTACCGCAAGCCCCTCGAACCAGATATGTCCAGTTGATATTGCCATTGCCAAGAGGCTCGACGATCATGGAACGGGTATCAACAAACCAGGCACCTAAAGCCTCGAAAAGTTCAACATCAGTAGGTGGAAGGGGCACAGCAGCCATTGTTGCAACGAAACAAACTTACAAAAATCTATTCATCAAGTAATCGGATATCCCAGGCTTCTGTTCTACTACCATTCTCAGGATTACTGACAATGGTAAACTCAAAGATATTTGAAGAATCAAGAAAAAGAGTATCCATAATATCAACGCCTTTTGAACAGTGAAAAAAGACAGATTCAGCCAATAATCCTTCTGCAGTGAGCCGAAAATAGCGCATAAAACCAAAACCCCGTTCCGGGTTATAGTTAATCGGGAAACCGCGCTGCCGTTCTTCTCCCTTAACGACCTGGATAGGCAAAAGTCCTGGAATCAAAAAACCGGAGAGATAGCTATCGGCAACCTCTTTAAGTTCATGGCTGACATGACGAAAGCCAATAACCTCGACCCGGCATCCCATGTTTTGCAGGGCAAGAACCAGTCGAATGAAATCACCATCACCGGTAAGTAAAATAACCCGATCAAGGTTTCGGGCCTGGAGCAAGGCATCAATGGCCAGATCCATATCGGCATTGGCCTTGGTAGTGACAATACCTTCGTCATCGACGAAATGTTTCACATGCTTCTTGATAACTTTGAAACCACATTGCCGCAACACATCGTGGTAGCGATAAAGCTTCTGGCGATATTCCGGGTCACTCTTGGTGCGTTCATAATCCTCGGCCAAATAGGAATTGGCCCGCAGCATATGGGACTGACCAGCATTTGCCAGATCGACCAACACGTCATAACGCATCCCATATCCACCGCAAAGCCTGATATTTTCCGCATCCACATAAATACCCGTTTTCAACATGCTCACTACTCCACAAAGCCATAGGGCTATTTTTTCATTACCAGAAAATGACCTACAAATACCACATAACAAAGACCGCTCTAAAAAGAGCAGCCTCTGTCATCATTATTCCCATTCAATAGTGGCCGGAGGCTTTGAACTAATATCATAAACCACCCGATTAACCCCCCGAACCTCATTAATAATCCTACTGGAAATAGTTTCAAGAACCTCGTAAGGCAACCGAGACCAATCAGCAGTCATTGCATCCTTAGAGTCCACGGAACGTACTGCAATAACATGCTCATAGGTACGGCCATCCCCCATAACACCAACAGTCTGAATCGGCAATAAGACAGCGAACGACTGCCATACCTCTCGATACAGACCATGTTTACGCATCTCATCAAGCACGATAACATCGGCCTTGCGCAACATCTCAAGACGCTCTCTGGTCACCTCTCCCAAAATACGAATCCCAAGCCCCGGCCCTGGAAATGGCTGGCGGTAAATAGCCTCTTCAGGAAGCCCCAGTTCCAACCCCAATTCACGAACCTCATCCTTAAATAGTTCTCGAAGAGGCTCAATGAGATCAAGCTGCATCACCTCAGGCAGTCCTCCCACATTATGATGCGACTTGATCGGCACTTCACCACGAAAAGAAACTGACTCAATAACATCCGGGTACAAGGTACCTTGAGCCAGATAAGCCACCTCTCCAATCTTTTTGGCCTCTTCTTCAAAGATCTTGATAAAGCCAAGCCCGATACGTTTCCGCTTTATCTCAGGATCTTCGACCTCGGCAAGCTCTGAAAGAAAGAAATCCGTCGCATCAACATCAATAACATTAAGTTTCGTCTTCTCCTTAAAAAAGGTCAAAATAGACTGAGATTCCCCAGAACGCATCAGACCAGTATTCACATAGATGCAGGTCAACTGATCGCCAATGGCACGATGTACAATGGCCGCCGTCACCGAAGAGTCAACACCACCAGAAAGAGCACAGATGACCCGGCTCTCTTTGACCTTTTCCCGGATTGCAGCCACATTGGCGGCAATAAAAGAACTCATTGTCCAGCTTGGGCTGCAACCACACATACCAAAGATGAAATTTTGCAACACCGCATCACCAATGAGAGTATGCACCACCTCAGGATGAAACTGGACGCCGACAAAGGGTTTTGTCTCATGCTTTATTGCCGCATACGGAGAATGCGCACTGGTTGCGGTGGTCTGAAAACCTCCAGGAAGTTGCTCGATACGATCCCCATGGCTCATCCACACCTGATGCCCGGCCTCTTTTGCACTGTCAAATCCAGCAAAAAGTCCTTCTGCAACATTTATGGTCAGTTCAGCCTTACCAAACTCACGCTGCTCGGCCTTTTGTACGACACCGCCACATTGCTGTACCATGAGCTGCGCACCATAGCAGATCCCAAGAACTGGAACTCCCAGGTTAAAAATTTCTGGATTGGTATGAGGAGCATCAGCATCATAGACTGAACAGGGTCCTCCAGACAAAATAATACCCGACGGTTGTAAATCACGAATCTTCTCAAGCGGAGTGGAAAAAGGATGAATCTCACTATATACCTTATGTTCCCGAATCCTTCGTGCAATCAGCTGAGTGGTCTGGGAACCAAAATCAAGAATAATAATCTTTTCTTCACAAATATTCATAATGACCCTTTTCAGTAAAGTCAGAAAGCAAATTATACTGTTCGATAATTCGGTGCTTCTTTGGTAATAATGACATCATGAACATGGGATTCACGAAGTCCCGCAGCGGAAATACGGACAAATTGTGCTTTTTCCTGGAGATCTTTGATCGTGGCAGCACCCACATAGCCCATACCGGAACGTAAACCACCAAGCAATTGATAAATAACATTGGTAATCGGACCACGATAGGGAACCTTACCTTCAATGCCTTCAGGAACAAGCTTTGATGTAGCACTTATTTCAGACTGGAAATATCTATCCGCAGAGCCATTGCCACCACTCATCGCCCCTAAGGAACCCATACCACGATATCCCTTATAGGTACGTCCCTGATACAAGAACGTCTCTCCTGGAGTTTCCTCAGTTCCAGCAAAGAGACTGCCCAACATGACCGTCGAAGCCCCGGCACCAATAGCTTTGGTCAAATCACCAGAGTTTTTAATACCGCCATCGGCAATAACCGGCACACCATGGCGTCGTCCTGCCTTGACACAATTCTTAATAGCCGTCATTTGCGGAACACCAACCCCTGCCACAACCCTGGTCGTGCAAATTGAACCAGGTCCAACGCCAACCTTGACCGCATTGGCTCCGGCCTTCATAAGTGCCTCAGCAGCTTCTTCTGTTGCAATATTTCCAGCAATGATCTGAAGCTCAGGAAAGGCGGCACGCACCCGCTCCACAGCCCGGATAACTCCTCGGGAATGCCCGTGCGCCGAGTCAATGGCAACCACATCAACACCGGCATTTACCAGTTTTTCGGCATGTTCTTCAATATCCTCACCAACACCAAGAGCCGCACCTACCAGAAGACGGCCAAAACCATCCTTGGCCGCATGAGGATATTTTTTGATCTTTTCAAGATCCTTAATCGTAATAAGACCTTTAAGGTTTCCATCATCATCAACGACGAGAAGTTTTTCAATACGGTGCTCATGAAGCAGGGCCTTGGAATGCTGCAGGTCAATTCCGGCCTTTGCGGTTACTAAATTCTTTGAGGTCATCACATCGTCAACGCGCAGATCAGTATCAGAAACAAAACGCAAGTCACGGTTGGTAACAATGCCTACCAACTTGCCATCATCAAGTACCGGCAGACCAGAGACCTTATACGCACTCATAATTTCATGAACTTCACGGATAGACTGGTATTTATTGACGGTAATAGGGTCTATAATCATACCCGATTCCGATTTTTTTACCTTTTCCACCTCCAGAGCCTGCTGACCAACAGACATATTTTTATGAATAATGCCAAGGCCACCTTCCCTGGCCATCGCAATAGCAGTGCGATGTTCAGTAACGGTATCCATCGCAGAACTTACCAGCGGCGTATTTAACCGAATGGTACTGGTAAGCTGGGTCGCAAGCGAGACATCACTGGGCAAAACTTCTGAGGCAGCAGGCACCAGCAGAAGATCGTCAAAAGTTAATGCTGTTTCAATATTATCTGGTAACATAGTCCCTCCTTTATGGGAGCAGGGCAAAAAATAAAGATGCCGGGCGCAACGAAGAAAGCTCCATGCGACAACAATGTGACCTGCTACACGATTATTTTATAAGAATAAGAAGCAGCCTTTGCATACAATACAAAGACAGTATAAGACAACGCCACAAGCGTTTACCGATGAAAGGAACTGAATATGCTACTGGAAATCAACCCCTTTAACCCCCAACAGCGTCGTATCAGACAGGTGGTCGAACAATTACGAAGCGGCGCCATCATCTGTTATCCCACCGACACCGGTTATGGGATCGGCTGTGATATATTCAATTCTAAGGCCGTGAAACGGCTGATACAACTAAAGAGCCGACCAAAAAACAAACCGTTTTCCTTCGTATGTTCAGACCTGACCCATATTGCAAAATATGCCCATGTCTCAAACACAGCATATCGACTCTTAAAAAAATCCCTTCCTGGCCCCTATACCTTTGTATTACCGGGAACCAAGCTCGTTCCGAAAGTCATGGTCACCAAACAAAAAACTGTAGGTATACGAGTTACAGAAAATGAAATTTGCCACCAGCTGATCGCCCTTTTGGGAAATCCCATTGTGAATACCAGCCTGCCAGCAGAAAAAGACACCCCGCCGCCAACCGAGCCCTTTGAAATCGAACTCGTAATCGGCAACAGGGTGGACATCATCATAGACGGCGGGCCGGTATACCCAGACCCGTCGTCACTCATTGATTTAACCGGCACCTCCCCTGAAATCCTTCGAGAAGGCAAAGGAGATATCACGCCGTTTCTTTAATCAACGCCTCTTTAAGCGATTTACTCATTGTAAAATGAAGGGTGTTCCGCTGGGGGATATCCATCATTTTTCCAGTTCTCGGATTCTTGGTATGACGTGATTTTCGCTGGCGAACTGAAAAAGAGCCAAACCCCCGTAATTCAATACGACGGCCATCTTCAAGAGCCTTTGCCATCGTCGCCAAAATCACCTCAACCGCCAGAGTCACATCCTGCTTTTGCATGGAGAGTTCATTACTTACTTCATCAACAATATCTTTCTTTAGCATCTTTTCGTCTTTTATAGGCACGGACGACGACCTGGACAATAATACACCGCCCAGCACCGCCTCTGCTTGAATATTACTTGTGAAAAAGGCTGCTTTGTAGATTCAATACTCACAAAACAACCTTTTCCAAGAAAAACTTTTCCGTTTCCCGTTACCAAAAATTCTAATTTTCGCTCTGCCCGGAATTCCCACTCTCCTGGGCTGCCTTGAGCAGATCGCCAAGGGTAGATGGAGCATTATCCTCTGCACTCTCAGCCTGGGTATAAGAGTCAAGCTCTTTTGCCTCGCCATCGCCTTCAAGAGTCTTCACCGAAAGACCAATCTTCCGATCTTTCGCAGAAACATTGATAACAATAGCTTTCAGGGTGTCGCCAACCTGATACATGCCAACCGGAGTCTTGACCTTATCCTTACTGATCTCAGAGACATGAACAAGACCTTCAATACCCTCTTCAAGTTTGACAAAAACACCGAAGTCAGTGACATTGGTAATCTCGCCTTCAACAACAGTCCCCGACGGATAGTTATTATACGCAGCCTGCCATGGATCAGGCACCAACTGCTTCACGCCCAAAGAAAACCGCTCATTATCACGATCAATTTTCAAGACAACGGCTTGAATAACCTCACCTTTGGCGTATTTCTCAGAAGGATGCTTGATACGCTCCGTCCAGCTCAAATCAGAGACGTGAATCAGACCATCAATGCCTTCCTCGATACCGATAAAGACACCAAAGTCTGTGATATTCTTAATCTTCCCTTCAATAACCGAACCAACAGGATAATTCTCGGTAACCAGATCCCATGGGTTTTGTTGCAACTGCTTCATTCCCAAAGAGATGCGCTTGCTTGTCGGTTCGATATTAAGTACCATGATCTCAACTTCATCACCCACAGAGACCATTTTGGAAGGATGACGCGGTTTTTTAGACCAGGTCATCTCAGAGACATGGATGAGTCCCTCAACACCTTCTTCCAACTCAACGAAAACGCCATAGTCGGTAATAGAAACGACCTTACCCTCGGTCTTTTGATCAACCGGATAACGATCAACAACAGTCGCCCAGGGATCTTCACGTAACTGTTTGATACCCAGAGATACTCGATCATTGTCTTTGTCGTACTTGAGAACCTTGACCTCAACTTCCTGTCCGACCTTATACATCTTAGAAGGATGAGAAACACGACCCCAGGAAAGATCGGTAATATGACAAAGCCCGTCCATGCCACCCATATCAATAAACAAACCATAATCAGTGATATTGGTAATCGCACCGCTGATAATCTGTCCTTCTTCAAGCTTAGAGCGCATTTCTTCACGCAACTTATTACGGGCTTCTTCCAGAATAGCACGACGGGAAATAACCACGTTATTACGTTTTTTGTTAAACTTGAGGATCTTGAATTCGTAAGAGTCACCAATCAAGGCATCAAGATCTTTTACCGGGCGAAGATCAATCTGCGAATACGGCAAGAACGCAGGAACGCCAATGTCAACGGACATACCACCCTTGACGCGGCTTTCGATGCGACCTTCAATGGTACCATCCTCTTCCTGAATCTTGGCAATGTCTTCCCATACCTTGATAGCTATGGCTTTCTCACGGGAAAGCAGCAGACCACCTTCACCTTCACGGCGTTCCACAAAAACCTCAAAGGTATCACCGACATTAACTTCCTGGCCTTCCTCGAGACGAAACTCACTTTTTGAGATGTAGCTCTCAGCCTTATCACCGACATCAACAAGGAAAAAATCATCCTCGGCACCAATAATAGTACCAATGGCGACATCGCCCACAGCAACGACAGTGCTGTTTTCTTCCATCTCAAAAAGCTCAGCAAAACTCAGCTGCTCTTCATTACCCTGGGTTGGTTTCAATTCTTCAGTCATATTATCCGATTCGGCACAAGCCCACCCGAGCCCATGCTCGCAAGTAATGTTGTGTGGGGATAACCCGCCACGTTACAGTTCTGCCGCCTTAAAAAATAAAAAAAAGACGACGCCTTCAATAAATATAAACTTATATTATAACCAAGCCAAGAAGGAAGGGCAACATCTTCTTGAACAAGAAATATTTTTTTACCCGGCAGCATCTCCTGCGGCTTATGATCCTTTTTGAGAAGAGGTTTGGGTCTTTTTCTGTCCAAAAGATCGTCGAGAGGACCTCCTGTGTCGCCGTTTTCTTGAAGATGTCTGCTTCTTTACAGGAGGCGGAGGAACCGGCACTAACAAGTCCTCTTCAGGGGAGCAACATGGCAAAGAACGTTCAATATATTCTTCAATGGCAGGAAGATAAAAAGAACCTTCTTCACAGGCAAAACTCACCGAAATACCAGTTGCTCCGGCTCTGCCAGTTCTGCCAATACGATGCACATAGTCTTCCGGCTCAAAAGGCAAGGTATAATTAACCACAAAACTAATTCCTTCAATATGGATACCCCGTCCAGCAACATCTGTTGCCACCAGAACCTTAACCTGACCACGCCGAAACCTCTCCAGACGTTTTTCTCGCTGCATCTGCGCCACATCACCGGACAAGAGAAGACAGGCAATACCATCACGACTCAAACGCTCACTGAGCTTGCGCACCTCGGTCTTCATATTGGCAAAGATCATTACCCGCTCATCGGGATGCTTTTTGAGCAGATTATAAAGAATCGTGTACTTTTCCTCGGCGGTCACCAAATATGTCTTCTGTTCAATGGCATCTACAGTGACCTGTTCTTCGTCCATTTCTACATAACAGGGTTTCACACACCACTGCGAAGCAAGCCGTTTCACATCTTCAGAAACCGTCGCCGAAAACAGCAGGGTCTGCCGCTTTTCTCTCGAAGGAACACGGGCTATAATACGACGCATATCCGGGATGAAGCCCATATCAAGCATACGGTCAGCCTCATCAATGACCAGCATCGCAATATCTTGCAACGAGAGCACTCTCTTGTTTAGAAAATCTAAAAGACGTCCAGGGGTAGCCACCACAACATCAGCCTGTTCCTGCTGCAAACAGTCCATCTGTTGTTCATAACCTGCGCCACCATATACCGCCAAAACAGACAACCCAGTATGACGACCAAGTCTTTCCCCATCCTTTGCAATCTGAACAACCAACTCCCTGGTCGGAGCCAGAATCAAGGCTCGAGGGGAACCACTCTTCGCTGCAGAGGCGGCAAGCAGACGACTGAAGATTCCAATAAGAAAAACCGCACTCTTGCCCGTTCCGGTATTCGCCCTACCCACAAGATCATTACCAGCAAGCACTGTGGGCAAGGCCTTTTCCTGAATAGGGGTACAATATTTGAATTTTTCATCAGCAATGCCATGAAGCACCGCAACAGGCAGTTCAAAATCGTAAAACCGGGACATCCCCTCTTGAGGTACAACTTTGAAATCATTGGGACTCCAGGTCTTTTTTTTATCAGGATGGGAATGTTTTTTGTTCTTTTGGGATAACGCAGGCTGCGTTTTCTCTACAACAGTCGTTTTTTTTACCGGCGACAAAGCACTTGATGAAACAGCACCTTCTCTCTTTACATCTTTTTCAGACGACGCATCTTTCTTCAACAGGGCAAAAGGAGTGAGATTCACCAATTTCTGTCGAACATTGTGAAGTATTTCTTTCATAATCAAGGCATTATACTCATAAAAATTCGTCGCTCATGCCTTACCCAAAATACGCAACTCTTCCATAAAGGATCCAAAGAGATGCTCATAATCAGGAATCGCTTTACGAAGAATTGTTCCAAAATATTTAACATCACGATCATTGACCACAAGATTTGCCGAATAGGCCAAGGCTTCAAGGTCATACAAGGTATGCATCTCTTTGCCAATAATGGCAAAAAAGATATAACGGCGCTTCGCCATATTCATTTTTTGGATATAACGATAAAAAGCCCCATTTTGGAAACCGCCCGGCTCAAAACAGGTATGGAGAATGACCGCAGCATAGTCAACAAAGGCCATTTTTTCCATGGCCCACCGTCCATCCTGAGCCACTTCAGCCCGATATCCCAGCCCTGCCATAACCTTAACAATCTCATTACGGCCACATTCTTCCGGTACAAGAATCATCGCCAGAGGGACATCATCGACAATCTCAGTATCTTTAAAAACCCCCTCTTCAAGCCAACTCATATCGGGGGGATCTGGAGGTTTCACTTGAGAGGCCAGATCAACAACCTCTGCCGCAGAGGAAGATTCTTTAACAGCAGCATCCAACAAGAAAAATTCACCACACTTGGTGCACTTTACTTTAGCCTTTTTCCCAGGCTTCAGTTGCGACAAACTTTCTTTAAACTTTTCACCAAAGCGTAATTGACAGGAACAATGTGGACAAAGAACATTCATAATTCCCTCACAAAACGACAACGTTTACAGGCAATACAAGAAACAAAACCGTCTCAACCCATCTTATACCCAAAAGGAGAATCCTCTTCCGACGTATCCATAGCAAGTCCTGTCAACTGAGACGTGGACTCACCGCGCGCTGCCTTAATTCGGTCAAGCCCTCGCAGCATTTCACTCCGAGACGAGCAATAGGTAAGTGCTGTCTCCTCAGTAACAAGTTGGTTTGCGAACAATTCCAAAATATGTTGATCAAAAGTATGCATACCCAAAGCCGCCCCTTCTTTGATAACATTATAGAAGGTTTTCTCATCGGTCTCGCCATGAAGTATCAAATCCTGAACCCGCAGGCTGGTACGCATAATTTCCATTGCCGCAACACGCCCACCGCCAACTCTGGGCAACAAGCGCTGCCCAACGATCCAGCGAATGGAATCTATCAAACGGTGTTTTACATGAAGCCGTTCCTCTTGGTCAAACATCCCCAGAATACGGTTAATTGTCTGTCCGGCATCAATAGTATGCAGGGTCGAGAAAACCAGATGTCCTGTTTCCGCAGCAATCAAACCAATTTCCATACTTTCTCTGTCACGCATCTCACCAACCAGAAGTACCTTGGCAGCCTGACGCAACGCAGCCCGCATTCCATTGGCAAACGTCGAGAAATCATTCCCCAACTCTCGCTGGTTAATAGTTGCCTGCAGCTGGGGATGAACAAATTCTATCGGATCTTCAAGGGTGACAATATGAACCCTTCTGGTCTCATTGATCCGGTTCAACAAAGCCGCAAGCGATGTCGTCTTTCCAGTACCTGTAGCCCCGGTAAACAATATTAGGCCATTGAGTTCATTGGACATATTTTCAAACGATGGCGGGAATTTCATTTTCTCAATACTGGGAACTTCGGGTTCAAGCTTTCTTAAAACCGTTGTAAGACAACCTTTTTGCGAAAAAATATTCACCCGAAATCGAGCCTTATCCCCCAATGCGTACGACAGATCACACGAACCATTCTCTACGAGATCACGCAAGAGACGACGATTATTCCCAATAAGACCCAACGCAAAGGCTTCAGCCTGAAAAGGAGTCACTGTTCCAATAGGAGGCTGCACCGTCACAGGGACAAGAATCCCAGCGGCCTCAACCTGAAGCGATTTCCCGACAGTAATATTAAGATCGGATACATCCTCATAAGACTCCAACAAAGCTGTTATCCAATAATCAATTTCGGTCTTTTTCATCGCAGTCTCCTGAAAATATGTGCAATAGCCATTATATTCATAGTATATTGCCTATAAAATTATAAAAATTTCAATATTTTTTTAGGTTCCTCTCAAAAGCATTGTGAATAATCTTACATTTTATTCCTGTTTAGACTCAAAAAAAATTAGAGAACCAATATTCAATTTCTTCGTCAAAAACTCTCAACCTCACTATAATTTATAACCAGATTTCTTTGTAAAAAGGTGAACTCATGGCAATTCCATTACGCAGCGCAACAACAACCATCGGAAGAAAAATGGCCGGAGCAAGAAGCCTCTGGCGGGCAAACGGCATGAAAGAAGCCCATTTTGGCAAACCAATTATCGGCATCGCTAATTCCTTTACCCAATTCGTTCCAGGCCATGTTCATCTTCACGAAATCGGCCAGGAGGTGAAACGAATCATAGAAAGCAAAGGCTATTTTGCCGCCGAATTTAACACCATTGCCATTGATGATGGTATCGCCATGGGTCACGCAGGAATGCTTTATTCCCTGCCTTCACGGGATCTCATTGCCGACAGCGTCGAATATATGTGCAATGCCCACACCGTAGATGCGCTGGTTTGTATTTCCAACTGCGACAAAATCACCCCCGGTATGCTAATGGCAGCAATGCGGCTCAACATCCCAACCATCTTCATCTCTGGGGGACCAATGGAAGCCGGAAAACAAGGTGATAAAAAATATGACCTCGTCGATGCCATGGTACTTGGAGCCGACAAAACCGTTTCCAACGAACAGGTCGAACAGGTGGAGCGCTGTGCCTGTCCAACCTGTGGCAGCTGTTCCGGGATGTTTACTGCCAACTCAATGAACTGTCTTAACGAGGCCCTAGGCCTCGCACTTCCCGGCAACGGCACCATCGTAGCCACCCATGCAGAAAGAAAAAAACTCTTTGCCCAGGGAGCAGAACAAATCATCACCATGGCCGAGGCCTGGTACACCAATGAAGACTCTTCGGTTCTCCCTCGAGCGATCGCCACCAAGGCAGCATTCATGAACGCAATGTCTCTTGACATTGCGATGGGCGGCTCAACGAACACCGTACTTCACCTATTGGCCATCGCCCGGGAAGCACACGTGGATTTCACCATGAATGATATTGACATGCTCTCCCGTAAGGTGCCAGTACTCTGTAAAGTCTCGCCATCTGCCGACTACCATATCGAAGACGTGCACCGTGCCGGAGGAATCATTGGAATTCTTGGCGAACTAGACCGTGCGGGACTTCTTGACACCGAAGTAAGCCGGGCAGACAGCCCAACACTCCAGAAGATTCTGGATCGCTACGATCTGATTCGTGCCAGCCACGATACAGCCATGGAAAAATTCTACCAGGCAGCACCAGGGGACTCTGGTCTTAATCTGGTCATGGGTTCCCAGGAGAGTCGCTATCAGGATCTTGATCTGGATCGGGAAAAAGGATGCATTCGAAATGCTGAGAACTGTTATTCAAGCGACGGCGGTCTGGCAGTACTTTTTGGTAATATTGCCCCGGATGGCTGCATCGTCAAAACCGCAGGAGTTGCTACTTCAATATTACAATTCACAGGAACCGCACGAGTCTTCTCTTCTCAGGAAGCGGCCTGCGAGGGCATCTTAAATGGCTCAATTACTGCCGGAGACGCAGTCATCATCCGCTACGAAGGTCCCAAAGGCGGCCCGGGAATGCAGGAAATGCTTTACCCGACCTCATATCTAAAATCTGTTCATCTTGGTGCGGCCTGTGCCTTAATCACTGATGGGCGATTTTCCGGAGGAACTTCGGGGCTTTCCATCGGCCATGTTTCACCAGAGGCTGCGGCAGGAGGAACCATTGCCCTGGTTGAAGACGGCGACACTATCAACATAGATATTCCCAACAGAACCATCAATGTCGATGTCAGCGAAGCAGTTCTTGCCGAGCGAAGAAAAAAGGAAGAAGCCAAAGGTGCCACCGCCTTTACCGCAACGGATCGCAACCGTAAAATCTCCCGGGCTCTTCAGGCTTATGCCCTGCTGGCCTCTTCGGCAGACAAAGGGGCAGTACGTATTCTGCCCGACTCAAGGCAGTAAATATAACGTCGCAAAGAGAGATTCTTTGCGATATAGAGATAAAATACATCCTGGGCTCCTCATGACTTGACACGACCTTGAGGAGCCCAAATTTTTCACTTATTTCTATTTCTGCAACGCCTCGGCAATCGCATCACAGACATAATCAATATTTTTTGTAGTTAATCCAGCAAGATTGATCCTGCCACCAGCAACAATATACATTGATTTTTCTTCACGAAGCCAACGTACAGTATCATCGTCAAGACCACTGAACGAAAAC
>PDWJ01007202.1_pt1 | contig 17848 bp, 17 predicted proteins | sample 1430881 | NCBI WGS metagenome assembly PDWJ01 (sample SAMN01162460, study PRJNA174530) | Oral metagenome, whole genome shotgun sequencing project. | biome: Marine environment; feature: Marine mammal; material: Swab sample of the gingival sulcus; isolation source: swab sample of gingival sulcus...
ACCGGAATGCCGCGAATGCGCTCCATCACTATCATATTCGGGCGGGTGTATTCCCAGTATATTTCAGGAATATACAGATCAGCAGAACCCTCAAAATTACGCCGCAATTGAGCAGCATTGGCCGCTTCGCGCTGCATGTCCAGTTCGTCAATGATGTTTTTTTCGTATTCCTTCACCACCTCCACCGGGCGCAACCGTTTGCCTTCCTTCCGGTAACGTTGCAGCATCCGTGCCATAATGTACATCAGCTCCAGGTCCTGCCGGATGGTCTTTTCAATACCGGGGCGCAGCACTTTCACCACCACATCAGTGCCATCCCACAGGGTTGCGGCATGGACCTGTGCCACCGAGGCGGAGGCCATTGGTTCAGTTTCAAAGTGTTTGAAAATCTCTGACACCGGCTTTTTAAAGGCTTTTTCTACTAGCGCACGGGCTTCGCTGCCAGGGAAGGGCGGGACGCGATCCTGTAGCAATTTCAGTTCATCGGCCAGATCATCGGCCAGTAAATCCCGCCGGGTGGACAGCATCTGGCCGAGTTTAATGAAAATCGGCCCGAGGTCTTCCAGTGCCAGACGGATACGTTCGCCGCGTGAACGATAGGGTTTTTTGCGCCAGTTCCACGGTAACAGCCGATAGACAAAGCTGACCGGGCGCAGATAGGGAATGTTGAACAATAATTCATCCAGACCATGACGGACAAAGACACGGCCAATGGTGATCAGGCGCAACAGGCGGGTCAGAAATTTCATAGCGTTTTATGTGTCCCGCATACTATCTGTCCGGTGTGCCCGTGTCTGCAGGCGTTTTACCCGTGCGTTCAGCCGATCAATATCACCGCGCAGCTCATCGACCTGATCCAGCCAACGGTGGACTTCAGCATCTGCCGGTAACAGGCGGCTTTCTTCCTGCAAATATTCACGGGTATTCATACGCATCGCCTGTGTACTGTCGTCCAGCCAGCCTTTGGTTTCGCGGGCAAGCTGTCCGGCCTGATGCGCGACAATATCGCCGACGGCCTGCGCCAGTAACGCTTCCCAGTCAATGTCCACCTCATTGAGGATCGTGCTGAACTGTTCAGCAATGCCCATATTGCCATCGACCTGAATGCGGTTTTCCAGCATGGTTTTAGCACTGTCTTCCGCACCGGATAAGCGCATAAATGCCAGTGCTGAGCCGTTCAGGGTGACATCCGGTTCACGGTCATAATGACTCATCACCTGTACGTTTGCTGCGGTGGGGATAAAATAAAGTTTCAGCGGCGGATTGCTGATATGAAAGGCAATCACCTGACCCTGCAATTTTTTTAAACGTGGCAGAGCTTCACCATCCAGTTGCAGCCAGGTATTAAAAGCGGTTTCCAGCATGGCCGTCAATGTGGTCAATAACATTGGCATTCCCTTTCAGCGAAATGGTGGTTCAGAGTTTAACACCCTTGTGCAGAGCAACGATGCCGCCGGTCATGTTTTTGTAGGTGACACGCTCAAAACCGGCATTGACCATCATGCCTTTCAGTGTTTCCTGATCCGGATGCATGCGAATCGACTCGGCCAGATAGCGGTAACTGTCCGCATCATTAGCAATCAGTTTGCCCATCATGGGCAGAAATTTGAAGGAGTATTGATCATAAAACGGTGCGATGGGTGCTGCCGGTTTGGAAAATTCCAGCACCAGCAAACGTCCGCCCGGCTTCAGTACCCGGTACATTGCCGCCAGTGCCTTATCTTTATCCGTGACATTACGCAGACCAAAGGCCATGGTAATAATGTCAAAGCGGTTATCGTCAAACGGCAGGCATTCGGCATTGGCCTGTACATATTCGACATTACCAGCGATACCCTTATCAATCAATCGCCTACGGCCTTCCGCCAGCATCGAACCATTAATGTCAGACAGCACCACGTTGCCCTGCTCACCGACGATGCGGGCAAATTTTTCCGCAAGATCACCGGTGCCACCCGCAAGATCCAAAATCTGATCGCCACGTTTGGCTCCGGCACTGGCGACAGTATAACGTTTCCACAGCCGATGGATGCCCATTGACATTATGTCGTTCATTACATCGTACTTATCGGCTACCGAATGAAAAACCTCAGCAACTTTATTAGCTTTCTCAGTAACGGGAACTTGCTGATATCCGAAATGAGTCGTTTGTTCCTTTTCCATGATTAGGGCGATCCTGCGTTGAAAGGCGTTAAAAAAATAGGATCAGCCTAGTCTATCAGTTGTAACCGGTATGTTCATGGAGAAGATTACATGAAAAAGATTATGGTGGGAGTCAGTCTCGGGCTGGCGGGTATATCGCAGGCACATGCCTGGCACGATGGTATTGAGTCTATGCGCACCCTGCAGGATAACACCAGCGGTCAGGTGGTCAGAGTCAAGTCAGTCACCACGGACTGTTGTACGCTATACCCCATGCGCAATCAAGGGCATAAACAACAGCGTAAAATGGTTCACAATGGCAAGGTGTATTACTGTACCCGAATGGCAGGTCATGGCCAGCCTGTCCCGGCTCATCACCGACCCGTCAGAACGCAGTTGCCACAAGTCAGGCAGCATTACCGGCAGCAGGTACAGCAATCGGTCAATGCGCAGCGTGCCAAACGTCAGGCCATGTATGCTGCGAAAGCCAAACAGAAAGCTCAGTTACTGGCACAGAAACGTAAACAGGCACAACTGCGGGCAGCACAGAAGCGCAAGGCGGTATTACTGGCGCAGCAAAAACAGCGTCTGGCGCATCAGAAACTGATGCAGGCACAGCAGCGCAAACGGGCAGCACAGCTGTTACAACAAAAACGCAAACTGCAATTATTGGCACAGCAGCGTAAACAGGCCGCATTAAAACGGGCAGCACAGCAACATACTGTCACAGCCAGAACCCGGCCTCCGGTCAGACATTACCGGCCTCAGCCACAGCGGGTGGTAGTAAAGCCACAGTACCAGAGCAGTTACCAGCGTTATCACTATCAGCAAATGGCAGCACCGCAGCCACAGGTCAAAGTACAGCAGTCTGTACAGCAACATGATCGTCGCCAATGGCAGCGCAGCCAGGCTGTACACATGCAGCCTGTTCAGCGGGTGGTGAGACCGCAGCACCCTGTCAAAACTGCGCCACGTCCACATTACCGGTATTCTGCTCAGCAGTCGGTGGTTCGGCATGATGCCCATCAGCAGCAGGCACGAGGTTGGCAGCGGTCAGCCGTGGTACAGTCACATGGTGTGCGCGTGCAACCGCAACGCAAACATATAGTGATCAAACGCCACCATCATCAGGCTATAGATTGTGGCTGTTAATCAGAGCAGGAGAAAATCGCGGGTATAACCAACGATTTCCTCATGCCAGACCAATGCAACAAAGCCAGCCATTGCCAGCCAGGGGCCAAATGGCATCGGCTGGCTTTCCCGTTGGCCTTTCAGCAGCATGACAGTGATTCCAAAGATGGCACCAAAGGCGGAAGAAGCGAAAATTACGAAAGGCAGAATTTGCCAGCCACCCCAGGCACCCAGTGCGGCAAGCAGTTTAAAATCTCCATAGCCCATACCTTCCTTGCCGGTAAGTAATTTGAACAGATGAAACAGGCTCCACAGAATCAAATAACCGACCATTGCACCGATCACGCTATCTGCCAGTGTGATAAAAAAGCCGTTTAAATTCAGCAACAGACCCAGCCAGAGCAGGGGGTAAACCAGATTATCCGGCAGCAGCATGGTTTGGGCATCAATCATGAACAGGGTGATGAGTGTCCAGGTCAGAATTAATAAGGCCAGTGTCTCCTTACTGAAGCCAAATTTGGCAGCAATCAGCATGGACAGCAGTGCCGTCGTTATTTCCACCAGCGGGTACTGGATAGAGATCGGCGTTTTACAGTCCGAACATTTACCACGTAAAAACAGATAGCTCAGTAGTGGAATATTCTCCAGTACGGTGATCTGATGGCCACATTTCGGACATTGTGAGCGCGGTACGGCCAAATTGAACCGGGTGTTGTCAGCGGTGGTATCCGTGTGACCGAGAAACTCGTTACACTCCTGTTTCCACTCGCGTTCCAGCATGACCGGTAAGCGGTTGATAATGACATTGAGAAAGCTGCCGATCATTAATGAGGCCAGGCCCACTGTAACAAGTAGCCAGATCTGGCTGGTACTCAGTAAATAAATCAGTTCCATGTTTGTCCCTATCCAGCTTGCGCTACACAACGGCACCGAGTTTAAAGATCGGCAGGTACATTGCAATAACCAGACCACCGACCACAACACCCAGCACTGCCATAATTAACGGCTCAATCTGTTTGGCGAGGGTATCAACCAGTTCATCGACCTGTTCTTCGTAATAGTCGGCGGCTCTGCCCAGCATTTCTTCCAGACGTCCGGATTCTTCGCCAATACGGGTCATTTGTACCACCATATTGGGGAATAATTGTGTCGTTTGCATACCGACGTTAATTTGCATCCCTTGCGAGGCATCCTCTTTAATACGCATGGTGGCATCGTAGTACACCGAGTTACCGGTACTGCCTGCCACCGAATCCAGTGCTTCCACAGCGGGAACACCGGCGGAGAACATGGTCGAAAAGGTACGACAGAAGCGTGCAATGGACGACATATTGAGGATATTACCAATAATCGGAATTTTCAGTGATGCCCGGTCCACAAAACGAGCAAATTTCTCTGAACGCCGCTTCGCTGTGGTGAAGGCAAACCCGGCCGCGATCATGCCCAGTAATGGCATCCACCAGTATTCCTGTAACCATTCTGACAGATTGATCACCATCAGCGTGAAGGCCGGTAAGTCAGCACCGAAGCTGCTGAATACTTCCTTGAATTGCGGAATAACCCAGATCAGCATGATGGCCGAAACCACGACAGCCGCCACGACCACAATCACCGGATACATTACTGCTTTTTTTATCTTGCCTTTCAGTGCTTCACTTTTTTCCTTGTAAGTAGCAACCTTGTCCAGCATGGTTTCCAGCGTACCGGCCTGTTCACCCGCCTTGACCAGGCTAACGAAGAGCTTGTCGAAATGTTTGGGATGCTGTTCCAGTGCGGCACCGAAGCTGCTACCGCCCTCAATGCGGTCAGCAATTTTTTTAATCAGTGACTGCATGGATGCATTATCCCCCCCCCCGGCTACCATGTGCAGGGATTGTACCATTGGCACACCGGAGCGCATCATTGTGGTCATCTGACGTGCAAAATGGGCAATATCGGCCGGTTTAATCTTGGGTGTGAATAATGGTTTGGGTTTTTTATTAACCTTTTTGGTATTAATGCCCTGTTTGCGTAAGGTGGCACGCAGCATATTGGCATTCATGGCCTGGGTTTCGCCTCTGATTTTTACACCATTGCGGTTGACCCCTTCCCAAACGTAGGTATCCAGGGCATCACTGCCAGCAGTTTGCATTGTTCTGGAGCTATTCATCTGAAACTCTTTTATTGTTATTGATGATGCTCCAATTTATCATGTCTGAGTCAGTTTTCGGGGTTGACCGGACAACTGGTCATGATGTTGCTGGATGGCGAATGTTTTAGTCCTTGGTAACACGTTCCAGTTCTGAGATGGAAATAATGCCCTGGCGGACTTTTTCCAGTCCTGACTGGCGCAGGTTCTTAATACCTTCCTTTTGTGCCTGATCGGCAATGTCCATGGAATTTGCACCGTCCATTACCATCCGCCCCATTGTTTCCGAAATCGGCATCACTTCATAAATACCGACCCGGCCTTTATAGCCTTGTGAACAGGCTGAACAACCCACGGCCTCGTAGACTTTCAGGTTCTTCAGTTCCTCGTGTTTAAAGCCCATATCCACCAGAACATCCGCTGGAATATCGGTTGTTTTTTTGCATTTCTCGCATAAGCGTCTGGCCAGACGTTGTGCGATAATAATTTGCACTGATGAGGCGATATTGAAGGGGGGAACTCCCATATTCAGCAGGCGGGTCAGGGTTTCCGGGGCACTATTGGTGTGCAGGGTGGATAGCACAAGGTGACCGGTTTGTGCCGCCTTGATAGAAATCTCTGCCGTTTCCAGGTCACGGATCTCCCCCACCATAATAATATCAGGGTCCTGGCGCAGGAAAGCCCGCAGTGCTTCAGCAAACGTGAGGCCGACTTTGGGGTTGACGTTGACCTGATTCACGCCGGGCATATTAATTTCCGCCGGATCTTCTGCGGTGGAAATATTACGTTCCGGTGTATTCAGCATGCCCAGCCCGGTGTACAGGGTAACGGTTTTACCGCTACCGGTGGGGCCGGTCACCAGCACCATGCCGTCCGGTTTCGCCAGTGCATTGGTAAAATCTTTCTGTTGTTTGGCCTCGAAGCCCAGTTTTTCAATACCGATTGTGGCACTGTCCGAATCCAGAATACGCATGACCACTTTCTCACCGTAGATGGTCGGCAGTGTATTAACCCGGAAGTCGATATTCTTTTTTTCATTGAGCTTAAATCGCACCCGGCCATCCTGCGGCACCCGGCGCTCCGAGATATTCATCCGCCCCAGCACCTTGATTCGCGAAGTCAGCTGTGAAGCAATGTTAATCGGTGGGGTGGCAATAACCTTCAGGATACCATCAACCCGGTAACGGATACGCAGGTTTTTTTCGTAGGGCTCAATGTGAATATCGGATACTTTTGACTTGATGGCATGTGCCAGAAGTTTATCGACAAAGGAGGTGATCTCAACTTCTTCACCTTCATCATTATTTTTTTTCAGCTCCTGGGTATCCAGCGCAATATTTTGTGTGATGGCCTCGGTGGATACGGCCATACCGGCTGAGGATGCACTGCCGCTGAAGCCGCCACCGACACTCAGGTGGGCCTGTAGCTTGTCATATTCTACAATGACGGCGTAGGGTCTGAGGTTTGTGGCAAACTTGACATCATCTACATTGGCCAGATTGATCGGATCGGCCAAAGCGACGATCAGGTTGTTATCGTAACGGTACAACGGTAACAGACCCAGCCGGGTTTTCTGATCGTCAGAGATCAGGTCAGCGACATCCGGGCGTATATCAATGGCATCAATATCAATCATACTCAGGCCGTACTCCTGACTGATTGCCATTGCCAGTTCTGTTGCAGAGGTAATGCGGTTACGGAACAGCCATTCCAGCACTGAAGATTGGTTGGTGTGAGCCTCTTTTACCGCACGCTCAGCAACTTCTGCTTCGATGAGGCCGGAAGTGACAAGTTGTTTTACATAGCCCGGTAGGCTGTTGGAAACCGGTTTGGTCATGCCGTTTTATTGTACTTCTATGTTTTTGATGGCTCGGAGTTTTCAGTATTACCTGTTCTGATAGAGTCCTAGCTTAACAGGTTACGAAAAAATTTATTAATTTTGATTCAATTTGTATTGAGTCAAAACCGAAGCTGGCTATTTGGTATCAATGTGCCATCGGACATACAAACTATTAAAAGGGCTAGATAGAGAGTTAAACCATGCTTATCAACGGTATCTTTCATGAACAGACGACTTCTGTTTGTCTTCCCGCCGCCAAGGCCCGCACTGTACTGGGCAATGAATTTTTTATTGTTATTTTCGATGCGCACAGTGGACTGGATGTAAATGCACTGGCCGCAGTGACGGGCACCATTTGTGCAGGCGGAACACTGGTGTTGTTGACACCACCGTGGGCAGCTTGGCCACTATTTTCTGACCCCGATTATCGCCGCTTTCTGCCGCATCCCTGGCAACCTGAGCAGGTCAGTGGCTATTTTTTGCCGCGTTTTATTCGTATTACCGAACAATATTTTCTGACCGCGCCGGTGGCTGTGCCATTAGTGCCGCAGCAACCCTTTCATGGGCAAACCACAACTGATCAGCAGGCTGCACTGCAGAGCATACTGACGACCGGGCAAACCATGGTAATGACCGCTGACCGTGGCCGGGGGAAGTCGGCAGTATTGGGGATGGCTGCACAGCAATTATTGCAATCCGGACAACATGTTATCCTGACTGCACCTTCACGGGCAGCTGTTGTCACCGTGTTCAGGCACACCCGGATCCGGCCGGATTTCATGGCACCGGATGACCTGTTGCAACAACGGCCATCTGCCGATATCTTGCTGGTGGATGAGGCCGCTGCAATTCCGGTGCCAATGCTGCTGATGATGCAGCAGCATTACCCGCGCTGTGTCTTTTCGACAACATTACATGGCTATGAGGGCAGTGGGCGTGGTTTCCTGTTGCGTTTTCAACAGGCATTAAACCGGCAGCAGGTTGACTGGCAAAATATCCGTCTGCACACACCCATCCGCTGGCAGGCGGGCGATGCACTGGAACAATGGCTGAACCAGGTTTTATTACTGGATGCCGAATTGACGGATTTACCGGCTGTCACTCCGGCAGCGGAAATTTCATACCGCATGCTTACCCGGCAGGCGTTGAGTCATGATGAAACCTTGCTGAGACCATTGTTTGCATTATTAGTCAATGCCCATTACCAGACTCGGCCCTCTGATTTGCGCCAGCTGCTGGATGCCCCACAGCTGACAATTCATGTACTGGAGCGAAAGGCCGAGCCGGTGGCGGTTGCTTTATTGTTGCGTGAAGGTGGTCTGGAACCTGAGCTGGTGGCGGATATTCATGCCGGAAAACGTCGTCCGCATGGTCACCTGCTGGCACAGTCACTGACCTTTCATGCCGGCATTGCGGGAGCTGCCTGTCTACAGGGCGAGCGGGTGATGCGGATTGCGGTGCATCCGGCATTACAGCGTCAGGGGTTGGGAACACAATTATTAACGGAAGTGATTGATTATGCGCGTCATCAGCAGGCTGATTATGTCGGGGTGAGTTATGCACTGTCGCCTGAATTATTACAATTCTGGCAACGGGTGGGATTTGTGTCGGTACGGCTGGGGTTCCGTAAGGATAAAGCCAGCGGTGCGCGTTCGCTGATGCAGGTGTGTGGTCTGAGTGAGGCGGGGTGTGAATTGGCACAGCGAGCGGCGGAACAGTTTGAGCGGGAGTTTGCTGATTTTTCTTTGGAGAAATAGAATCATCCTTGAAAATCCAACAATTAATGTTTAGTTTACAAGGATGATTGCGCGAGAATTACAGAAAGATGTCGAGCAGGCTTTGTCATGGCAGGCTGCTGTGGCACTGATTGGCCCACGTCAGGTGGGTAAAACCACCCTTGCACTGGCAATGGCAGAGTCCAGGCCATCATTGTATCTTGACCTTGAAAGTCCGACTGATCGCAGTAAGCTTGCCTCTCCGGAGGTTTTTCTGGCTAATTACGAAGATCATTTAGTGATTTTCGATGAAATCCACCGTACACCGGCGTTGTTTGAGTCATTGCGTGGCCTGATTGACAAAGGTCGGCGTAAAGGAAAAGGCAAAGGTCGTTTTCTCCTGTTGGGATCTGCTTCATTGGATTTGCTGCATCAAAGTGGTGAAAGTCTGGCTGGACGTATTACCTATATTGATTTACCGCCGCTGCTGGCTTCTGAAGTACCGGAAGAGGCAATGGAAAAACTGTGGCTGCGTGGTGGCTTTCCGGAAAGTTTTATTGCATACAGTGATGATCAAAGTCAGCAATGGCGTGAGGATATGATCCGGACTTATCTGGAGCGGGATATTCCATTGTTTGGGCCACGTATTCCGGCAGAAACACTGCGGCGATTCTGGACAATGCTGGCTCATCATCAGGGCGGTTTGCTGAATCTGTCGGGGTTGGCAAAAAGCCTTGAGGTCAGTAGTACGACAGTGAGCCGCTATACGGATTTATTAGTGGATTTGCTGCTGGTCAGGCGTTTACGTCCTTATCATGTGAATGCCGGTAAGCGTCTGGTGAAGTCTCCGAAAATTTACATCAGGGACAGTGGCCTAACACATGCCTTGTTGAACATTACGGACTATAATGCGCTGGCCGGTCATCCGGTGATAGGGAACAGCTGGGAAGGTTTTGTGATTGAGAACCTGATTCAGGCGGCACCCGCAAGGACAGTGCCCGGCTTTTATCGAACACAGGCCGGGGCGGAAATTGATTTGCTGCTGGAGCTGCCGGGGGGAGAGCTATGGGCAATAGAAATCAAGCGCAGTACAGCAGGGAAACCGGGTAAGGGTTTTTATGTGGCCTGTAACGATTTGCAGCCTGCGAAGCAATTTGTGGTTTATGGCGGTGATGATCGCTATCCGCTGAGTGATCAGGTGGAGGCGATTGGTCTTCGGCAGTTGATGGCGTTGTTGTAGGTTTTGCCGCCTCACCCCAGTGGCAAAAACATCACCAGCAAAAATGCCCCCAGTACCAGCCGGTAAATCACGAACGGCAACATGCCCATCTGTGATAAAAACTTCAGGAAGTAGTGAATACAAATCCAGGCACTGATACCGGATAACACCGTACCGAGGAGCAGTGCTGTCCAGTCAATTGGCACAGTCGATTCCAGCAGATCCCTGGTCAGCAAGGCACCGGCCAGCAGAATCACCGGAATCGATAGCAGGAAAGAAAAGCGGGCGGCGGCATCACGGCTAAAGCCGAGAAACAGTGCCATCGTCATGGTCGCACCGGAACGTGAAGTGCCGGGGATCAGCGCAAAGGCCTGTGAGAGACCGATCAGCAGGACATCCAGCCATTGAATTTCGTAAATGTTGCGTAACCGCTCACCGTAACGATCGGCTGCCCACAATAAAAGACCAAAAATAATGGTGGCTGTTGCAATCACCAGTGGGCTGCGCAGATAGATTTCAATAAGATCCTTGAAAAATAAACCGGTCAGGCCGACCGGAATGGTGCCAAATCCGATTGCCCAGGCTAATTTGGTGTCGGGTGTCAGCTCAAAAGTGACCAATGAGCTTCCCCAGGCACTGAGCAGGCGGACAATATCTTGACGGAAGTAGATAATGACGGCGCTGAGTGTGCCAACGTGTACCGCGACATCAAAAGCCAGTCCCTGGTCCTGCCAGTCGGTGAGTACCGGCACCAGAATCAGGTGCGCCGAGCTGGAAACTGGCAGGAATTCGGTGATGCCCTGCACAATGGCGAGTACAAAAACTTGTATGAGATCCATATTATCTTGTTGGTAGCCGGTTATGTGGTTTGGCGAAGAAATTACCTAGTGACTGCGCTGAATGGCAAACCAGGCCAGTGCTTCCAGTGCGGCACGATGTGGAGTGTCTTCCAGCACTTGCAGGTTAGCAATCGCTGCTTCAGCCTCGCGTTTCGCCTGTGCCAGTGTGTAATCAATTGAGCCGGTTTGATGGATGGCCTGCATAATGGTGTCAATATGTTCAATGCCGCCTTGCTCAATGGCCTGACGTAATGTCTCTGCGGTAGCTCCGCTGCTGCGCTGGAGTGCAATAATCAGGGGCAGGGTGGGTTTGCCCTCCGCAAGGTCATCGCCGACATTTTTCCCCATTTCTTCGGCATCCGCTGTATAGTCCAGCACATCATCCACCAGCTGGAATGCAGTACCCAGATGCATGCCATAAGCGGCTATTGCGGCTTCCTGCTCCGGAGCCAGTCCGGCCAGTACTGCTCCCAGCTGGCAGGCGGCTTCAAATAATTTGGCCGTCTTGGAGTGAATCACTTCCATGTAGCTGGCTTCAGTGGTGTCAGCATCATGACAGTTCAGCAGTTGCAGCACTTCCCCTTCGGCAATCACATTGGTGGTACCGGCAAGAATTTCCATGACCCGCAGACTGCCGACATTCACCATCATTTCAAAGGAGCGGGAGTACAGAAAATCACCGACCAGTACCGCTGCCTGATTGCCCCAGACATTATTTGCGGTTTCCCTGCCCCGGCGCAGATCTGATTCGTCTACCACGTCATCATGTAGCAATGTAGCGGTGTGAATGAATTCAACGATGGTCGCAATATCGATATGACGGTCGCCAGTATAGCCGCAGGCCCGGGCACTGAGCAGTGCCAGTATCGGACGCAGACGTTTACCGCCGCTGCTGATAATATAATGACTGAGCTGGTTAATCAGTACGACATCGGAATACAAACGTTTTTGTATCAGGCTGTTAACGGCCTGCATATCCTGTGCAATTAATTGCTGAATCTCGCTAAAATTCATGGTTGGCGGGTCATCGACTCGGGAGTCTGAAAGGAAAGGCTTGCATGCTAGGAAGCGCATCTGTCCGTGTCAAGTGATTCAAAGGCAGTCGGCAAGTATTTCCATAAAATGTACTGAATTTGTTTGACCTTGTTCATCAACCTCAGTAGAATTTGCGGCCTTTTTACAGGACATTTTTCGGAGCTACGACTATATGTACGCGGTGATTGCAACAGGCGGTAAACAGTACCGTGTCGCAAAAGGCGATGTGATCCAGGTGGAAAAACTGGATGCAGAAGAAGGCGCGAGCGTCGATTTTGACAATGTCCTGATGGTTGGGGAAGGCGAAGCGGTAAAAATTGGCACGCCTTATGTTGCAGGCAGTAAAGTCACTGCGACAGTCACAGCCCAGATGCGTGGCGAGAAGATCGAAATCATGAAATTCCGTCGTCGTAAGCACCATCAGAAACGTACCGGTCATCGCCAGTACCTGACACAAATCGAAATCAACGAGATTACGGCATAAGGGATTAGACATGGCACATAAAAAAGCAGGCGGTAGTACCCGTAACGGACGCGATTCAGAATCCAAACGCCTGGGTGTGAAGCGTTATGGTGGTCAGTTTGTATTGGCCGGAAATATTCTGGTGCGTCAGCGTGGAACCAAATTTCATGCTGGCACCAATGTCGGATGTGGTAAAGACCACACTTTGTTTGCTAAAGCTGATGGCTATGTGACTTTTGAGCAGAAAGGCCCCAAAAATCGCAAGTTTATCAGTATCCAGCCGGCAGAGGCAGCAGCACCGTAAGACTGGCGCTGGCGACAATCGGTGATACGATTAAAAAAGCTCCGCGGGTCGGGGCTTTTTTTGTATTGGCTATTTTAAATAGTGCTTGCAATGAGGCGAAAGAATGCAATTTGTTGATGAAGTTTATATTCAGGTCAAAGCCGGTGACGGTGGCAATGGCGTGGTCAGCTTTCGCCGTGAGAAATACATTGAGTACGGCGGGCCGGATGGTGGTGATGGTGGTGATGGCGGTGATGTCTATCTGGTCGCTGATCGTAATCTGAACACGTTGATGGATTTCCGGCATACCCGGCATTATGAAGCGGAGCGCGGCAAGAATGGTGCAGGGCGCAATATGACGGGGCATCGCGGTGCTGATAAGCGGATTCCGGTGCCGGTCGGTACAATGGCGTATGATGATGAAACTGGTGAGCTGATTGGCGATCTGACCGAGGAAGACCAGCAACTGATGGTCGCCAAGGGTGGTTTTCATGGTCTGGGCAATCTGCGTTATAAAAGTTCGGTGAACCGTGCGCCACGTGAATGCAAGCCGGGGACACCGGGTGAGTTGCGCCAGCTCCGGCTGGAGTTGAAAGTGCTGGCGGATGTCGGCCTGCTGGGTTTGCCGAATGCCGGTAAATCAACATTGATTTCCGCCGTGTCGGCAGCACGACCCAAGGTGGCCAATTATCCGTTTACCACCCTGTACCCGAATCTCGGCGTGGTTAAGGTTGGCCAGTTACAAAGTTTTGTCATGGCGGATATTCCCGGCCTGATAGAGGGGGCCGCGGAAGGCGCGGGTCTGGGCATTCAGTTTCTCAAGCATTTGTCACGTACCCGTTTGCTATTGCATGTGGTAGATGTTGCACCGGTGGATGAATGTGAAGACCCCGTGCAGTCGGTGCATACCATTGAGCATGAATTGCAGCAGTACAGTGATACACTGGCGGAGCGTCCGCGCTGGCTGGTGCTGAACAAGATTGACCTGTTAGCCGAAGATGAGCGTGAGGCACATTGTCAGGCTATCGTCGATAAGCTGAACTGGCAGGGCGAGGTATTTTTTATCTCGGCAGCTACCGCGCAGGGCACAAAGGATTTATGTTACCGGATTATGCAGACGCTGGAAGGTTATGCAGAACAGGACTGAATTTATTGGCAAAACCCGGCGCTGGATTGTCAAAATTGGCAGTGCGTTACTGACCCGTGATGGTGCCGGACTGGATCGTGAGGCGCTGGCGGGCTGGGCGTTGCAGATTGCCCGTTTACGCGAACAGGGTATTGAGATTGTGCTGGTTTCCTCCGGTGCCGTTGCGGAGGGCATGAGCCGTATGGGCTGGAAAGAGCGCCCGAAAGCACTGTATGAAAAACAGGCGGCGGCGGCCATCGGGCAGATGAGTCTGGTGCAGGCGTATGAAGAAAGTTTCCAGCAACACGGGTTTCCTGCGGCACAGGTGTTACTGACTCATGATGAGCTGGCGAATCGTCAGCGTTATCTTAATGCCCGCAATACCTTACGTCATCTGGTCGCACTGGGCACGATTCCGGTGGTGAATGAGAATGATACTGTGGCTGCTGAGGAGTTGCGGTTGGGGGATAATGATACCTTGGCGGCGCTGGTGGCGAATCTGGTGGAAGCGGAATTATTGATTATCCTCACGGATCAGGGCGGCCTGTTTGATAAAGATCCGCGTCAGCATGCGGATGCGCAGCTGATTAGCGAAGGCCGGGCAAATGATGAACGCTTTCTGGAATACGCCGGGGGTGCGGGCAGCCAGATCGGCAGCGGTGGTATGCGCACCAAGGTACTGGCAGCACAACGGGCTGCCCGTTCCGGTTGTGCCACAATCATTGCTTCCGGACGCGAGTCCCAGGTATTGGAGCGCATTTATCAGGGTGAAGTGCTGGGTTCCCTGTTATTAGCGGACAAGGCACCACTGGCAGCACGTAAGCAGTGGATTGCCAGCCAGCTGGATGCGCATGGCAAGCTGTGGCTGGATCAGGGGGCGGCACGGGCCATTCGCGAAACCGGCAGAAGTTTATTGCCGGTCGGTGTCATGCGGGTGGAAGGTGAGTTTGAGCGGGGTGAAGTCGTCTGCTGTGTGAATGAACAAGGTGAATTACTGGCCAAAGGACTGGTCAATTATACCAGCGCCCAGGCTGAGCAGATTAAACGCCGTCCTTCGCATGAGATTGAGCAGATTTTGGGTTATGTCGATGCAGCAGAACTGATTCATCGCGATAATCTGGTTGTTTTGTGAAAGCTGCCGGGCTGATTATAATGCAGACTATAACTATTCAGTCTCGCCCGCAGGCTGTTGCTACGCCCTTTCAGAATTTGATAATGGTATTGACCAATGAGTGAAGTGACTGATACACAACCGTATGATGTGCATGTTTCTGTGAGCACTGAATACCTCCCCGAAGAGTCAGATCCGGAGCAGAAACGCTATGTTTTCACTTATACGATGACCATTATCAATCAGGGTTCAGTTCCGGCCAGACTGCTCAGTCGTCACTGGCTGATTACCGACTCCAATGGCATGACCCAGGAGGTGCGCGGTGATGGTGTGGTCGGTGAGCAGCCGAACCTGGCTCCGGGAGAAGGTTTTCGCTATACCAGTGGTACGGTGCTGGATACACCGATTGGTTCGATGCAGGGGAGTTATCTGCTGCGGGCGGATGACGGGACTGAGTTCAAGGTGATTATTGAGCCATTCAGTCTGGCTGATCCGAAAGTTCTGCACTGAGTCGATTAAAAACAGAACCCGCTCCCTGAAGATACGGGTTCTGTGCTTGTGGCATCACATTCCCTGTGAGTGCTTACAAACCCCAGCTTGAGGAGAAGACCACGGTTTCCGTGTAGTTTAGTGACTCTAGCCGGAATAACCGCTGTAATCCGGATAAGCGGAATATAAACCACTGCTGAGTTGTTATGGCGCTGATAAAAGGAAAAAAGCCGCAGCTTGAAGGATTCAGCAATTCTTCTTGATGGATTTCACCATACTGCATCACCATTTATCCGCAAATTATGACTTCATGGGGGCGGGACTGTATAAATGAGACTGACTTACTAACAATACAAACCCTGAAAGCTCTGTTACACCTGCGCCATACTATCCAGAGTTTCAACAACTAATAATAAATATGTGGACAGTGAAGGGAATCGCTGGCTCACCAACGGTTCGGTGAGGGGTAAAAAAAATGTCAAACTGTTGCGCAGAACACCCAAGAAAAAAACGGCCGCGTCTATTGCCGGAAAGTCCGGCTCACGTATTTATAAAGGCAAAGTCGGTTGTGGCAGCCACCAGCGTATTCATAAAAAAACCAAACCTTATCTGGCGACTATCCGTCAATATGCCAATCACTATGGCGTGGAAGAAAAACTGGTGCGGGCGTTGATTCGTCAGGAATCCTGCTTTAATCCGAAGGCGCGTTCACATGCCGGAGCGATGGGGCTGATGCAGCTGATGCCGGGTACAGCGGATATGATGGGCGTTCGTAATGCCATGAGTCCAAAACAGAATATCCGTGGCGGGGTAAAATATCTGGCGCAGATGTTGCGGCGCTATGGTGGCAACAAGGAGCTGGCACTGGCGGCTTATAATGCCGGACCGGGGGCGGTGGATAAGTATAATGGCATTCCGCCTTATCGGGAGACGAGAAATTATGTGGTGAAAGTAATGAGCGAATACCAGCGTCTCACCGGCAAGCGCAAGGTTAGGCTGAGCAGGTCCTCTCTGACCCGTAGCGGTAAACAGTATGATTAGGTCTGGAGTTTTACAAATAATTCCTCCCTGCTGAAAAACTCCTGCGTCACCACAGGCAATTCAGGCCGCTGTAACATCAATACCGGAACTCTCAACTCACGCGCAGCCTGAATTTTGCCATAGGTCGCTGAACCACCACTGTTTTTGCTAACGATGGCCTCTATAGCCAGACCTTGCAACAGTGCTAACTCATCCTGAAAATCAAATGGCCCAATCGCCGCCAACGGCTGTATCCACTCCGGTAAATTCAGCGCGATGGGAGCTGCTGTACGGATAATAAACTGTTGATCAGAGGTTCTGATACGGCTTAATATTTCGAGTTGCTGTCGGGATAGCTGACCATGAGACAGAAAGACCCGCCGATAAGCCATTAAATGCCCTGTGAGCGTTTCCCAATCCTGAAATGTCTGCCAGTTATCCCCTGTTTGCTGTTCCCAACAGGGGCGTTGTAAACGCCAGCAGGGAATGCCGCATTCACTGGCTGTCGTTGCAGCACTGTGACTAATTTGCACCGCGTAGGGGTGAGTTGCGTCGATAATCAGGCTGATGCGCTGAGAACGTACAAATTGTGCCATTCCACCAAATTGTGTGAAACCACCGGAAATCACCTGACAGGGCAAGTCTGGTTGTCTGACCAGACCAGCGATACTGTAAGTGAGCTGATACCCTTGCTGTGATAACTCCTGTGCGAGTGTTAATGCCGTTCCGGTTCCGCCGAGTAACAGGATATTTGAAACGTGATAATGGGCATTGGCCGGGATGATGGGCGGGACTTCATTCATAATGATCTCGGTTCAGACCTTGCCATCCCCAAACATTCACCCTGCCGGTTTACTGCCCAAATTTCGGCTTGTACAGTATCGGGTAAAATCTTTTGCACCTGTGTCAAGGCTGCCTGACACACGGGTTGCACCAGATCAATTCCCTGATCCAAGGCGTATTGTTGTGCTTCCAGACTGGTATTGGCGTTTGTCACGGCTCGACATAAAGCATCCTTCCCCCCCTGTCTCTGTGCCTGTCCTGCCAGCCAGTTAAAATCAATCGTTGAAGCTCGGCTGTGTAGATCCAGATGCCCCTGCGCCAGTTTGCTTAATTTACCGAAACCACCACAGATACTGAGTTTTTGTACCGGATGCCGTTTCAGGTATTTCAATACTGCTCCGGCGAAGTCCCCCATTTCAATCAGCGCCATTTCCGGCAAATGATAGTGACGAGCGATAAACTGCTCACTGGTATTGCCGGTGCTGGCGGCGATGTGTTGCAAGCCATTGGCGCGAGCCACATCA
>PDWJ01002764.1_pt1 | contig 17829 bp, 14 predicted proteins | sample 1430881 | NCBI WGS metagenome assembly PDWJ01 (sample SAMN01162460, study PRJNA174530) | Oral metagenome, whole genome shotgun sequencing project. | biome: Marine environment; feature: Marine mammal; material: Swab sample of the gingival sulcus; isolation source: swab sample of gingival sulcus...
CATTAACCATTTCTTCTAATTTGTTTAGTCGCTTGAGGCGAGTTTGCCAATCGTAAGAGACCTGTTGACGGCTTAATGCTCGTAAATGTTCAAACTGTGCTTTCATCTCGGCAATTTGTGTTTCAACAATTTGTGTCTCAGTGATGCTTGTTTCAGCCGTTTTTGTTTCAGCGTTTTTTATTGCAGTGGTGTTTGTGTCCATCATTTCTGATGCCGATTTTTCTGTTGCGGAGGGATTTGTATTGTCACTCATAGTTAACTTCCTTTTGTGATTTTTAAGGTATGGCAAAATCATACCACAAAATCAACACAGTTTATATAAGGATAAAAGGTCTTAGAGGACACGGAAAATTTGTTAAGGTGTGCTGAATATATTTTTACGGAAGTTATGGAGGTTGAGGAATAAGTTAAGTACCGCTTTTATAAAACCAAATATCGCTTACGGAACCGCTGAAAAAATGTCCAACTTACGCTTACTACCCTTAACTTCGTCATCTCAGGAGCAACCTTATCCAAGCGTTTGGCAAGTTTTGGCAAATGATTGGACGGCACCGTAGGAAATAGGTGATGTTCCATGTGGAATAATTGATTAAATGTGATTAGATTTAACAAGTTATGACGTTCAGTACGAGCAATTAGTTCATCATCGCCATTGCCACAACCATGATGAACACACCAACCTGCCATAAATCCGACAAAAGTATTGAACACAAACATCACCAACACATGCATCAATAATAGATGATGACCGATAACTGCATAATAAATCGCTAAAGCAACCACTGTTATTATCAAGAGGAAATCCATTAAAATATAGATGCGTTCACTACCACCTGCCAATTTATAACCCATTTTGTGCAATTCAATTTTAAAAGGAATCCCACCAATAACCGCTTGCCACCATGGTTTATTATAAAATTTAGCCTCAATATCTACTTCATCAAGTGTTTTACAATGGTGTAATAAATGTGTTTGACGAATGGCATGGTTACTAGAAATAATCAGCCCACTTGATAAACACAACAACCAATCGGTTGCCTTCTTGCCTAAACCTAGGCTACGATGAAAGCCATCATGAGCTTGCCTAAACGAACCTGTAAAAAACAAAAACCAACCCACCAATGCCAATATTATATGACCCTGCCACGCACTCCACCACGCCAATCCCAAAAACGGATAGGGCAACAGCACATTTAACAGCACTTGCCACCATGTGAGGGTTCGCAAATCTTTCCATTGTACTGCTTGTCTTGCCTGTTTCATTGAATTTATCGTACTCATGGTACACCTCCATGAGAAATATTCTATTTCTTTTAGTAATTTCTGTCAATACAGAAATTACTAAAAGAAAAATTATACCGTTCTGTAAAATCCAGCGTAGGCTGGACATCTTGCCCAGCAATTAAAACCTCTCAATGTTTCGCTGGGCAAAATGCCTAGCCTACAAATCGTTAATTTTACGTAAGCTCTACTATCTAAAAAACAACCAAACACACGATAAACAAATGATATTTCTCATTACCTAGCCACAACTTAACATTTGCAGAATAGCTTTAGATGGTGTATTATTTTTTGTTAAATTTTATACTATTTTAGTGAGTGTCATCATATGTCAAAGGAACAAGGAAATTCACCTCTTCTACAAGTTAATAACCTAGAAGTTAGTTTTAAAACGGGCGATAAGTCATTGGTGCATGCTGTAAAGGGTGTGTCATTTGAGTTAAATCGTGGTGAGACTTTAGCACTGGTAGGGGAGTCTGGTTCGGGTAAATCAGTCACTTCCATGTCGTTGGCACGTTTGTTACCACCAAATTCCACCCTCTTTGGCAAAGATTCCTCCATTAACTTTGATGGCATAGAGCTTATCAACACCGACAAGAAGACCTTGCTCTCTATTCGTGGCTCACGTATTGGCTTTATTTTTCAAGAGCCAATGAGCTCGCTGAATCCTTATATGCGGATTGATAAACAGCTATTGGAGGTGCTAACCACCCACCAAGACATCAGCACAGATGATGCGATGAAAAAAGTGCTGGAAATGCTAAAAAAAGTAGGTATCAAAGACCCAGAACGTCGTCTCAAGCAATACCCACACGAATTTTCAGGTGGACAACTTCAGCGGATAATGATTGCCATGGCACTGCTCAATAAGCCAGAAATGCTGATTGCCGATGAGCCAACCACCGCCCTAGACGTTACCATTCAAGCGGAAATTCTTGACCTTATTCATGAGTTGCAAGCCGAGATGGGCATGGCAATTATCTTTATTACCCATGATTTGGGCTTGGCAGAGCACTATGCGAACCGTGTCTGCGTGATGAGACTTGGTGAAATCGTCGAAAAAGGTCAAATCAAAGAAGTCTTTAACAACCCAAAACATGACTATACAAGGCAGTTGCTCAACTCTGTACCACAAGGCTTAAAAGACCCCTATCCAGAGGGAGCGAAAACACTCATTGAGGCATCGGATATTGTGGTGAAATATCCGATTAAAAACAACTGGCTGGGCAAACCGATTAAATTCTTTGATGCAGTGAAGAACATTAGCTTTGAGATTCACGAGGGAGAAACCCTTGGGGTGGTTGGTGAGTCGGGTTCTGGTAAGTCAACCCTTGGGCGTGCGGTCATGCAGATGTTGACCTATGGTGGTAATGTCACTTATTTGGGCAATGAAATTCCCAAAATGAGTAAGTCGCAAATATTTGCCTTAAAGTCGGATATGGCGATCGTCTTTCAAGACCCCTTTGGCTCGTTGTCACCTCGTATGACCATTGGGCAGATTGTCGGTGAGTTTTTAGAAGTGCATCAGCCGAATATGAGCAAAGGCGAACGAATTAAAAAAGTTAAAAAGATGCTTGAAGAAGTCCGTATGGATCCAAACGTCATCAACCGTTATCCACATGAGTTCTCTGGTGGTCAACGCCAGCGTATTGCCATTGCTCGTGCGTTGATTCTTGAGCCTAAGTTTATCTTGCTTGATGAACCGACTTCTGCTCTTGACCGTTCGGTACAGGTAACTGTGGTCGAGCTATTGCGTGAGTTACAAAAGAAATATGGTCTATCCTATATGTTTATCAGCCATGATTTATCAGTCGTGCGTGCGATGTCGGACAATGTGCTAGTGATGAAAAATGGTGAGGTGGTTGAACAAGGTTCAGCGATGGAAATTTTCCATAATCCAAAAACTGAGTATTGCAAAAAGTTGATTAGTTCGTCGTTTGATTTGTAATTAATTTCCTTGAGATCCGATAGGTTTTAGCCTGTGATAAATGATAATAACTCAACACAATCCACTCATTCTAGTACATCTGAATCTCAGATATTGCAAGCCTCATTATGGATGATGATTGGCTCAAAAAAAGTATGGCAGTGTATTAATGTTCGCCAATTTGGCAATTTTACGGCTTTTGCCTGCTTTTTGTTTTTTGGGGCAATGTTGACCGTTGGCTCATCTTATGTAGTGGATTATGGGGACTTTAATCCTCAAGGGTTGATTAACTATCTACTATTTCCATTGAGTATTCTGTTTATCTGTATGCTTAGCAAGCAAAAAAGGACAGATGACAGCATATCGAATCTAAGCACTGATAATCGAAACCTTGATAATCTAGGCACTAATGACCTAAACATTGATAAACAAGCCTCTTCTAATCAAGCCCTTGTTGATAATTCATACCATTGGGTTTATATCCCTGCTATTTTATGGCTGATTATTGATTGTCTAATTACCTCGGTGGGTCTTACATTTGATGCCATCGACAAAGCCAGTAATTATAGTCTATTTTCTGATTCTGTCTATTATGTAATGAACTGGTTGTTTAGAGGGGTATTTTGGTGGCAGACGATAGCGGTGTTTGTACTAATTGATCACACACTACAATGGAAAACCTTACAAAGTGTGGTGATGGTAGTTATTTTATCGATCTGGATAATACTATTTGAACAGATTACATCAGATGAGCCCATCTTTAAACATGAACATACTCCAACAGATCACCCCAGTTATATCTCTGAAGAAGCCTTTTATAAACAGCCAGCCTTACTTACCGATGCCATCAATCAGCTTGGTAAACATCAACAAGGGAAAACCGATTGGTACTTTTTGGGGGTGGCAGGTTATGGCAGTCAAAATGTGTTTAATAATGAAACCAACCACATCAATGACTGGTTTGATAAGCAAGTCGGCACATCCACACAGTCTATTAGCTTGATAAACAGTGATAATACTTGGACGACCAGCCCCATCGCTAGCAAAACCAGCATCAAACAATCGCTACAACGTATCAGTGAGCAGATAGACGTTAAGGAAGATGTACTATTTATGAGTATCACTTCTCATGGTAATAAAGGCGTTATTAGCTTAAAAAACAAACCCCTCATCCTCAATAATCTAAACGCAAAATGGCTTAAAAAAACGCTTGACGACACAGGCATCCATTGGCGTGTGTTAGTGGTTTCGGCTTGTCATTCTGGCTCGTTTATTGATGAGTTAATGACTCCTTATACGTTGATTATCACAGCATCCAAGGCGGAGAAAAAGTCCTTTGGTTGTAGCAATGAAGCCGACTATACTTATTTTGGCAAGGCGTTTTTTGTCGATAGCTTACCCAGTCAAAGTAGTTTTCAGCAGGCATTCGTAGAAGCAGAAAAACTAATTTATCAACGTGAGTTAGAAAAAGACTATGAACATTCTGAACCACAAATTGCTATGGGTAAAGAAATGAAAAAGTCATTACCAAAACTTGAAAAGGCATTGCTTGCTAAGTGATGTGATAACTTTCACAATGTATAAGTTTCATGATTTCGTAGAGACAGGGCATGCCCTGTCTTCATTCTGTGGCAATCAATAGGCTTAAGAGAAATGCTATAAATCAACACACACTTACCCTTTTCTTAACACCGCGTAATAAAAACCATCACCGCCACTGCTTTCATGCTCTGCACCAATCTTGTCTGAACTAATCTTTTCTGCATCAATCCTTTCTGAACTAATCAACGGCAAACATTGGCGACCGACCGTCTGCTCAATGCCCCAATTACCATTGATTTTTATTTCCTTGGCATCGTCATGACTGGCTAGAAAGCCTTGCATTTGCTGTTCATTTTCTGCTTTTAAAATCGAACAAGTGGCATAAATAAGATAGCCACCAGTTTTTAGTTGTGACCACATATTATCAAGGATGTTTCGTTGTAAGCTGGCGGTTGCCTCTATATCCGTCTCCTGTCGAAGTAGGCTAATATCAGGATGACGGCGAATCACCCCAGTGGCGGTACAAGGAGCATCAAGTAGGATAATATCAAATTGCTCTGGCGATGTTTTATCCAGTTGCCAGTCTGTGGCATCGACACAAAGCAGATTAACCTCATCAGTTAAGCCAATACGTTCAAGCGTCTGCTCACTGCGTTGCAAGCGTTTTGCCTCGTTGTCGATGGCGGTAAATTGGAGCATTTTTTGGGAAGTATTAATATTGTTGTTTTCCCCTCCGCTAGCACTTCCCATAAGAAGAGGAGTTCCTCCACCTTTGGGGGAGGTTAGGTGGGGGTTATTAGTTTCCACTACTTTAACAATCTGCTCACTGGCAAACTGTTCTAAACAGTGGGCAAGCTTACCACTCGGAGCGGTGCAGGCATCTAAAATGTGCAGATTTCTCTCCTCTAATAACATAACATCCGCCAACACTTTTACCATTGCCCCTGCCAAACTTGCATGAACATCTTGCACACTCACCATGCCAGTAGAAAAGTTGGGCAGTTTATTGACCGCAATACTTTCGGTTAAACGGATAGGTTTCACATGAAACATCTGGTCATCGGTTTCTTTTGCCACCTTTTGCAACGCCACCTTTTGTAATGCCAAATCTTGTAAAGCCACACCTTGCAAGGATAATGACAAATCCACCACTTCATGGGCAATCTCTGCATTAGTAAGCTGTGAGCTATATTCCTCAACCGTTGTTTGCCTAGCATTAACTCGCAAACACATAGGAGCAGACGTTCGTAGCCCTTTGCACAGCTCATTATACTGCTCTCGCCAGTCTTGTTTGAGCTGTTTGGCTAGCCAGTTGGGTAGGCTGTGTTTTTTATCGCATTGCTTGCGGTATTTGCTAGGGTTTTTGGCGACTTTGCGTAAGATGGCATTGACCAAACTACTGGCACGCCCAAACTCAAGCTGTTTCACAGATTCCACGGTTTCAAAGATGGAAGCATGGTCTGCAACCTCCAGATAAAGCAGTTGGGTAATGCCAACTTGCAAGGTAGTACGCACCTCGATTTCATCAATCGGCTTATCGGCTAAAGTGTCTAATAGACGAGCAGTCGCATACCAATGGCGAAGTGTGGTCAGCAGTAGATTATGCACAAAACCTTTATCTGCATCATTAACATCAGCAAGCAAACCATCGAGCATATTGCTTAACGAAAGCCCATTTTGTACATTGATAAGGGTTTTGATAACCTTGGTGCGTGTGTTTTGAGTTTTCATAGAATTACCCCTCAAACCTATCACCATCATTTAGCTTATCACCATTACAAATCTGTTCAGCGGTCAATGCCTTACCACCTGCAAATTGTAGTTTAGTTAAGCGGATGGTGGTTGCCTGCTCATCAGATTGCTCATTAGTATCATTATTTTTTCCACACGCAACTAAAATGGCTTTTTTACCCACGCTAATCACTGTACCTGCTGGTTCATTGGTCAATTGGCTATCATTGACTGGCATTGCCTCAATCACCTTGACTCGTTTACCATTAAGAAAGCTAAAAGTGCTTGGATAAGGGAACATCCCTCTGATTTGTCTGGCAATCTCCTGTGCAGGTTTATACCAGTCGATTTGCCCCTCTTCTTTGCTTAATTTTTCCGCATAGGTCACCGGTATTTCTGCGATGCAATCATCTTGCTTGATGGCAGTTGCTTGATAACTTGGCAAGTCTTTAAGGACGGTTGTTATTGCAGTTGCACCCAACTCGGCAAGCTTATCATGTAAGCTAGCAGTAGTATCCGTATCAGCAATCGGACATTCAACGGTATAGAGCATATCACCTGTATCTAGCCCTTTATCCATCTGCATGATAGTGATACCAGTGGTCTTATCTCCTGCCAATATCGCACGGTGAATGGGTGCCGCTCCACGCCAGCGAGGCAGTAATGAGCCATGCACATTGATACAGCCAAGGCGAGGGGTATTTAATACGCCCATTGGCAATATCAGCCCATAGGCTACCACCACCATCACATCAGCTTGATAGCTTGCCAAGGTTTCACGTGCCATCATCCCCTCTTCACTGGATTTTTTAAAGGTCGCAGGCTGTTCTACAGGGATACCATGCTCAAGGGCAAGTTGTTTCACAGGTGAGGCGGTCAATTTCTGCCCTCGCCCTGCTTTGCGGTCAGGCTGACTATAAACAGCGACAATATCAATATTCAGGCTATCGCTATTATCAATCAGGGCTTGCAAACTGATGCTTGCAAACTCTGGCGTGCCTGCAAAGATGACCTTTAGAGTCTCTGCTTGCTTTGGCGGATTAGGGAATGTCATGTTTGTTCCTTTTTAAGATATTTAACCCACATTATACTAAAGAAATAGTGCAAGAGGGTGAGTATTCATGATATTATTAGCCCAGTTTATTTAGTTTAGAGCGTGTTGAGCATAAATAGTAAAAACATAACTGTCATATTAGCATTGCCACTTTTCCTTATTCAACACAATTAATTCAATATCCATTAATCCAATACCTATAAAGTCAACTGTCATGAATCGACATCGTGTTATAAACGCTTATTTTTTATTTTATATTGGTTCTCTGTTTATATTGCTGATAATTCATTATTGGTTATTACAAGCAGAAGTTAACTACTATGAAAGACAGCAATCATTAAACCTATTTCATGAAATGGTTGAAGAATCGCAACTTAGTGGCTATCAACCTGAAAAACATACGTCAACAGAAGACATTATCGATAGCATTCTCAGGCATCATCCTGCTTTAAAACAATATAACTATCAGATCATCGTACGTGATCCAGATGGTATGGGTCATATTCATCTCAACACAGTAGATGAAACAGATAACGACATCTCAAACTTTAGCTTAGATAGATCTATCAGCTACAGTAGCAATAAAAATTTTAATGTTAATAATAATATTGACAAACTTGATGGTTGGATTAGACTGCCAGATGGCTCTGAAATCACCATCACCCTAATTCATAAACAACATTCTTTAGATACCAATTCTCCAAGATTTTGGTTTCCTCTAATGGTAGTCCTATTGATGGGCGTTGTCTGTTTTTCCATGCTTTTGAGTCGATTATACCTTTGGCATCGCTTAATTGAATATGCCAATAATATGTCAAAACCAAACAAAAAATTACATAAATACAATACTTATGAGGCACTCGACTATAAAAAAGGATCTGCCGGACAAGAATTTGCAAGAGCTGGTCATGCCCTTAGTCGAGCCAACTATCAACTGCATCATGACAGACGAAAAATCGAAATCCTGCAAAAACATATTGAAAGACTGCTAACACGTGCACCTTTGCCCATTGCCTATGCTAATAATAATGGCGTACTAAGCAATATCAACGAACGATTTAATTATCTATTTAGAATGTCCCTACAGCACGATGACAAAACTTATATTCAAGATATTGTCACGGGTGTCACCGATCATGATAAATCCATCTTAAACCATTTAGCTGAACAAAATATCGCCTGTAGCATTCAAGTCTATGATCAACAAAGTCAGACTTATCAATTACATATTATGCCTTGGTTTGCACAGCATGGGACGATTCAAGGTCATGTCTTAATGCTAAACAACATTACCCAAATCAGCAGTCAACTGAATGAGACTTTGTTACAAGTTAACCAGCAAAATACTCGCCTTGCAGAGTTTGATAAACTTTGGTCTGTCATCGGACATGAGCTACGCACCCCTCTTAGTGGTATTATTGGTATGATTGACCTGCTCAAGGACACCAACCTAAATCCAGAACAACGAGAAATTTTTGAGACACTAGAACAAACCAGTCAAACCATGCTATTTATGCTCAATGATATGCTTGACCTTGCAAAACTAGATGCGGGCAAACTACAGCTGAGTATAGAAAAAACAGACCTATTGCAACTGGCCCGTCAAGTGTGTGATCTGATGGTAGGGAATGCTCGTAAACAAAATATCGAGCTGTTATTCTGTTATGATCCGGATGCTGTACGCTATATTAATACCGATGAATCACGCTTGCGACAAATTTTACTCAATCTTCTCGGCAATGCTATTAAGTTTACCCAGTCGGGCTATGTCGCTCTAAAAATTAGCATGATAGAAAAAACAGAAGAAGATGCTAGCAAGTTATTCATGTGCCTTGACATCATTGATACAGGCATTGGTATTAGTAAAGAAGAGCAAGGCAAGCTATTTTCATTTTTTAATCAAGCTAATAATAACATCAGTAAGAGCTTTGGTGGTACAGGGCTTGGCTTGGCGATCTCTAAAAACTTTACCGAAATGATGGGTGGCGAGATCATCTTAACCAGTGAACCCAATGTTGGTAGCAAGTTCTCAGTGCGTCTGCCAATAGATAAACGTTATGACCAACCTGTTTATCAATTTAAGGGAGATTTTTCTCATATTTGTCTCATTGCTATCACAAATTTACAAGAAAAAGCCAATCATGTCATACAACTTTGTAATTACTTAAACATCCCCCTAATTTCTAGTATCGGGCTGACCGATGAGAGTATTGGTAAAATCAACGAACAGCTAAACACAGATAAGATGAAAGACTTAACCAAAATACTCATCATTAGCCACGACATATTAATCAAATATGAACAGCAAAATCAGCCAACAGAAAAGACCACAACTGATAATCAGCACTTGAGCATATTGCCAGCAGCTTTATCAAAATTAACTGATTATGATAACATAAAAAAACTACTCGTCAGTATGACTCCAGAACGCAGTATTTCTAATCGTCTGCTAGAAGCGTTCGATGGCTATATTTCCAGTCCGCTTGATATCAGTCAGCTTATTTCCGAGCTGTTGCGTTTAAGTCAAAAAAATGATGACTCAAATAGTATGGGTGTATCAAAACTACAGTACAGCTTTAATAATTTCCTTGCTGAATTAGAAAATAGTAAGTTAGAGACTAGTAAAGATGCTGATAATAATAAACATAGTACAAACAGTAATAGCATTGACGATAACAAGCATGATACAAACGACTTAACCAACAAGCCGACTATCCTTGTTGCAGAAGATAATAAAGTGAACCAAAAAGTTGCCAGCAAACTGCTAAACAAACTTGGTTACAATGTACTCATTGCTAATGATGGTCAAGAATCTTTGGATATGCTTGCTAAACAGCGTGATAAAATCAGTATGATTTTGATGGATTGTCGTATGCCTGTGATGGATGGACTAACCGCCACTCGAAAAATCCGTAGTAGTGAAGATAGTATTCCTATCATCGCTCTCACTGCCAATGATACCGATGAAGATAGAAATACATGCCTAAAAGCTGGGATGAATAATTTTATGCCCAAGCCACTAAAACGAGACACTTTAGAGGCGATGATTAAAAAGTATGGGCTTTAGTTTTAACAAAAAAATCTATCGAATAATCTTCCCCGTTACCCCATCACATATTTGACTGGGCAACTCATAGTCCAAGGTCTGCCCTTGTAAATAATTAACATTGGTAGATTTGGCAAAATAGCTTTTTGCTTCTTCCATTGTTTTAGCAGGCTCAAGGGTACTGGGGTTACAACTGGTAGAAATAATAAAAGCAAAGGGATTGCTCTCACTAAGCATATTAGCACAGACTTGTTGAATCAGTGGATGGGCAATCACTCGTACTGCCACGCTGTTGTGTTTACCAGTTATCCACTGAGGAATGCCGATGTCTTTAGGGATGGGTAGTAGCCAAGTGGTGGCTTGCTTTCTGCTATTTTTTTTTGATACCTGCCAACTAGCAAGCACGGTTGCACGCTGTTGCTCGGTTAACTCGGCTAATAATGGCTCAATTCGTACTACACTATCAGTGACCACTATCATGCCTTTAGCGATAGGGCGGTTTTTTATGGCGAGGATTTGCAGAACGGCTTGTTCGTTCATCGCATCACAACCAATACCCCACACGCTCTCAGTCGGATAGGCAAGCAGATTACCTTGTTGTAGCCAGTCGCTTGCTTGTTGGGGGGTGGTGAGTAAGTTAGACTCGCACATAACGCCCACCTTGTTCCATTATCAAACCCAACAGCTCCAACTCCATCAACTGCCCAAGCAATATATGCGTGGGTATCTGTAAGTTGTGCACTAGGCTATCCACATCCACTCCTTTCCAGTCGATTTGAGCAAACAGCTTGTCTAAATGCTTTGGTACTGGCGTATTTACCAATGGCATAGGAGGGACGGCTGTTTGTAGTTCAGACCGCAAATCCTTATCTAAAGATGGTAATGGCTGATTTTGATAATCTGCTTTCTCTGTATCCGTTGAATCATCAAAAATATTGGACGGCTCTGTGGTTTTTTTCGTACTGTTTTTTGTATTGCTGTTTGCATTGTTATGTGCACTGTTATATGCATTATTTTCTGCATTGCTTTCTACGCTATCCAAAAGAATAGGTTGCACTTGCTGAAACTTTAAGTCTTCCAATACTTGTTCAGGGTGATAAATCAAAGTTCCGCCCTCACGAATCAGATGATGACAGCCCTCAGCATTTTTATTATCAATATGACTGGGTACAGCGAATACCTGTTTGCCCTGTTCTGAAGTAAGACGGGCGGTAATCAGCGAACCACTGTTGATGGTAGCCTCAGTGACAATGGTACCCAAAGCCAACCCTGCAACGATACGATTACGCCGTGGAAACGTATGCTTATTAGCTGGCGTATGCGGTAATAACTCACTAATCAGACAACCACCCTCATCAATAATTTGTGAAAACAAAGTGCTATGATGGCGAGGATAACAAACATCGATACCTGTCCCCATCACACCCAGCGTTCTACCTTTGGCGATATCATCCGTTTGTGACAATGCACCAATATGAGCTTGATAATCGACCCCTTGAGCCAAGCCACTGGTGACAATATAACCTGCTCCTGCGATATATTGAGCCATATCAAAGGTGATTTTTTGAGCGTGCGAGGTTGGTTTGCGACTACCGACAATGGCAACCTGAGCCTTCTGCAAGTGGCTAATATTACCACGTACAAACAGCAGTGGCGGTGGGTCAAACAGTTGCATCAACTGTTTAGGAAAGCTTATCTCATCAGCAAAAATAAGCTGATACTGCCCTTTTTCAATAGCGGTATTAACGGTATCTAAGAATGCTTGCGTTTCTGCTCGCTTCTCATGTCGCTGTAGATGTTTACTATGCAAGCCAATCTCTTGCCAGTCATCTTTGGTTGCTTGCCACGCATTTTCGGTATTAAAAAACGCCTTTATCAGCTTACCATAAGCCGATAAAGACGCATTTACTTCATACCAAATAGCAAGCTGTGCTCTTTGTGTATTATTTAGCATGGTGTATTACTTAGCATAAAACCATCAGTCTTGTGGTGGTTAATTTTGTTTTAGTTAGTCTTATGGTGACTAGTTCAGGTAGTGGCTAGCTAGTCTTGTGAAGACAGTAATTTATCACCAACGTTCAGTGGCACCTCAGAGTCTAACACATAAGCATAACTGATGTTATCAAAAACCTTGAATATCATCAAGTTACCTGCCTCTTCACTAGGCAAACGCACTGGCATATCATCATCCATGGTATCACGAACTAATTTACCTTTTTTGTAAACGGTCAATACATCACCGATTCTAGCATTGTTAGCTTTACCTAAGTTGATGGCAACCACACCATTAGCAGCAGCCGCTCCGATAGTACCCATGACACGGATAATTTGACCTGGTCGGTCAACCTGAGCAGGCTTAGGATAAAAAGCAGGTGGCAAATCATTATTCATCTCAATAAAGACTCGATCGCCTTCACGCACTTCATAACCATAAGAATTACGTAACTTGATGCTAGATATTCCTCTATTAGGAGCTGTATCAACCACCAAACCAGACGCCACTTGTCGAACCTCAAGACCTACAACTCTTTTAGTTCTTGGATCTATATACGGATCATTACTTGCACGATATACACCATAGGTTTGTCCAACTGTCAACGGTACACCTTTAACATAAATCTTATCACCCTCAGCTGTAACTAAGTTGCCATTTTTAGAGGCTAACACATAAGGTGTTCCTTTATAATCTTCAGGGTTAACAATGGCAACTTTATCTAACCAATAACGAATATTTTGGAGTGGAAATGCCTTAATATGACTGTTTACTGGACGTACAGCCACTTTTTTAGGTGTTACATTACCGGTTACTTGCTTTTCTATGCCAGCACAGCCCTCACCTGTATCAACACCGACTAGGGTTTTACCCTTGATGATACACAAAATCAATACATCTTTTGGGTAAATCAGATGTGGATTTTTAACTTGTTTATTCGTTGCCCATATCTCTTTCCAACGAGCAGGATTTTTCAGATATTTACCAGAAATGTCCCACAAAGTATCGCCTTTTTTGACGATGTAGCGGTTAGGAGCATCCGCTTTGATGGTTGGATTAGGGTTATTTGCTTGAGCAGGCACAGTTGCCATCATCATGGTTGCAAATAAACCACTAACGATACTAGTCGTTAGTAAACGCTTGGTAAAAAAAGTCGTATTTTTCATTGTTGTGTCCATATTTGCCTACAAAATAAAAATGTACAATCAAAACAGATAACTAATTGATTTGTTAATCGATTTATTTGTTAGCTGATTAGCCATAACTAGTAACAACTAGTGCCAGTTGGTAAATGTTACGCCAGTAAATACCACTATCATTAGGATAACAAATAGCAGGTTAAATATTAGCACATTCACTCATCATCAAAAACCGATATTTTATAAAAATATATCAATATATTACCATTATATCTAGGTATAATATACTATAATTTACAACCATAGCATAATAATACTCAGATTGGTTAGTTAATGCGACAAAATAACCTAAATTATTGCTTAATTGCTGATTATTGCGTATTATCAGCAATTAGACTGTTCCATCTATTTGACTAAAGATAAAATTAAGAGATAAAACAAGGATAAGAAATGGCAGAAAAAAACTACTATGACATCTTGGGCGTTAACAAAAATGCCAGCCAGATGGAAATTAAAAAAGCCTTTCGTAAATTGGTCAGAAAGTATCATCCTGATGTTAGTGATCACCCTGATGCTGATGAAAAAATCGCCCAAATTAATAACGCCTATGAAACACTAAGCGATAAAGAAAAACGAGCAGAATATGATGCGATGCAGTCAAATCCATTTTTTGACTTCTCTAACAGCTCAGGAACAGGTTCTGAATCAGGAGCTTCTAGCTTTGCAGACTTTTCTAGCAATTTTTCTAATAACTTCTCATGGGATGATTTAAAAAATCAGTTTGGTGAGGGCTCACCCTTTGGTAGTGGTAGCTTTCGCTTTGATGACATACTTTCTGCCTTTAATCGAGGGGATAAAAAACAAGGCAGAAAGCAAACTCACACCAATACTACAAAAACACAAGCCGAAAATCCAAACAACCCGAATGGGAAGGCTTTTGGAGCAGATACCGGTTTTGATAGCACAGGTTTTGAGAATACGGGCTTTAGTGGCTTTGAACAGTTTGGCACTGGCTCATATAGTAGTAAGGGTCAAGACCAGCACGCTGAAATCAATGTCGATTTATCCTCAGTCTATACAGGTGACACTTACAACATAAAGCTAAACGTACCTTATCGTAAGACCAACGGTAATATCAGCCATCAACAAAAAACCTTAAAAATTCAAGTACCAAAAGGTATCGTAGAAGGTAATCAAATCCGTCTATCCAATCAAGGTGCTGTTAGCCTCGATGGTGGTGACAATGGCGACCTGTTTTTAAAGGTGAAAATTCGTAAAGCAGATAACATTCGCCTTGATGGTGCCGATGTCTATCAGACCATCAATGTTGCCCCATGGGAAACCGCCTTAGGCGAAAAAATCAACATAGATACCCCAGCCGGTAGCTTTGACGTTAGCATTCCGCAGAATATCCAATCAGGCAGTAGTCTAAGGCTAAAAGGCAAAGGCATTCCGGCAAAACAAGCAGGCGACTTATATCTGGTGATAAACATCATCAACCCGAGCACCACCTCAATGAATGCCGAACAGAGACAAGCTTTTGAGACTTTAAAACAAGCCTATAAAGGTGTGGAAATTATACGTTAATTTTTTGACTCGTTGTTTATAAGCAAAAAAGTTTTTAAATCTTTACTAAGCATTTTTAATGCAAGAATATAAAAAATTCGTTATAATTGATGCACATCGAGCCACTAATATAGTCAACCTAAATAGCCAGTAAAAGCGAGTAATTATGCACTTATCCATCAACCGAGAGTTATTATTAAAAGCCCTAAATTTGATTGTTAAAGCCTCTGATAAACGCAATAATATGGTGATTTTGGGCAACATTCGCTTTCAACTAACAACCACTCATCTAATCTTGACAGCCTCTGATTTGGAAGTGGAACTAATGGCAGAAATCGCTCTGCCAGAGGGTGCTTGTCTTAGTGAAGGTGCAACCACCTTACCTGCCGATAAGCTCCATAATATCTGTAAGCTTTTGCCTGCCAACTCACAAATTGACATTAGCCTACAACAGGGTGGTGACCGTTGTCTAATGACCGCCGAAAAGAGTAAATTTACGCTTAGCACACTACCTGCGGATGATTACCCAAGCATAGGCAACCCTGAAAATATCACGCCACTAAACATCAGTCGTGATAAACTTGCCGACATGATGAATAAGACTCAGTTTGCAATGGCAGTACAGGATGTTCGTTATTACCTAACAGGTATGCTATTTGAGGTTTCTCAGCGATTGCTAACAACTGTGGCAACCGATGGACACAGATTGGCATTGGCAAAAAATGCCGTAGAAACCGATGATGATATGAATTTGCAAGCGATTTTGCCACGCAAAGCAGTCACTGAGTTAGAACGTCTGCTCAATGAGTTAGGCAAGCTCCTGGGCAATCAAAACAACACGCCCAATAGCGTGGATTCATCCGAAACCATTACCTTAAAATTCGGACGTGAGTTCCTACAGGTGTCTTTACCTTTTGGTAATATCGACAACACAGGACAAATTGATAATAGCATGCAGATCACTTTCACTGCTCGTCTGATAGATGGAAAGTTCCCTGATTTTCGCCGTGTCATGCCTACCAATAATGATAAACAAGCCATCATCAACCATATTCAAATGAAAGAAGTACTTCGCCGTGTCTCTATTTTAAGTAATGAAAAATCTCGTGGCGTACTGTTGAAGTTTGCAGAAGATGGTATGATTGAACTAACTGCCAATAATGCTGAACAAGATGAGGCGGTTGAACGTCTGCAATCAAAATACACAGGTGATCCGATTGAGCTATCATTTAATGCTCAATATATGCAAGACGTATTAGAAGTGATGGAAGGTGATATGGTGCTAAGTATGAGTCAAGCCAATGCCTCTGTACTCGCCAATCAACACGGCGATGAACTGCATCAATATGTCATTATGCCAATGAGGGTATAAATTTTAGCCTCTACCAGTACCATTCAAAAACCGCTCAAATCTTAGCTTTGAGCGGTTTTTTGTTACTTGTTACTATTTTTTTGTTACTACTTTTGAAGCTGGGGTATGTTGAAAAAAATTATTTTTTCATTTTGGCAGAAATAAACTCATAAGTAAAGAGTACAATAATCGCACCAATGACAGAAACAACAAGATACATGATACCACTAGGATCACTCATACCAATAAATCCTGCCACAAACTTACCAACCGATGCTCCCGCAATACCTAGGATAATGGTCATAATCCAACCCATGGCATCACTACCTGGTTTGATAGCACGAGCAATCAAACCAACAATAAAACCGACAATAATTGCTTTAATCATAGTATTACCTTATTTTGTATCTAATACAACGCTTTTTAATTCAACAATCGAACACAAAGCACCAAAAGCCTAATTCTACCTTAAATAAATGTTAAAGATACAAGCATTTTTGTAAAAGAATTGTTTGAGGCTGTTTTTAGAATTATGTTGAATAATGACGTTCAATGCACTTACAATCACTTGAAAAGAATCAGAATCATATATCATGTTCAATTGCTGCATAACCTAACTCTTATTATTTAATACCTATTACTTGGCTTTTTATTCTTAAAATCACTTCCTAAGTTTTTCAAGTTCTATTAGGTAGTTACTCCAAGCTATCTTGCCAAATCTATCTTCATAGTTATCTACAAAAAACTCTATTTGACTATCTTCAATGCTTAGCATTTTAAAAATCTGATTTACAGTTTCTTTATAATCATCTAAAGCAGGAGGTATATAAAGCTGAAATATATCTTCTTCAAAACCATAATGCCGTTTAAGTTCAAATGGTATTCCATTGGGTAATTTTGCACATACTGCGTCAAAGTAATCTAAGTCATCATAATCTTTAATTATAGTTTTATTCAATAGTGAAGCATAACGCTCTAAATCACCTCTAATCGTTGCTACAACAGCAATTGCATACATATAGAACCTCACTTTTCAAAACACCCACAAAAAAGCCCCCTATTAAGGGGGCTTTAGTAAAGACCGTAAGGTCTTGGTATAAGGAGTTGACGATGACCTACTCTCACATGGGCGAACCACACTACCATCGGCGCTAAGACGTTTCACTACTGAGTTCGAGAAGGGATCAGGTGGTACCATC
>PDWJ01002765.1_pt1 | contig 17825 bp, 17 predicted proteins | sample 1430881 | NCBI WGS metagenome assembly PDWJ01 (sample SAMN01162460, study PRJNA174530) | Oral metagenome, whole genome shotgun sequencing project. | biome: Marine environment; feature: Marine mammal; material: Swab sample of the gingival sulcus; isolation source: swab sample of gingival sulcus...
ACACCCGAGCCACTGTCGCGGGTGTTTTTTTCCGATTCCGGCTCTGTCGCTGTAGAGGTCGCCCTGAAAATGGCGCTTCAATACTGGCAGGCAAAAGGCGAGAAGAAAAAAAGGCGGTTTATTGCCCTGAAAAACGGCTATCACGGCGACACCTTTGGGGCAATGAGTGTCTGTGACCCCGTCAACGGCATGCACCATTTATTCGCCAAGGCCATGCCCCAACAACTGTTTGCACCCGCGCCGACCTGTGGTTTTGAGGATAAGGTCAAGGAAAAGCATCTGGATGATATGGCAGACCTGCTGGCTGCGCATCACCAGGAAGTGGCCGCCGTCATTGTGGAACCAGTGGTTCAAGGCGCGGGCGGTATGCGTTTTTATGCACCGGAATACCTGACCCGCCTGCGCGCCCTGTGTGATGCTTTCGGTGTGTTACTGATTTTCGACGAGATCGCCACTGGTTTTGGTCGCACAGGCAAACTGTTTGCCCTGGAGCACACGGGTATCAACCCTGATATTTTATGCCTCGGCAAGGCCATCACCGGCGGTTATATGACCCTGGCCGCCACGCTGTGCAGCGACGACATTGCCACCACCATCAGCAAGGGCGAAGCGGGTGTGTTCATGCACGGCCCCACTTTTATGGCCAACCCACTGGCCTGCTCGGTAGCTTGTGCAAGCCTTGAACTGCTGCTGTCACAGCCCTGGCAAAGGCGTGTAAAACAGATTAACAAGGCGTTGAATAACGGGCTTGCGCCTGCCAAAAACCTCGATATGGTGGCCGATGTGCGCACCTTAGGGGCCATCGGCGTGATTGAAATGCAGACGCCGGTGGATATGAATGCCCTGCAGCCATTTATCGTGGAGCAAGGCATATGGGTGCGCCCCTTTGGCAAATTAATCTACTGTATGCCGCCCTACGTCATAAACGACGATGATGTCGCCAGCTTATGCGCTGGCATGGTAAGGGCAGCAGAGTTTGCAAATCACTAACATCCAAGTGCAAGACCTTGCAATGACGGTTACAATGCTACTTTTGGATCATCATACAGGACTTGCACGGCGATTATGCCCAGTACACGTAAACTAAGCCCCGCGCAGCAGTGGGTCTACGATATCACCTTCGGCACCACAACACCTGCAGGTAAGTATTTCGACATTGCGCTGATCGTCATTATTCTGATCAGCTGCGTCATTGTGATGCTGGACTCCATTCCCGATTACAATGTGCGCTTCGGCGATATCTTCTATTATCTTGAATGGAGTTTTACCCTGTTTTTCACCGTAGAATATGCGGTGCGTATCTGGTGTTCGCCCAACCGCGCTGCCTATATAAAAAGCCCCTACGGCATTATTGATTTATTGACCCTGCTGCCCACTTATCTCGCCATAATACTACCGCAAACCATACCGTTGTTAATTATTCGCCTGCTACGGGTTTTGCGCATTTTCAGGGTGTTGCGCATCCAGCGCTTTAACACCGAAACCAATGTTTTAATGCATGCACTGAATCGTTCCTGGCGTAAAATATTTGTATTTTTCTCAACCATGATGGTGGCCACCACGATTTTTGGCTGCCTGCTGTACGTGATTGAAGGCAATACCCACGGTTTTGACAATATCCCCAAAAGCATTTACTGGGCCATCGTCACCGTAACCACCGTGGGCTATGGCGATGTTGTGCCCATCACCCCCCTCGGCCGCGCGGTATCCGCCCTAATTATGCTCACCGGTTACGCCGTCATCGCGGTACCAACCGGTATTATCACCGCTGAAATAACCCATCATATGCGCAACGGCATCGTCAAACGCTACTGTAGCCTCTGTAACCGCAGTGGTCACAAGGCCGAAGCGCGGTATTGCTGGAATTGCGGTACAGCGCTAGAACAAACCGAAGACGACGATGACTGAGCCCCGGAGGTTCGTTTACGGAGTCGCTTTAATGCCCGTCGTCCACCTTGCGATCATCACGGAATGAGCGCCAGCCGGACACCATGGAACTGATTAAAGTTTGGCGCGACATAATATCTTCACGAACCGCGACATAAATGTGCATCATCGCAAATATGATGATAAACCACATACCCAAATGATGGTATGTATGAACCACCTGGGGCTGGCCAAACAAGGGGATAACCCAACTGGAAAACCACTCGTACTGCCAACTACCCATACCCTCACCCTCGCCGTAAAGGGCGAGCCCCGTTATCATCATAAAAATTGAGCCCCACACAAACATCACATGCATAGCAAGCACCGCTAAGGGGTTGTGGCCTGTGTATTTGCGCGGTTCTTTGGCAATCAGGGCGTACCATTTAATCTCATGCCACACACCAGCCCAGAAGTTTTTATTAAAAATCGGCGGCACAAATATTTCTCTGGCGTGTTTGTTACCAACAAACGCCCAATAAATGCGAAACACAAAACCGACCACCATGATATTACCCGCTGCAAAATGCGCAAACCGGATATATCCCATAGAAAAGTGATGAATCGCCTCACCGGAACTACTAGGTAACGGGCTACCTATCAAATAGCCAGTTATACAAAGCACGACAATCATGAGTGCATTAATCCAGTGCCACAGACGCACTGGCCATTCATAGACATAGACCGCAGGGTAAGATTTAATGGAATCACTACTGTCCATAGCCCTTCTCCTTATCGTATCTTCACATTAGCCAGCTCTCTGCCATCCTCACTCATCACATGGGTAGAGCAGGCCAAACAGGGATCGAAGCTGTGTAAACTGCGCAGGATTTCAACGGGTTCGTCAGCGCGCTCCATCGGTGTATTGAGCAGACATGCCTCAAAGGCGCCGATATTGCCCTGAGGGTCGCGAGGTGAACCGTTCCACGTTGTAGGCACAACACACTGATAGTTTTCAATGCGTCCATCTTTGATATGAATCCAGTGTCCCAGACCACCGCGCGGCGCTGCAGCCGTACCCACGCCCTTGGCTTCTTTGGGCCAGTTTGAGGGATCCCATTTATCCATGTTCGCCGTGCTGGTATCGCCATTTTTGATGTTGCTTATCAAGGCGTTCCAGTCGTCGACCATCATATCGGCACAGTACTGTGACTCCAGCGCGCGTGCCAGAGTCCGACCTACGGTGGAGTGTAAAATGGTTTTAGCGTCTAATTCAGTACCCGCCAACTGGTTAAACTCAGCCACCGAACGGTGTACCTGCTCTTGCACATAATCAACCCCGTGCGCGTAGGCCAGGGTGTAGCGCGATAAGGGACCCACTTCCAGCGCATGTCCGCGCCAGCGCGGTGCCTTGATCCACGAGTATTTTGCGCTTTCATCAAGGTGTTCGATATTAGTACGCGTGCCCTTGGTGTTCGGGCCCAGCTCGTAGTTGGCCTCAGTAATACCGTCCCAGGGATGAAGCCCGGCGTTTTCATCGGGATAGCTGTACCAGGAGTGAGTCACAAACTCTTGAATTTGCTCGGGATCACGGGGATCAATTTCATGAATTTCATTCCAGTTGCCGTTGAGGATGACACCACCGGGTAGTTGATCAGTCGATTTATCGTAATTCACTTTCGGATAGGCGCCGTAATCCATTACGTTGACTGCACCTAGGCCACCGCCCCACAACCAGTCTTTGTAAAAACTCGCAATCGCCAACACATCTGGCACATAGACATTGTTATTAAAATCCACCATTTCCTGAATACGCGCCATCACAAAATTCAACCGCTCCATATTTAGCGGCGCACCAGCGGATAGTTCTTGATCCATATTGATAGCACAGGGAACACCACCCACTAGATAGTTCGGGTGTGGGTTTTTACCACCAAATACCGTGTGAACTTTGACAAAGTCTTTCTGTAAATCCAGCGCCTCCAGGTAATGCGCTACCGCCATCAAATCCGCTTCTGGTGGCAGTTTATACGCCGGATTATCCCAGTAACCATTTTTAAATGGCCCGAGCTGACCACTTTCTATAAAGCGGCGAATGCGGGTTTGCACATCGCGAAAATAACCGGGACTGGACAAGGGGTGCGCGGGCGAGACCATTTGCTGCAGTTTCGACGTCGCCTGCGGGTCAGCCTTAATCGCGTTGACGGGGTTTACCCAATCCAGCGCGTGCAAATGATAAAAATGCACAACGTGATCGTGAACCTGTAAGGTCTTAGCCATTATTTCGCGAATCAAATGCGCGTTTGGGGGAATCTTAATACCCAGCGCGTCCTCTACCGCACGCACCGATGTCAAGGCGTGACAGCCTGTGCAAACACCGCAGATACGCTCGACGAACGCCCAGGCATCGCGCGGGTCACGACCTTTTAGGATCACCTCCAAACCACGCCACATCGTGCCGCTGGAAACGGCATTGCGAATCACGTTATTTTCGTCGACATTCACCTCACAACGCATGTGACCTTCAATACGAGTAACGGGGTCCACCACCACGCGTCGACCGGAATTATCCAGATTGTAACCATTGGGGGTTTCTATAATACTCATGCGTCGCGCTCTCCTGTACTGACTTCGCTATTGACCTCTTTGTTTTGCTTGGCGCGTTTCACGACGCTGGCAGCGATGTGGGCTGCGGTTGCCGTGCCCACGACTGCCGCTGCGGTCATACCGACTTTATCGGCATTACTCTCCACACCAAAGGCAGGAATATCGCTAAGCCGCGCGTACCAGGAGCCCTGGTCCCAAAAGCCATCCTCCGAACAACCAATACAGCCGTGACCAGCCTGAATAGGAAATGACGTACCTTCATTCCAGCGAATCGTCGAACAGGCATTGTAGGTGGTAGGACCTTTACAGCCCACTTTGTAAAGACAATAACCCTTGCGCGCACCTTCATCGTCAAAACGCTCCACGAACTGACCGGCATCAAAATTGGCACGGCGATAACATTTGTCATGAATGCGCTGACTGTAAAACATTTTCGGACGCCCTTGGCGATCGAGTTCAGGGATGCGTTCAAAGGTCAGCATGTAGGTAATAACCGATGTCATTACCTCCGCAATCGGTGGACAGCCCGGTACTTTAATAATAGGTTTATCGTGAATGACTTTATGAATTGGCACCGCGCGCGTAGGATTTGGACTTGCAGCCTGCACACAGCCATAGGAAGCACAAGACCCCCAGGAAATAATGGCCTTACAGTGTTTAGCCGTGTGTTTTAATTGCTCTAAAAAAGGCTTGCCCGCGATGATACATGACATACCATCCTGATTCAGCGGCGGGTTGCCCTCCACCGCCAGAATAAAATTGCCATCGTATTTTTCAATAGTCTGGGCAATAATTTCTTCAGCCTGCACACCCGCTGCGGCCATAATCAGGTCATCGTAATCCAGTGATACCATGGACAGTATCACATCCTTCGCCAGGGGGTGCGCTGAGCGAATAAACGACTCAGAACAACAGGTACACTCAAGCCCGTGTAACCATAAAATAGGCAAGCGCGGCTTAGTTTCCATAGCATGGGCAATCTGGGGTACGAAAGCCGGCCCCAAGCCCAAGGCGGTAGCGGTAAGACTGCAATACTTCATAAAACTGCGCCGCGTAATACCCTGACGACGCATGACCTCATAGAATGTTTCGGTCATGGAGTAACTCCCTTTTTTTGTCTTGTAGCGATAGACACTATTAAAACCGATTGCGCAATAAGCGGTGGGACACCGGTATCAACAGTAACGCCGTTAGCAACATTAGTGCTGTAAACAACACTGTCATCACTACTATTGATTGCAAATATCGTACCAGGCCAAAGGTACTGACATTGCGGGCACTATTGCGATTCAGTGGCAATTTGATAACCTTTTTTACAAATATATCGATAATTTTGTTTTCACTTAACTTGCCTAATAGAACCAGCTTTGCTAGGGTGACAACTGTTCGCCAAAAGCAAGAACGGCGTCTATATATGTTATAAGAAGGATCAGCGATGTCGCCCCCACGCATTCTGATTCTCGGCATTGGTAACGTGCTTTGGGCCGATGAAGGCTTTGGTGTGCGCTGTGTCGAGAGATTCCATCAGCGCTATACTGCCCCCGAACATATTTGCTTCATGGATGGCGGCACGCAGGGTTTATACCTTGTGCCCCATGTCCAAGAATGCGATGCGCTTATTGTATTTGACGCCATTGACTACGGCCTCCCTCCCGGCACATTGAAAATCATCGAGGGCGATGATGTGCCGCGTTTTATGGGTGCAAAAAAAATAAGCCTGCACCAAACAGGCTTTCAAGAAGTACTATCCACCGCAGAACTCCTGGGTCACCGCCCTGACGATCTACTGCTCATCGGTGTGCAACCCGAGGAAATAGACGATTACGGCGGCAGCTTGCGCGCAGTGGTGCGTGCGCAGATTGATCCGGCTATTGAGGTAGCGCTTCGCTACCTCGACGAGCGAGGGTATCGTTTAACGCCACGCAGCGAGGCAGTCTCAGATGGGGGCTTAGCCCACCCCAGCATTATCCTGTCAGCCTATGAACAGAATCGCCCCTCCGACGACGAGGTTTTTCGCTACGGCGATTTGCGTTTTTTAAGCCGAGATGACGTTAGCTTTGACCCCAAAAACGACCCCGAAGAACACAATCGAATCAATGTAAATTTACACCACAGGCGGCAGGACTGATGTGCATCGGTAATCCCATGCAAGTTCTTCGCTGCGACGGGCTGGAAGCCTTGTGCAGCGACGGTAGCAACAGTGAAGTCGTTGATTTGGCGCTGGTCGGTCAACAAGAGCGCGGCACCTGGCTGCTGGTGTTTTTGGGGGCTGCACGCGAAGTGATGAGTGAGCATGATGCTCTGCAAACCCGTAAAGCCCTGCAAGCCCTGGCCGCCATCGCCAATGGCAGCACTGAAATCGACCATTTGTTTGCGGACCTCAACAACCGCGAACCGCCACTACCGCCTCACTTAGAAGCGGCAGCAAAAAAGAGCAAAAAAAACGCCACCCACATCGACGAGAGCAGTGTATGAATCACCCTTTAATCAATCGTTTAAGCGATGAGTTGGGCTACCCCAGCGCGACTGAGCACACCATCGACGCGCTTATCAAATCGCACGAGTATTTAGTGTTATTTTTTACCGGTCAAGCCGAACGTCACGCCGACACCGGTGATGTGGCTGTGGTACTGCCAGAGCTCGTAAAACACTACGCTCCCAAATTACACGCCGCCGTTGTACTCCCTGAAAACGAAGCGCCGTTAAAGGCCCGCTTTCCTTTTTCCGTCTGGCCCGCGCTGGTATTTTTACGCAGAGGAGTACAAATCGGTGAAATCACTCGTATTCAAGACTGGGCAGATTATCTAAGTGAAATCGACGCACTCCTTAAAACGCCCGAGCAAGACAGCAACCGCATCGACAGTATAGCCCTGCAATAACGAGAAAATACCATGACTGATCACGATCACATCCCCGTAGTCAATATTGTAGGCCCAGGCTCGCAGCCTGAAGAGCTTGGCGATGGCGAACTTAACTATATGAGTATGCCCGCGACCATGTCTACCTTTGAGCAACCCCCGTTGCCAGAACCGGATGAAATCGGTGACATCAGCCAAGCCCTTTACTTGTTGGAGAATGTCGCAGATGCGTTAAAAAACCATTGCGAAAACACGGTGTTTGATTTATCCCATTTAAATAACGACAACAAAAATCTGGTCAACCAAATACTCGGCGTTGGCGAAGTCAGTGCCACCATTGACGGCATCGCCCCAATTGCTATTCAAGAATCTGTTATGGCGGGGCTCTGGCGCGTGCACTACCAAGATGCACAAGGCAACGTCGTTAAAGACTGCATTGAAGTGGGCTCCATACCCAGCGCGATTAGCGAACTGGCGTTTGCCAACGCCAACAATGCGCTCGACAGTGACTTCAGCAGCGCCTCGCCCCATGCGATGAATGCGCCGGCAATTCTTGTAGAACTGGCAGACAAAATCAAACACTTCGATACGCAGCAGACACCCCACATTATCAACCTTACTTTGCTGCCACTGTCGCAGGACGACATCTACCTGCTGGGTGAACGCCTGGGCGTGGGACCGGTCACCATTTTATCGCGTGGTTACGGCAACTGTCGTATCGGCAGCACCGCGCACAGAGGTGTGTGGTGGATTAAATACTACAACTCCGATGATGCCTTGATTCTCAATACGCTGGAAGTCGTGACTGTACCAGAGGTAGCGCTGGCAGCGCCCGAAGACATTACTGACAGCGCCCAGCGCCTCGACGAAATTCTGGCGGTGTATCGATGAACGAACGCTTTGAAGGCTCTTATTTGGGCGACAAGAGCCGTGTCGCAGATAGCGCCGAGCTAGAGTGTAAAATTTGCTGGTATCGCTACACACCAGAACATGGCGACGACTATTGGCAAATCCCACCCGGCACAGCATTTACCGCCCTACCCGATCACTGGCGCTGCCCGCAATGCGATGGCGATAAGGATCAATTTATGGTGGTTCGTGAATAACATTAGCGCGTCCTATGCGAGCAGCCCCTCCGCCGCTATCGATCTATTGGAACGGGGTTTTTCCAACATTGAAAAAACGCGTATGCAGGATATTCCCATCCTAAACCCCGCTCTAAAAGTCCGCGCCGTGGGTTTTGAACCCTGGCAGGATTTTTATTTGGGCGTTATGTTAACACCCTGGTTTTTAAACTGCCTGCTGTTACCCAGGCGTACTTTACACCTACCCAAAGTCGGCAGCACCATCACTCTAGTACTACCCGGTGGCGAATTCGAGTTTCTATCCTGTTACGAGCGCGCTATCGGCGCATACCTAAGTTGTTCTTTGTTGTCACCAGTCACAGAATTTAGCAACCAACAACTCGCGGTGGATACCGCCCGCGCCGCATTAGTTGAAATAAGCCAAAACGCTACATCGGCACAATACAAAACTGACGACGGCAAGGACTCGCCTCCAAACCCGGAACGGCGCAACTTGTTCACCCGCTTTAGGCCATGAATATGAATAGCGCAGGACAATTACGCATTCATCTCGACGCCGCGCGGTGTTTTCATTTAACTCTTTCGCGCCCAAGTAATCTTGCGAATTACTTGCAGGGCAAGCCCGCGAAGTTGCTGCTGACAACAGTGCCCTATGTTTACACGGTGTGCCGACATGCCCATGAGTACGCCTGCGCACTCGTGCTCAGTCGCCTAAACGGCGAACCACTCCAGGAAAATACCGCCCAACGCTACCGCCAGGCTAGCGGTCTCGAAGCCCTGCTAGAGCATTTGTGGAGCGTATTTCACCATATTCCCACGGCTCTGGATCTGCCACCTGATAAAAACGCAACGGCAAGCTATCACCGCGCCCTAAAAAAACAAATCGAAGCAATTGACCACGATGCGTCTGCAATATGTTTTGACAAAAATGCCCTGCTAGACACACTCGCAAAACAGCGAGATACGTTGCTTGCGACCTTACACACATTCGACTGGCAAACGGATGGACACTGGCAATTGCAAGATCGGCTTGCATCTCTTTTTTGCGAAATCCACGCATTACTGGATAATCCGCTGGCTCTGGCGCAGCATCATCACTCCGGCACCAAAAACGGACAGCACTTTGCTTGTGTGCGCACAGCGCGTGGCGACCTCCACTATAGGCTTGAGACTCGCGCTGACATCATAAAAGAGCTTTCTATTAGCGCTCCCACCGACCGACACTTTGCAAAACGTGGGCTCGCTCATCGTGTGCTTGCTACCCTGCCCCCCGCGACCAGTGAGCAATGTTTGCAACGGGGAAAAGCCCTGATCGCACTTATCAATCCCTGCGTTCCGTGGGAAATCACAAGCGCTTCACAGGAGCCTGCTTATGCATGAAATGTCTCTTTGTGAAGGGGTTTTACAGATTATTGAAAATGAGTCGCAGCGCATGGCGTTCAGTTCCGTACGCGGCGTAACCCTGGAAATTGGTCTCTTGTCCCAGGTCGAACCCGAGGCAATGCGGTTTTGTTTTGACGTCGTGTGCAACGGCAGCATTGCCGAGGGCGCAACACTTAATATCATTCAAAACCCTGGTCAGGCGTGGTGTATGCAGTGCGCAGACAGTAAAACCATTTCACAACGCGGAACCGCCTGCCCCGATTGTGGCAGCTATCAATTGCAAGTTACTGGCGGCGACGAAATGCGCGTCAAATCACTGGAGGTAGACTAATATGTGTACGGTATGCGGATGCGGCGAGGGCGAAACTCGCTTGAAAGGTAAAACTCTCGGCAATGATCATCATCACCACGATCACAATCATGACCATCATCATCACCACGACCACGACCACGACCACGATCATCACAATCGCGATCCCGGCAAACAACGGCTACACTACGGCAAAGGCCCTGCACGTGCTCATGCTCCGGGGTTAGATCAAGGCAGAATGATCGAAATTGAACAGGACATTCTCAGCAAAAACGATCAGTACGCGCGTGCCAATCGAGCGGCATTTGCGCAGCAGGGTATTTTCGCGCTGAATTTAGTATCCAGTCCTGGCTCTGGAAAAACCACACTACTGGCGCGCACACTGAGCGATCTGCAAAATAAGTTTCCGCTGGCGGTGATCGAGGGCGACCAGGAGACCAGCCGCGATGCCGAGCGGATTCGCGCTACCGGCGCGCCGGCCATTCAGATTAACACCGGCAAAGGCTGTCATTTAGATGCACACATGGTGGGACATGCGGTGGAATCCCTCGCCCCTGAGCGCGGAGCCATATTGTTTATCGAAAATGTTGGCAATCTCGTTTGCCCCGCCGCTTTTGACTTGGGTGAGGCACACAAAGTCGCGATTTTGTCGATTACCGAAGGCGAAGACAAACCCATCAAATACCCCGATATGTTTCACGCCGCCGACCTCTTATTACTCAACAAAATTGATTTGCTACCATACCTGCAGTTTGACATTGAACAATGTATAAATTACGCCAGACAAGTTAATCCCAGCATCGGAGTTTTACAGCTCAGCGCCACCACTGGCGAGGGTATGGATCAGTGGTATCGCTGGCTGACACTCGGACAAGAACAGCGTCAAATTGGCTTAAATATAGCTGGAGCCTAGGTATGCACAGTCTGCCCACAGTGCTGGTGTTGGACACCGAGCCTAGCTCGGTGGTCAGTATTGCCCGAATTTTAGGCGAGCAATTTCAAGTATTCACCGCGACCTGTGCCCAAGATGCCAGAGAACTACTGCAACGCGAGTGGATTCAGGTTTTTATCTGTGACCAGGTAATGCCAGATATCTCCGGCATCGCGTTTCTCAGTGAAGTTCAGGAAAGCTGGCCTGACGTTATCTGCATGATTATTTCTGATTTTTCCGAAAGTCCAGACATTGTTGCGACTATCAACGCAGCGGGCATTTATAATTTTATTAAAAAACCCTGGGAACCCTCAGATCTGGTACTAAAAGTCAAGAATGCGACCGACCTTTACATGCTGCAACGACACAGTGAACAACTGAGCATTGAGCTGAAATTAAAACCACATACGCTGGATCAGACAATTAGCGAAAAACGCGCACTAGTTCGAGCCCGTTTTGACCCCGACATGGGTATTGTACGCGCGCCTGATTCGCCAATGAATCAAGTATGTGAACTGATTGCGCACGTTGCTCCTTTTGATGTTAACGTCTTATTAAGTGGAGAATCCGGCACCGGAAAAGAGCTGTGCGCGCGAGCGCTACACTACAACAGCCTGCGTCGGGAAGCGCCGTTTATTGCCGAAAACTGCGCTGCTCTGCCCGATGATTTATTAGAGAGCGAATTGTTTGGTCACAAACGCGGCGCCTTTACCGGTGCAGTAGATGATCGCGTGGGTCTATTCGAACTGGCCGATGGCGGCACCATTTTTCTCGATGAAATCGGTGATATTTCCCCTGCTTTTCAAGTCAAACTGCTGCGAGTGCTGCAGGAGCAGGAAATTCGTCCTCTGGGCAGTGATAAGCGGCATCGCGTTGATGTACGCGTAATTGCCGCAACCAATCGCGTGCTGGAAGAAGATGTTAAAGCGGGACGTTTTCGCCAGGATCTCTACTACCGTCTCGCCACATTTACCGTTGGCCTACCACCGCTGCGTGAACGCCCTGGAGATATTGCCCCTCTGGCTTATAGCATTTTAGAAGAAGCCATGGAGACCCTGGGCAAACGCGTAAGCGGTTTTAGCCAGGAGGCAATCGATTGTATGCAGCGCTACAACTGGCCGGGCAATGTACGCGAGTTGCAAAACGAAACGAAACGGATGCTGGTGATGGCACATGACAGCGTCTTAGATTCTGATTTACTGAGCGCCAGAGTCCTGCTGGCTGCGCCGCAGGAACAGCAGCCCGACTTAAAACTGGTCAGCACCGTGGACGGTTCCCTAAAAGACCGCGTCGAAGCAATGGAGGCCACGATACTAAAAGAAACGCTTATTCGTCACCGCTGGAATAAAACCCAAGCCGCCCGCGAGCTGGGCTTATCTCGAGTTGGACTTCGCAACAAGCTGGAACGCTATGAACTGGAACAGGTGAAATAAAACCATGCAAACCACGAACCAGCAAGTCGGTCGGGGCGATTGTATCAATTTACCCGCTGAATCAACGATGGATTCGGGTGAGTCTAGCTGACTCCCGCTTGTTTGGAGAGATTCACCCATGAACACACCGCAGTCACCACGCATTGAGCGCCTTATTTCCGTGCGCGGTATTGTGCAGGGCGTAGGTTTTCGCCCTGCAATATGGCGTATGGCGACGCATTGGCAATTGCGCGGATACGTGCAAAACGATAGCGCCGGTGTGACGATTGTCTGTCAGGGCTGTGAACCTGCCATTGACGGGTTTACCACCTCGCTTAAGGAAAACCCGCCCCCCGCAGCAAAAATCCTGTCACTGCACTGGACGGATGCCCCCGCAACTACCGACTACGCTGATTTCACAATTGCCCACAGCCACCACAATACCAACGCCCGCACCGGCGTTTCGCCCGATTTAAACACCTGCAAAGACTGCTTAAAAGAATTACGCGATACCAACGACCGACGGTACGGCTACCCCTTTGCAAACTGCACGCAATGTGGCCCACGCCTGAGTATCATCGAAAATCTTCCCTATGACAGAAAAAGCACCACCATGCGGGATTTCGAACTGTGCGCCCTGTGCCAGGCAGAATACGAAAACCCCGCTGATCGGCGCTACCACGCGGAACCCATTGCCTGCCCCAGTTGCGGCCCCGATATTTTTTTCCAGGCGCGCCCTGGTACATCGCAACCTGCGCGCGCTGCAGCAGCAATACACAGCGCTACCCATATGCTCAAAAATGGTAAAATACTAGCGGTAAAAGGCTTGGGTGGCTTTCATTTGTGTTGCCTTGCCAGTGACGAAGAAGCGGTGAACGCCTTGCGCCAACGCAAATGTCGCCCGCGCAAACCACTGGCCATGATGGCAAGGAACACTGACATAATCGCTCGGTATTGCACCTTGAGCGACGAAGAAAAAGAACTTCTGCAAAGCGCCGCCGCACCGATTGTTTTGCTGCGCAAACGTGGGGATATCGAACTTCGCGGCATTGCACCCCAGGCCAGCCACTTGGGATTTATGCTGCCTCACTCACCGCTGCACCACCTTTTACTCGATGCCTTTGACGAGCCTTTGGTAATGACGTCGGGCAATCCCCAAGGCCAACCCCAGTGTATTACCAATGACCAAGCGATGGCTGAAATCAGTGGTTTCGTGGACGGCTTTCTAATGCACAATCGAGCAATTGCCAATCGCGTGGACGATTCTGTGGTCGGACTTGTCAATGGTAAAACCCTGCCCCTGCGTCGCGCAAGGGGCTATGCGCCCGCACCGTTACCGCTACCGCCCGGGTTCGAAAACAGTCCAGCCATTCTTGCTATGGGTGGGGAATTGAAAAACACCTTTTGTCTATTAAGCGGTGAACAAATGATGGTTTCCCAGCATATCGGTGATTTAAAAAATCCGCGAACACTGTCGGAGTATCGGCGGACAATCGAGCTTTATAAAAGGCTGTATCAACACGGTACTGAACTTATTGCAGTGGATGAGCACCCAGACTATCTCGCGAGCCAATTCGGTCTGTCACTCGCCCAGCAAAGCTCGGTAAATATCGTCAGGGTGCAACACCACCACGCGCATATCGCCGCGTGTTTGGGTGAACACCTGCGCGCCCGCGACGCTAAACCAGTGCTGGGTGTCTGCCTTGATGGTTTGGGCTATAGTGCGGCAGACACGGACGCCCCCCTGTGGGGCGGCGAATTCCTATTGGCCGACTATAGCAGTGCCAAACGCGTGGGGCGGCTACGCCCTGTCGCCCTTCCCGGTGGCGATTTAGCAGCATCCCAGCCCTGGCGTATGCTACTGAGTTACTTGTGCGAATACGACCTGTGGCAACAATACGCAGCAAACGCACAGTTACCAAACGCCCTGGCACTCATTAAAGAGCGCGGCGGGGATGTATTGGCTCGCGCAATAGCTGCTGGCATCAATGCCCCGATGTCCTCCTCCTGCGGTCGCCTGTTCGATGCCATCGCCGCCGCCTGTTGCTATTTCGATGAATCCATCAGCTTTGAAGGTGAAGCGGCTATGCGCCTGCAGTCCCTGTTGTGCAATCGATGGCAAGATGCAGAACCCTATTCTATTGCAGTATGCGAAAATACCGGTCTTGTGGAATTAGGCACAAAAACCTTATGGTCGCAGCTACTTAAGGATATCGAGCTGAAGAAAGGCGCAGCTCATATCAGCGCGCGTTTTCACCGCGCTCTCACCGATGCCATCGTAAAAACCACGCGAATTCTTTGCGCTAGAAACCGCATAGACACCGTGGTATTAAGTGGCGGCGTTTGGCAAAACAGCGCCCTGTTTGAGGCCACCAGCGCAGCTTTACATAAAGCCCAGGTATGCGTACTCAGCCATCGACAGCTTCCCGCCAACGATGGTGGCATCGCCTTGGGACAGGCTTTGATTGCCAGCGCACGCCACCTGAACGATACCCACTATCGAGGAGAAAACCCATGTGCTTAGGTATTCCGGGGCAAGTCATTCACATCAAGGACGCAGCGACGCTTACCGCCACCGTTGATATCTGCGGTGTTCAGCGGGACATCAATATGGCTTGTGTCGTCGATGAACAGCACAGCTTGAGCGATAGTGTGGGCGAATGGGTGTTGGTGCATGTAGGATTTGCCATGAGTCGCATTGATCCCAGACAAGCCGCACAAACCTTACAATTACTGGAAGAGCTTGGCGATATGGACGAAGAGCTAGCTGTATTAAACGGAGAAACCCCATGAAATATGTCGACGAGTTTCGAGACCCGAAAACCGCGAAAAAGCTTCAGCGGCAAATCGCTCACGTTGCTATGCGCGCCTGTGAAGGGAGAGAAAAACCCCTGCAGATTATGGAGTTTTGTGGTGGCCATACCCATACCATTTTTAAATACGGCTTAGAGCAAATGCTGCCAAACACTCTGGAGCTGGTGCATGGCCCTGGCTGTCCCGTCTGTGTTTTACCTCGTGGCCGGGTAGATGATTGCATCAACTTGGCAAAGTGCGATGAGGTGATTTTAACGACGTTTGGCGATGCCATGCGTGTGCCAGGCTCTCAGGGCAGTTTATTGCAGGCGCGAGCAGATGGCGCGGATGTGCGCATGGTGTATTCTCCTATGGATGCGCTACAACTTGCAAAAACACACCCCGAACGGGAAGTTATTTTTTTCGCATTGGGTTTTGAAACCACCATGCCCGCCACCGCATTAACTGTTTTGCAAGCAGCACGTGAAGGCATTCGTAATTTCAGTTTGTTTTGCCAGCACATCACCACAGCGCCCACCTTGCGCGCTATTTTAGACGACCCCGATATGCACATAGATGGCTTTTTAGCCCCCGGCCACGTGGGCATGGTAATCGGCGAACACCCCTTTGATTTTGTCAGTAAAAACTATAAAAAACCCCTGGTGATTACCGGTTTCGAACCACTGGATATTTTACAGGCGCTGCTGATGTTAGTGACACAGCTCGAACAGGGCTCTTCGCTGCTGCAAAATCAATACAAGCGCATTGTTAACCCAACCGGAAACAGCTCTGGACTGGCGGCAATGGATGCAGTGTTTGAGCCACGTCCCGAAAACCAATGGCGCGGCCTGGGCAGTCTTGCGCAATCGGGTGTGCAAATGCGCAGTGCTTTCAGCCATTTTGATGCAGAAAAGAAATTTACCTTCAGCCAAAACAATAGCCCCGACCCGGCAAATACCCACTGCGGTGCGGTGTTAAAAGGGCATAAACGCCCCTGGCAATGCGAGCTGTACGGCAAAAGCTGTACGCCTGAGAACCCCGCAGGCGCGTTAATGGTGTCCTCTGAAGGCGCCTGCGCGGCATATTATCAATACAGTGACAAACGTCCAGCGATGGCAAACCCAGCATGAGCAACATCACACTCGCCCACGGCGCTGGCGGCAAAGCCATGCACAAGCTTATCGATGAACTGTTTTTAACAACTTTTTCGAGCCAGCCTTTAACTGCACAAGAAGACCAGGCCCGTTTCCCTTTAGCCGGTTTTGCTCCAGCCGATGCACAGCTGGCCTTCACCACCGATTGCTACGTGGTTCACCCCTTGTTTTTTCCCGGTGGTGACATCGGCACACTGGCAGTTAACGGCACAGTAAATGACCTGGCGGTTGGTGGTGCAACGCCACGTTATTTAAGTGCGGGTTTTATAATCGAAGAGGGTTTGGAAATCGCGGTGTTAGAACGCATCGTTCGATCCATGCAAGCCGCCGCCGACCAGTCAGGCGTTGCCATTGTTACCGGCGATACCAAAGTGGTTCCCCGCGGTGCCTGTGACAAACTGTTTATCAATACCGCAGGCATTGGCTATATTGAGTCGGGCGTTAATATTAACGCCCACCGCGCAGCACCTGGCGATGTCGTGATCGTCAATCACTATCTTGGCGATCACGGTGCAGCAATCCTCGATGCGCGCGGCGAACTCGGCCTGTCCAACCCCGTTGCCAGCGACTGCCGACCACTCAACGCGCTCATTGCCGCCATGTTAAAAACCGGCTGCGACATTCGCTGCCTGCGCGATGCCACCCGCGGCGGCCTTGCGACCGTGCTCAATGAGTTCGCCCTGGCCAGCGGAGTAGCCATTGACATTGATGAAACTGCGCTGCCCATTCGCCCAGAAGTGCGTGGTGTGTGCGAGTTATTGGGACTGGATCCGCTATACCTTGCCAACGAGGGTGTTTTAGTTGCTGTTTTGCCCGAGACCGACGCGGAAGCAGTTATCAACGCCCTGCACAGCCTACCCGGTGGTGAGCTGGCTGCAGTTATTGGTCGTGTGAGGGAATCCCAAGGTGGCACCGTGCGTTTGAATACCCACTTCGGCAGCCAGCGAATACTGGATGTGCTAAGCGGGGAGCAATTGCCGCGTATATGCTAAATACGCGACGAGCACTCCACATCTAATTTAGCTCAGGTATAATAGCGCGCCCAATCCCACGCAGGTCAAACCATGCCTCAGGCACTGTTTTCCCACCGTAAATACTGGGCCGAATGTTTTGGTTCGGCCAAAGAGCTGCCTATGTCTCGCGCCGAAATGGACGCGCTGGGCTGGGATTCCTGCGATATTATTTTAGTCACTGGCGATGCCTATGTGGATCACCCCAGCTTTGGCATGGCGGTGATTGGGCGGGTTCTGGAAGCGCAGGGATTTCGGGTGGGGATTATTGCCCAACCTGATTGGCAAAGCGCAAAGCCGTTTACCGTGCTCGGCAAACCAAACCTGTTTTTCGGCGTGGCAGCGGGCAATATGGACTCCATGATCAACCGCTACACGGCCGATAAGAAACGCCGCAACGATGACGCCTATACACC
>PDWJ01002766.1_pt1 | contig 17822 bp, 18 predicted proteins | sample 1430881 | NCBI WGS metagenome assembly PDWJ01 (sample SAMN01162460, study PRJNA174530) | Oral metagenome, whole genome shotgun sequencing project. | biome: Marine environment; feature: Marine mammal; material: Swab sample of the gingival sulcus; isolation source: swab sample of gingival sulcus...
ATTAGAAAAACTTTCGGTGGATACAGCCAAATGGGCAATTACGCAAAAAAATCAAATTGAAGATTTAAAGCAACAAAATGAATTCAGAAAAGAGTTTTTAGGAAATTTAGCCCATGAATTAAAAACACCTATTTTTAGTATTCAAGGCTATATATTATCACTTTTAGAAGGTGGACTTGAAGATGAAAAAGTGAATAGACGATTTTTGGAACGGGCGCTTATTGGGGTGGATAGAATTACCGCCTTACTTGAAGATTTAGACGATATTAGTAAAATTGAGTACGACAACTACAAACTAAAAATGGTATCCTTTGATATTGTAACGTTGACCAAAAATAGTTTTGACACCTTGCGCTCGAAAGCTGAAGATAAAAACATTGTGCTCAAATTTAATAAAGCATACGACCCCATTTTTGTGAGGGGTGATAAAAGTAAAATCGCACAAGTTTTAATCAACCTAATTTCAAATGCTATTTCATACAGTGAAAATGACCAAGCGGTAGAAATTAGATTTCATCAAATTAACAAGAAAAAGTTATTGGTTGAAGTGGCAGACAGTGGTTTAGGTATTGAAGAAAAACATCTTGCCAGGTTATTTGAACGGTTTTACAGAGTCGATAAATCAAGAGCGAGAAATGCTGGTGGATCTGGTTTAGGATTAGCCATTGTTAAGCATATTGTTGAGGCGCACGGTCAAAACATTAATGTAAGAAGTACCGTGGATCAAGGGTCGACTTTTTCATTTACATTGGAATTAGACAAATAAAATTTTAACGACTACTTAAAGTTTTATAAATTTGTTAAACCCAAAAAATTATTTAGCATGCTACAGGTTCGCAATCCTTTTGACCAAACCGAAATAAAAAAAATTCCTTTAAATACTAAAGCCGACATTGAAGCTGCTTTAGACACTGCTCATCATTTATTTTTAAATCAAGACCAATGGTTACCGCCATACCAAAGAATTGAAATTTTAGAACGAGTGGTTGAGCTCATGAAGTCACGAATTGATGACCTCACCATTTTAGCAGCAAGTGAGGGTGGTAAGCCTTATCAAGACTCGAAAGTTGAAGTGCTGAGAGCCATTAATGGTGTCAAATTAGCCGCTGAACATATCGGACAACTCAAAGGCGAACAAGTGCCCATGGGATTAACCAAAGCTTCAGAAGGTCGAATCGCATTTACCACGAGAGAACCGATAGGTGTTGTGGTGTCGGTTAGTGCTTTTAATCACCCCTTAAATCTTATCATTCACCAAACCGTTACAGCTATTGCTGCTGGATGTCCAGTCATTATCAAACCAGCATCTTCTACACCTCTTTCTTGCTTAAATTTTATATCGATTCTGCATGAAGCAGGTTTACCTAAAGGTTGGTGTCAACCTATTATTTGTTCGCGAGAAAATTCAGAGTTGCTCGTAACCGATAACCGGGTAAATTATTTTTCGTTTATTGGATCTTCAACTGTGGGTTGGCGTTTAAAATCAAAATTATCTCCCGGCACGCGCTGTGCGCTAGAGCATGGAGGTGTTGCGCCAGTAATAATTGAACCTGACGCCGATATTCAAGAACTCATTCCCGCCATCATTAAAGGTGGATTTTACCATGCTGGACAAGTCTGTGTTTCAGTTCAAAAAGTTTTTATACACTCTTCAATTGCTGAGACAGTCATTCATGAATTAATTGAAAAAACACAATCTTTAGTGGTTGGGGCTGCATTGGATAAAAATACAGATGTAGGACCACTTATAAACCCAAAGGAAGTGGATAGAGTTGAAACCTGGGTTAAAGAATCGGTTGCAGAAGGTGGTGAAATATTAATTGGAGGCAAACGCTTATCTGACACTTGTTTTGAACCAACTTTAATCTTAAATCCACCTCAAAACAGCAAAGTTTCGAAAGAAGAAGTTTTCGGTCCTGTGATTTGCATTTACACCTACAATAATCGGCAAGAGGCCATAAAAATTGCAAATGGGTTGGATGTGCATTTTCAAGCTTCAATTTTTACCAAAAATATTGATGTTGCTTTGGAATCTGTAAAAGCATTAAATGCGTCAAGCGTAATGGTCAATGACCATACCGCCTTTAGAGTAGATTGGATGCCATTTGGTGGAAGAGATGCTTCAGGAATTGGTATAGGGGGCATTCAATATTCAATGCATGAAATGACCAGAGAAAAGTTAATGGTCATTAAAAGTAAATCCATTTAAACCTTACCTTTTTCAGACAATAAAATAGCGATTGATTTGGTGCTTTCGAATTGAGCCATTAAAATTATCATAATTACGGTAATAGGAACGCTTAAGAACATACCAACTACACCCCAAATCATACCCCAAAAAGTTAACGCTAAAATAACGACAAAAGCACTAATGTTTAAAGAGTTACCCAACACTTTTGGTTCTACAATGTTGCCAATAATCACCTGAATAATTCCAATTACGCCAATGGTTACAAAGAAATAAGTTAAATCTCCAAATTGCAAAAGTGCAATGGTGGCCGGAAAAAATGTGGCAATTAAAGACCCTACGGTTGGAATATAATTGAGAATAAAAATTAAAAATGCCCAGAAAAAAGGTGTATCCACGCCAATAATTCTTAGGGCAATATAACTCAATATTCCGGTTAATAAACTAACTAATGTTTTCAATGAAATATAAGTAGAAATAGCGGCATCTATCTTTTCTAAGGTTTGACTTATTTTTTGATATTGATCTCCTTTACTGTAAATTGCTCTTAGTTTGTCTCCGAATACATTTTCCTCAAAAAATAAAAACAATACATAAAACCCAATTAAGAATCCCTGGCTAAATAAATCACTTAATGAATTTAAAATCTTTTTAATGAGGTCAGAAAAATCAAAATTACCCAAGTAATTCTCTAATGACGAACTAAAATCAAGGTTGTACTTTTCAACCACCCTATCATTGATAACTTGTACGTTGTCTTCATATTTTGGAAGATTTAGAGCTAAATTATTAAAATTATCCACCAAAACATTAACCACAAAACCTAATACGCCAAACAGTATTAATGAGGCCAACAAACTGGTTAACCACTTTGGCATTTTTTTACCAATAAATGGAATCTTTGTAAATAAAATTCTTAATTCCTTAATTAAAAACCATATTAAGACTGCTAAAACAATTGGAATAATGAACTCACTTCCCAAAATTAAAAGCGCAATAGTGGCCATTAAAATAAAAATTCCTGATGCGATTTTTGTTATACCCATAAGTGTAAAAATACAAATTTTAACCGTCTAAGCAACTTATTGTTTTATTAATTACGGCTTCATTCCATAGCATTCTGTAATGTCCAATATTTTGAAAGGCGTGAAGTGTGGAGTTTGCATGCCCTTGATTAATTTGTTGAGCCGTTTTAAAAGGAATAATTTTATCTGCCTCATCATGAATAAGATGTAAATGTTTAAATTTTACATTTGTTAGTTTTTCGGTAACACTCAACTCTCGTAATGGTTCTTCAATAATTTCGTCTGTATACTCAACCAATCGGTTAAATGCTTTATCATTCAATTTAATCAATTGCTTGAAGTCATAAAAAATGTCTATAATTTGATTTGGAGAGGTTAAAAACACCAATTGATTCACTTCAAGGTCTAATTCTGATAATGCATAAGCTGTGAGCGCCGAACCAAATGAGTGCGAAATAACAGAAATAGATTCAAATTCAGGTAGTTGATTTAGTAATGATTTGAACGCGTTTTTACTCTCAAACAAATTTGTTTTAGGGGAAGTATGAAAGGCATGTGCAGGCAGGTTAAAACTAACCACATACTTTCCTTTTTTCAAAAGTTCATCTGTAATGGCAAGAAGGCAACCCGCATTAGAATCCCATCCATGTATTAAAAAAACAACTTCTTTTGCCGGTTCACCAAACATATAACCATCCAGTTTTTCATGCTTAAAATCGAACTTAAAAGAACGGGCCTTTTCATAAAATGGTTTTTCTCTGTCCCGGATATCTTTTTTACGTACTTTTTGAAATAAATTTAAGGCAGATTTTGCAGCAATGGTTGGACTCAAAAGTCCCAAAACACCATAATAAAACTGAACTATTTTTAACATGGGACAAAAGTACCCAATTATTTAATCAAACTTAACAAGTAAGCGATTAAAACCACAATGAGTAATCCAATAAAAAACTTTTTGTCTTTATACAACGGTTTTTTTGGTCGCTTTGCAAATTTGTCGTAATTGGCAGTTAAGCGACTAAAATCCTTGTATTTTTCCATTTCCGCTTTGGTTGGAACTTTCGGATTTTTTTGATCTCTATTTATTTTGTATTTGGTCACTTATGTCTTCCATTTTTGTTTTAATTTTTCAATCACCCGATACAATCTCATTTTTGCATTGGCTTCTGAAATTTGATAAACATTTGCAATTTCTTTAAAGGAGTATTTAAAAAAGAAACGCATTTCAATAATTTCGGCTTGCTTAGGTTTTAATTGAGCTAAAATTAATAATAATTTCTCTTGTTCTGCAACTAAATCTCCTTCCGTTGGGTTAATTTCTTGAATTAGGGTAATGGCATCCTTCTCCATTATTTCAACGAACCCATTCTTCTTTTTTTTTCGATAATATAAATTTATCTCATTCCCTGCTATTCGGTATAACCACGCCGAAAATGGGTACCCCCTATCCTCATATCTGTTAAGGTTAGCCATAGCTTTCATCATGGTTTGCTGGCAAATATCACCAGTATCGTCTAGCGATTGTACCTTGCTGTAAATATATCTAAAAATCTTTTCCCAATATTTATCATATAACAAAGCAAAAGCATTAATGTCTTTTTTTGCCTTGTTGATGAATATTAAATCTTCTTGATATGACTTATCTTTTTGGCTCAAGTTTTAGGTTTATATGAAGGATAATTCAAGACTATAAAAAAGTAACAAAACTATTTTAACTTGCCCAATAATCAATCTGAAATCATTTATACCTACCCCCTAAATCCATTAACAACAATCGTACAAGACTTATTGAAAGGTGCCGGATTACTCTTATTTGGATGTTGGATGTTAATAAACAATGATTTTCCATCAGGACTAAACATGAGGCCAGTGGTTTCCGAACCATAAGGTGCCACACAAAACCTTAATAAATCATCAACTGTTGGATTCTCAATGGATAAGTCTAAAAAATAAATCTCATTAAAATAACCAACATTACCATCTCCAGATCTACCTTTTCCAGTTCCAATAATATCCTCACTCAACACCAAATAATGTTTACCTCCCAATTTAACTGAAGTATTACAATCTGGATTAGAAAAACAACCTGTAGAATCCTTAAAAAAGCCTCCCTCTAAGTACACTTTCATATCGTTGGTTTGAGGATCAAATTCTAAAATACGACCAAATGGATCGCTAAAATCATTTTTACCGGCCACTTTCAAATTCGTTTCAGCATAATTGGTAAAATTACCGCCCTTTAAAACCGAATGAGACAAATTATATTCATCATCTCCTGTTTCTGAGATGTACAATTTTCCGTTTACTTCCTCAATCCATTCGTGCCGTATAAACATACTGGCTCCTTTTTCAATTGCAATTGTTCTAATATCCATCCAAGCATTTGTATCATTTGGAAGCGCTAACCACTCACCCCCTACACCATCTTTACCTTGTTTGTAGGCATATAATTTTCCTTTATTATAATCATACGGCGTATCCGTTTCAAACTTTAAGAACACTGCTGGGTTATAATCATCTGTTAAATAAACCGTTTTTCCGTCAGCTGAACACAGTGCATCTTCATGCACAAACTTCCCCATTTGGTAATGCTTTTTTATCGCTTTATTGGTTTTAGGATCTACCTCAACCACAAACCCCATGTTTTCATAACACGGTCGACCATTAACCCATGAAGTATCGGTCAAGCCCTTGCCATCCATGTACAAATATTCTGTATTATGCGCCCAAGATTCTTCACAAGTAAAAATGGTTCCATTTGGGGTAATCGTCCCACCACAATTTCGGTTAGTATAACCTACATTTGAAAAATCAACATGATTAAAATCTCCAATCACCTGCCATTCACCATCAACTCTCTCAACAGTAAAAGTGGTCGCTCCACCTCCATCCCCTAAATTTGGGTCGGCATATTTTGTTTCATGACTCACGTACAAAATTCCTTTTTCTGGATTGTTTTCATCAGGAATAAACACGCACAAATCATGATTTCCTTTAGCTGGGAATTTTTCGCCATCTGCACGGGTCACCATATCCCCCTCAGAGAATAAGACTTGATAGGTAAACCCTTCCGGTAACAAAACTGTTTTGGTTTCAAAGTTTGAGGCGATACTCTCGAATGGCGGTAGGGTGTCAATTACTTCTTCAACAACCACTACGCTTTCTTTTTCAATTTCTTCATTTCCCATTTGGTTGTCTGTATCACAAGACCAAAGGGTTAATAACGCAATTCCAAAAACTATTTTTTTCATTTTTATGATTTTATAAACTGAATAAATCTTTAAACTTAATGGCTTGACGGCGGGAAATTTCAATTTTTGTACCGCAATCCATTTCTACTTGTAACCCACCATTAAACCAGGTTTCTACGTTCACAACTTGATTTAAATTGATTAAATACTTTCGGTTGGCTCTAAAAAAAAGTTGATCATCTAATCGGTCATTCAAACTATTTAAAGATCTTAATATTAACGGGTGAAAATCTTTAAAAAACACTTTCACATAATTTCCATCCGATTCGAAATACCGAATATCATCTACTTTGACAAACCAAACCTTATCTCCGTCCTTAATAAACACTTTATCACCAGACTTTAACTTTTCAGAGCGTTCAACTGATTCAGGAATTTTATCCTCTTCCTCAATTTTTTTAATAACTTCTTCCAGTCTCTCAGATTCTACGGGCTTTAAGATGTAATCGTAAGCGTTCAATTCAAAAGCTTTTAAAGCATGATCATCATAAGCGGTCACAAAAATAGTTCTGGGTACATTTTTTATCCGTTCTAAAAATTCCAGACCTGTTTCTCCTGGCATTTGAATATCGATAAACATCAACTCAACTGGTAACGTTTTTAAAGCTTCTTCAGCCTCTACAGTGTTTTTATATTCCCCTATTATTTCAATTTGAGGATATTTGGACAACATAGATTTAAATTCTTCTCTTGCCAATCGTTCGTCATCAACAATTATTGTTTTCATACTGTTTATTTTGTAGGACTGAAATTAGATGGTGAAGTTACAAAAAAAATTGACTTTTTTTGACAAAACGCTTTGCTGTTTCTCGTTCTTTATTTCTTCAATTAACCCTTTATTGTTAATATATTAGACCTAGTAAACTTGATTCATCAATACTATTTGTTTATTTTTGTGTGTCAACAACAAACCAACCTCAAAAAATGGCAGAAAATCAAACAAATTATACTGAAGATAATATTCGGTCTTTGGATTGGAAAGAGCATATTAGGTTGCGACCTGGTATGTATATCGGAAAATTAGGAGATGGATCAGCGCCAGATGATGGTATATATGTATTGGTTAAGGAAGTGATGGATAACTCTATTGATGAGTTTGTGATGGGAAATGGGAAACAAATCAAAATTAAACTTAAAGAAAATTTAGTGACTGTGAGAGATTATGGTCGTGGGATTCCTTTAGGAAAAGTAGTTGATGTTGTATCCAAAATGAATACGGGTGGTAAATATGACAGTAAAGCATTTAAAAAATCGGTTGGTTTAAATGGGGTTGGGACAAAAGCTGTAAATGCTTTGTCAACGCATTTTGTTGTTGAATCTTATAGAGAAGGAAAAGGTAAAAAAGCAGTTTTTAAAAGAGGGGAACTTGTTGAAGAGTCTGAATTATTTGATACGGACGAAAAGAACGGAACCTATGTTGAATTTACGGCTGATGAAACTGTTTTCAAAAATTTTAAATACCGAAAACCCTATTTAGAGAAGTTGTTTTGGAACTACTGCTATCTAAACAGAGGTTTAAGCATTTATTTCAATAGTGAACGATACCATTCTAAAAATGGATTAAAGGATTTACTGGAAGATAATATGGACAGTGAACCACTTTATCCAATTATTCACCTGGAGGGAGAAGACATTGAGGTTGCGTTTACCCACATCAGAAATTACGGTGAAGATTATTCCTCATTTGTTAACGGACAGCACACCACACAAGGCGGAACCCATCAATCGGCTTTTAGAGAGGCTGTTGCCAAAGTTATTCGAGATTTTTATTCGAAAAAATATGAAGCCGTAGATATACGCCAATCTATTGTGGCTGCAGTTGCTGTCAAGGTAATGGAGCCTGTTTTTGAGTCGCAAACCAAAACCAAACTAGGGTCACAAGATATTGAACCTGGGGGTAAATCTATGCGTGCCTTTATCAATGATTTTTTAAAAGAACGATTAGATAATTATCTCCACAAAAATCCGGATGTTGCTGAAGTACTTGAAAAGAAAATAAAACAATCTGAAAAAGAACGAAAAGAATTAAGTGGTATTCGTAAACTGGCAAGGGACCGGGCTAAAAAAGCTAATTTACACAACAAAAAATTAAGAGATTGTCGTATTCATTTTAATGATTTAAAAAATGAAAGGCGTGAAGAGTCTACCATATTTATTACTGAGGGAGATTCGGCTTCTGGATCAATTACAAAATCAAGAGATGTAAACACACAAGCTGTATTTTCGCTTAGGGGTAAACCTCTAAACTCATTTGGTTTAACCAAAAAAGTGGTTTATGAGAATGAGGAATTTAACCTAGCTCAAGCAGCGTTAAACATTGAAGATGGCTTAGATGGTTTACGTTACAATAAGGTGGTAATTGCAACAGATGCTGACGTTGATGGTATGCACATTCGTTTATTATTGCTTACTTTTTTCCTACAATTTTTTCCAGACCTTGTTAGAAAAGGACACGTGTACATTTTACAAACTCCACTATTTAGAATCCGAAATAAAAAACATACTTTTTATTGTTACAATGAAGAAGAGCGGTTAGATGCCATTGAAAAATGTGGTAAAAATCCTGAGATTACAAGATTTAAAGGTTTGGGTGAAATATCTCCTGACGAATTCAAGCATTTTATTGGAGAAGAAATGCGATTAGACCCTGTTTACATAGGTAAGCATGCCAACATTGAAGATATTTTGACCTTTTATATGGGTAAAAACACTCAAAACAGACAAGATTTTATCATTGACAATTTAAAGGTTGAAGCCGTAATAGAGAAATAATTTATGCTCAAACTCAAACAGGTTTCGCTTGGATATAATGATACCAAGGTCGTTAAAAATATTTCGTTTACACTCAATAAAAATGAACGCATAGTAATTGTTGGGGCAAGTGGATGTGGCAAGACGACACTTTTAAAAGCTATTTCGGGATTTCATAATATAGATGAAGGCGAAATTACACTCCACGGTAATAAAATTAAAGACCCAAGTAAACAGTTGGTTCCAGGCCATCCTCAAATCAAGTTAATTAACCAGGATTTTAATCTAGACGACTACCATACCGTTGAAGAAAATATTAGGTTGAGACTTTTACAATATGATAATGATTACCAAAATGTGCGTGTTGAGGAACTTTTAAAGTTAATTGAATTAAACCCTCAAAGAAACCATAAAGCCATTGACTTATCTGGAGGACAAAAACAGAGGTTAGCTATTGCAAGAGCTTTAGCGGATGAACCTGATTTGCTGCTGTTAGATGAACCCTTTAACCAATTAGATTTCCACCTTAAACACAAAATTGAGAATTACATTTTAAACTATTTAAACCAATATAAAATCTCGGCAATCCTAGTTTCACACAATGGAGAAGAAGCCATGCGCTGGGCAGATAGAGTTGCGTTTATGAAAAAAGGTAAGTTTGTTAGACAAGACAAGCCAAAAGCCTTTTATAACCAGCCGCAAAACAAATATGAAGCTAATTTTTTCGGTAAGCTTAACACCATACTAATCGACAGAAAAGAATTTTCTTTTAGACCACACCATTTTAGTCTTGAAAAAAAGAAGAATTATGTAAAATTAAACACAGAACTAAAGGGAAAGTTAGAATTGGGTTGGTATACCGAGTATTTATTTAAATATGGTAAGCGAACGTTTAGTATTTTTGCCACCGAAAAATTAGATGATGTAAAAACCCTTTGGGTAAAGCCAGTTTCGTTTAAATAAATTATCTTTGTAAAAAAAATTATTATGGCTGAAGTAGGAATAATAATGGGATCAAAATCCGACTTACCAGTAATGCAAGATGCAGCTGATATTTTAACCGAATTGGGAATTGACTTTGAAATCACAGTGGTTTCAGCACATAGAACTCCGGAACTGATGTTTGAATATGCAAAATCTGCGCATGCAAGAGGTTTAAAAGTAATTATTGCTGGAGCTGGCGGTGCAGCTCATTTACCTGGTATGACAGCCTCATTAACAGCATTACCCGTTATTGGTGTGCCCATAAAATCATCAAACTCTATAGATGGTTGGGATTCTGTTTTATCTATTTTACAAATGCCAGGCGGTATTCCTGTGGCAACATTAGCCTTAAATGGTGCAAAAAATGCGGGTATTTTAGCAGCGAGTATTATTGGTTCGGCTAATCCAAATGTTTATACAAAGCTATCTGATTATAAAGAAAATTTAAAGCAAAAGGTTTTAAATTCTGCGAAAGAAATGAATGCTTAATTTGATTCATATGCAAACGGTTGAACTGATATTTAAATATTTTCCAAAATTAACAGATGAACAAAAACAACAGTTTAGTCAACTGTTTGATTTATACCAAGATTGGAATAGCAAAATAAATGTGGTTAGCCGAAAAGATTTTGATAACTTTTATTTAAAACATGTTTTGCACTCATTAGGTATTGCTGAATGCATCAACTTTAAAGACGGAAGTGAAGTTTTAGACGTAGGCACAGGTGGTGGTTTTCCGGGCATTCCTTTAGCCATAATGTTTCCAAATACTCGGTTTATGTTGGTGGATAGTATCGGCAAAAAAATTAAAGTAGCAAATGGTGTAATTGAAAGCTTGGGATTGAAGAATGTTACGGCTAAACAAATGAGAGCTGAACAAGTTGGACATAAATTTGATTTTGTGGTAAGCAGAGCTGTTACACAAATGCCTGTTTTCTTAACTTGGGTTCGAAAAAAAATAAAAAGTAAAGAAATCAATGCCTATCCAAATGGGTTACTCTATCTAAAAGGAGGAGACTTGTCTGAAGAAATGAAACCAGTTAGAGAATATTTTGAAATTGTTGATTTAAACCAATTTTTTGAAGAAGATTTTTTCGAAACCAAAAAAGTCGTTTACGTGGATCTTTCCAAATAGACAATTATTTTTGTAACTTGGTAACGTATTTGTAAGAATCAATTATAAAACAAATTTTACCATGCGCAAAGCCATTTTTCTTTTACTCATTTTTATTACCAGTAACTTGACATCAAAAGCTCAGGATACGTTAAACTTTTCTTTTTATTTTAAATCGAAAGAGGCCAAAGGGTTGACTAAAATTGACAATGTTTCACCGACAATTTTTGCAACTTACGAATTAAAGGCCAACAAATACAACGAAATGCGTGTAGCCGCTGGGGATAAATTAAAAATTGACAGTAGCGGTATTTATATTTCTAAAAATAAATTGATTTCTATTTCAAAAAAAGAAGTTAGGGAAAATGGAAAGTACAATGTGGTTAATGGTTACCTTTTTGGCGTTGACCCCAACGATTCTATCCCGGTAGTTTTGCAAGATGATCGGTATTATTTTTTAAGACCATCAAAAGCTTTTCTATTTAAAGTTGCATCAAATCAACAAGCCCTTTATGAAATAAATCAGCAATCATTTTTAATATTATCAGCTGAAGAAAACGGTTATTTTTCGGCCTTAAAAATTGAGTTCAATGCTGGTTTAATCACACTAAGTGAATTAGATTTAACCTATGCTCAAGTCAAACAAATTGAACATATCAAAATTTCAGAAAATAAAATTGACACATACATCTTATCCCCACTAGAAAACCAGTGGCCTATTATTTTTAGTCAATTTGAAGGGTATGATGTCTATCAAAAACAAAATTAAGATTGGATTAACCAACTTAAGCCTATAGATGAATAATTGAATTTATTATTCAACCCTGTTCCATAAGAAAAATCAAACTGTAGATTTGGTCGAGCTAAAAAAGTAAATCCGCCATCAAAGTTTGATATAATTTGAGACATTTGTTCAAAATGACCATAAGGTTCTATATAAAATCCAATTTTGTCATTTAATTGATAAGCCAAAGATAAAGAATAGACAAAGTCTCCTTTACCATGTCCAAAATAATTATAACCCAAATTATAACCAAGTCCTACTTTTCCCATATCGTGCGAAATGCATAACTTATTAGTTGTACCTATTTTGTTTGAAGAGAAATGTTTTGATCCTGTTGGCATAATTAAATGACTTAAAAATGCCATTTTGGTTTTCGAATCTGGATTATCTAAAATCTGGATTTTCGTGCCAATTTCTAAATCACTAAACCCATAGTTTATGGTTTGATCTTGAACCACTTCTAACTGATTCACTAATCTCAGTTCAACCTTTTTGGTTAAACCAAGCCGAAACAAATTCGTAGGCAACAAAAATTGTTTTTGGTTTTCAGTAACGTTCAATAATACACCCGATTCAATTTGTAAAGACTGTTTAGGCACCACTAAAGCGCTTTCTGTTTGATCTGGGCGATCGGTAACAATAGTCTGCGCAAAAAGATTCACAGAAGTGAGTAAAAAAACAAATACAATTCCTTTCATAAATTTATCCTAATGCAACATCTAAAACCATCATGACCACAAACCCAACCATAAAACCAAGCGTAGCCAGGTCGGTATTTTTACCTAGCTGTGTTTCAGGTATAACTTCTTCAACCACCACAAAAATCATAGCGCCTGCAGCAAAAGCCAAGGCGTATGGTAAAATAGGCGTAAAAACCATTACGGCAGCAGCCCCAGCCACACCTGCCATTGGCTCAACAATTGCAGATAATTGACCGTAAAAAAAGCTTTTTCGTCTACTCATCCCTTGACGTCTTAAGGGCATAGAAACCGCAAATCCTTCAGGGAAATTTTGAATACCAATTCCTATTGCTAAAGTTACAGCTCCTGCAATACTGGCTCCGGGTAAATCGGCAGCTACTGCCCCAAATAGAACGCCAACAGCTAATCCTTCTGGAATATTATGTAAGGTTATAGCCAAAACCAATAAAATGGTTTTATTCCATTTTGTTTTTACACCCTCAGCTTCATCTGGTGAGAAATTAATATGCAAATGAGGTAAAATTTTATCTAAGCTAAATAAAAATATGGCGCCTAACAAAAAACCTACTGCTGCAGGCACCCAACTCCCGTCAGACAAATCTATGGCCGGATTTAATAAACTCCAGAAACTTGCAGCAACCATAACTCCCCCCGTAAAACCTAAAGCAACATCTAGTACTGTTCGGTTTAGTGATTTAAAGAAAAACACGAAAGAAGCTCCAAATGCCGTTACTAACCAAGTAAATGTAGTGGCAACTAAAGCTGCCACAATTGGGTTAATACTTTCAAACCACGTTATTAATGATTCCCACATAATTATTGAATTATTTTTACGTAAATATTTTTGATTACTTTCTTAGACAAATTAATCGTTTGTCCATTTTCTAAGCTTAACTTCATTGATTCGTCAAAATCAACTTTTTCAAGGCATTTTAATTGTGTATGAATACCAATTTGGTTCGCGGTCAAATAACTTAATAGATCTTTATTATCTGAACCAATTTTAACCACCACCGCCGATTGATTCAGTCGCAAATCTTTTAGCTTAAAAATTGAATCGTGAATTGGAAAAATGCCTTTTTCATTCGGTATTGGATCACCATGAGGGTCGAATTTAGGATGACCTAAAAACACACTAAGCTTATCAGTTAATTTTGGCGACCGAATATGTTCCAGTTGCTCGGCAATTTCGTGAACTTCATCCCAATTAAAATTTAATTTTTCAACTAAGAATGTTTCCCATAAACGGTGTTTTCTGATGACTTGTATCGCAATTTTCTTCCCTTTTGATGTCAAATTACTGCCTTTATACTTTTGATAATTAATCAAGTCTTTTTCCGAAAGCTTTTTAATCATTTCACTAACAGAAGCGGCTTTTGTATTCAAATCTTCCGCGATAAGATTAGTTTTAACAGCAAGGTCATCCCCTTTGTCAATTAAATTAAAAATTGACTTCAAATAATTCTCCTCACTTTGCGACAAAATTAAATTCATGTCGCAAATATAATTATTTTTTAGGCTTGCCTAAATATTTTTTAAAGTATTTTTAAAAATATTGTTCAATATCCTGTATTTCAAATGCTTCAAGTGATTCTATAACCGCATCTGCAACATTCAATTTTGGGTTAATTGTGTGTGATTTTTCTGGAATAGCTACAACCTTCATTCTAGCCGCTTTTGCCGCAATTACACCATTTAATGAATCTTCAAAAACTAAACACTCGGTTGGATTTACTCCCATTTTTTTTGCGGTGGTTAAAAATACAGCTGGGTGTGGTTTACCATATTCTTCATGCTCGGCAGAGTGGCAAACTTCAAAATAATGCCCGATTTCAAGTTTAGAAAGAACCGCTTTAACAATACGTTGATAAGATGAAGTCGCTAATCCAATTTTGTAGCCATTACTTTTTAAGGTTTCCAATAAAGTTTTGACGCCAGGCAAGGCCTTACCTTTAAGGTTAATTTCTCTTATTAAGATGTTTACAATATCATCTTCAACTTCTTTAACTGTTTTATTGGTCCATTTGTATTTGCTATGCCATATTTTTACCACCTCATCAATCCTCAACCCTACAGATTCTTCAAGGCTTTTAGCCGTAACATCAATTCCAACTTTCGCAAACCCTTCAATCTCTGCAATTTTCCACAAAGGTTCTGAATCAATCAGTACCCCATCCATATCAAAAATTATTGCTTTTTTCATTCTTTATTTTTTCAAATACATTAAATACAAATTTCCGCCTCCCAATCCTTTTTTGTACTCATCTGTAATGTACCATTTATCTTGATTAATGTTAGCTATGGCTTCTCTTTGTTTAATAAAAGGAACGTTATACACCTTTACTTTTCCATTCCAAAACGCATCTCCTTTTATATTGGTAACCACATAAAGTTTACTGTAGGTTAATATGCTTAAGGTATTTGTTTTAGGGTTGTAATCTGCTGCTGTAACCGAACAGGTTTTCCAGCTTGAATGACAGAGGTAGAATTGACCTATTAATTTTGCTTTATACTTTCCTTTTTTAGCAGGTAATTTGTATATTTTTGATAAACCCGTAAAGGGTTCTGATCGGCATTTAGTCATTAAATAAAGGGCGTTATCTTTATAAAACATGGCCTCACAATCAAAATTCAAATTCTTTTTTTTTGGTGGAAAATCATCTTGATCTTCATAACTAAAGCTTATTTTTTTCGGATCAACATGCTTTTTAGATATAAATCCTTCTTCTAAAATATAGACGTGCAAATTCTTTCTTTTGTTTAAATTATTTCCGAAATCTCCAATGTACACATTACCTTTTTCGTCTTGAGCAATATCTTCCCAATCGTAATTTTTGGTATCTTCTACGTCAATTGTTTTTAATAACTCTCCCGATTTGCTCAGCACAAATATTTCGCTTTTATTACCGCCATCATTATGGGTAATTAGGTATTTGTTTTGATAAATAATGAGCCCTGAAGTTTCATATATTTTATTGGGCAATTTTGACAATTTTTTGAGTTTAATTTGCGCCATAGTTGGACTCAAAAAAACCAAAGTGAAAATTAAGACTAAAAATTGTTTGCTCATATGATACATAAATGCCAAATTTATACCAAAAGATAATAAATTAATGGAGATTTCAAATATTTATTATTTTTACTGAAAAATTTGTGAAAAATGGCCATAAATGCAAATAGTAAAGGCTGGATTAAAAAGTACTTTACACTCATTGACAAAAATTACCAAGACATCTTAAAAAAATTTCCTGGGTCAATTTTAAATGCTGAAGAATTGGTTTATGCTTTTTTACAACCCACAGGTTTTTTATACGGTCACCCTATTGAGTTTTTGTTAATTGATAAAACCTTAATACATAAAATAACAACAGAAGAAGCGAACAAAATTTTGTTACTAGAAGGGTTGGTTTTGGTAGACCATTTTAAATCTGGTGAATTTGATTTAAAAACTTTAGAACATTCTTTAAGACGCTTTATTGAGTTTTACGAAAAAACAAATATTGAACGCGCCAAAAAAAGCTGGCTTGACTTTTCAAAATTAGACGATTATGGTAAGTTGGAATCCATTTTAGACCAAAGGGTAGAAATAAAATCAAAACTCACCAAAAAATTATTGACGAATTACTTGTATAATGGTTTACTTTTTAGTGATTTATTGTTATTTCAAGATTATTTAAACGGAGAGCCGGTAGAAGACATTAAAGATAAGCGGTCACATATTTTACTAGATTTAGTAAAAATTATTGCCATTTCTGCCCACATAGATGGAGAAGTGAGTGATGAAGAAAAAGGGGTGTTTAAATTATTTTTGGCTTCAGCTAACTTAGATTCAGACAGTGAAAAAATAGCTAAAGACTTTTTTAAAAATCCAAAGTCCTTAAATGATATAAATTTTAATACCCCTTATTACAAGTCAGAAAACAATTGGCTATTAAAACGCTATTTATTAGAAATTGCCATCTTAACCATTTGGAGTGATGAAGGGATAAATGACGTTGAAAAACAATTTTTACAAGATTTAACCGACAAGTTAGGTTTATCTGATGAGGATAATGACAAATCATACATTGCTATTCAAAGTTTCGTGATTACCAATAGAGAAAATGTACTCTTTTTAAAAGGAAAAAATGATGTTGAATTGTTGCTAAGTGGGGCTACCAAACGTTGGACAAAAATTTTGGGTAGAAACAAAGATAAATTGGCCTTAGAATTAAACCAAAGTAAGGAATTGGTGCGTTTAATTAAAAAATCAACCAATAATAATTTAACTGAGGACGAAAAAGAAAAAGTGAAAACTCAAATGTATGACTTGGCTAAAACTATTCCTTCATTGGCTTTGTTTATGCTGCCTGGTGGTGCTATCATTTTACCTTTAGTCCTAAAAATCATCCCTAACCTAATCCCATCCGCTTTTCAAGAAAACGTAGTGGATGAAGAGGAATAATTTACCTCTATTGAAGGTAGATGATAAATTACAAATGAATTTTGCTAAATATTTTTTCAGTGGCCCCTTTCTGGTCTTCCATAAATCGAATCACTTTTGCAGAATAATCTGTTTTTAAAAGTTGATTTAAAATGCCTTCAAATTCGGAAGAATTTGAAATTGAAAAGCCAATTTCCTCATCCATAAACTGAAAAGCCTCCGGAAATTTAGCATAGTTGTCTCCAAAAATAACGGGTACCCCAAAACTAGCTGGCTCCAAAATATTATGTAATCCTTTTCCAAATGCACCCCCAACGTAAGCCACCTTTGCATATTGATACAAATGCATTAACATTCCAATGTTATCAATAATGAGTACTTGAAATTTAGATAAATCCGAGTCGTTTTCAACTTTCGAAAAACGAATTGTTTTCATTTGGAGAGCTTGCTCAATTCCAACAAGGTGATTTTCGGTTATTTCATGTGGCGCAACAATTAACTTTAAATCAGATTTCTGATTCAAGATTGGAAAAATGACTTTTTCATCCTCTGGCCAACACGACCCTAATACCATAGTGGTTTGACCGTTAACAAACGCTTC
>PDWJ01016600.1_pt1 | contig 17821 bp, 18 predicted proteins | sample 1430881 | NCBI WGS metagenome assembly PDWJ01 (sample SAMN01162460, study PRJNA174530) | Oral metagenome, whole genome shotgun sequencing project. | biome: Marine environment; feature: Marine mammal; material: Swab sample of the gingival sulcus; isolation source: swab sample of gingival sulcus...
AAGTATATCAAATTCACAACAATTGATGTTTCCAAATGATTGGAAAAAAGGCAAAATATTTATGCCTGATTTTGCTATGAGTATTGATGATTATAAAAAGTATAAGTTTGATAAAAATGCAGAAATTTTATTTGTATTAGATTTAATAAAGAAAAATAGAATAACTACAAGCAATACAGGTATATAATGCTATGGCGGGAAACGTGCTAATTTTGGGCGTTTTCGTATTTTATCCGCCATATTTATTCTGATAACACAACGTGTATCCACGGTTCGTTACAAGCATAGAAATAAAAACAAAACAGACCCCACAAATTTTAAAAACCTGTGTGGTCTGTAACTTTGAGGTATTATTTTAGCTTTTTACAGGCTCTATTCTCTCTTCCTTTAGAACTTAGAAAACAAAGTTAATCCCGAAATTCAACATATCATAATCCGTATCATTACCATCCGTTATTTTTTGATAATCAGCCTTTAGTATAACATTTTTCGTCATAAAATAACTCACCCCTAAAGTGATAAGCTCTCTTTCATAGGACTTATTCTTCACGATTCCATCTTCTACCTTATGATGCGTATTGTATTTTGCATAACGCACAAAAGGGATAAGTTCTCTTTCTGTTTGCTTATGTTGCAAAACATTGTAACCTAATTCCGCATAATAGCCCAAATGAGCCGATCCAAGATCTTGCTTTGTATATAAATTGTATTTCTTGGTATTGCCAATATGGTTGTACATCAATTCTGCACGTAATTGCCAGCCTGCATTTTTATAGCGAGCGTCTACACCAAACATCCTGAGATTCAAAACAGTACTGTCCGCCGTTGTCTTTGTTGCCGTATCATAAAGTTCAGACTGTGTTTTCCCAAAATAAGAAGAAATACCCAACTTCGTATTGGGAATGCCATGGTATTCCAAACGTGCGGTAAAGTTCGGATGACTAATAAAAGACTCTACCCCCTCTTGCCGTGCAGGACGCAAGCCCATTTCTCCGGTGGCTCTACCTTCTCCATCCTTGTAAGTTGCAAAACCATTAATCACGTAGAATTGATAAGCCAACTCTGCTTCTTCCAATTCTCCGTGTATCCCAATTCCCAATTCACGCCACGCTGTCGGAGCAATATAAAGGTTAGTAGCTGGATGCTCTACCCCATTAAACATATTCGGTTCATGTTCTTGATTTACAATCCCCATAGGGACAGGAATAAGTCCGGCTTTTATATTCAAAGAATGGTTCACTTCATAATTAATGTACACCTGCTCAATTAAAACCTCCGAAACGTGCTCGTACGCAACTTCTCCGAAAAAATAAAATTTATCCGTAAAGGCATAGCCCATTCCTACCACAAGGCGATGCACATCTAAGTCTCCATTTTTATTCGCATTTCCTCCGACAGGTTGATTGTAGTGCAATTCCCCAAATCCCCCTTTAAGAAACTTGGAGTTGTCTTTAAGTTTTGCTTCGTCTTCATGTGCCCAAAGTGTACAAGAAAACAGGGATAAGACCAAATATAATAAAGTTTTTTTCATTTGAATAATGTATTAAATATTAAACATTACAATTCTAATTCACACCCAGTCCAAACAAAGGTAAAGCGTATTAACGAAACGGCAATAGATTTATCATACCTTTTTGATGAGAGATAATCTAAACTTATTTCCATAATTCTAAACTTTTAACTGTTTGCTATTTGCAAAAAAACAAAACTACTGCATCACACAGCAACAAAACAAGCCTAAAGTACCAGAGAGCCATTTCGCTGATTTCTAAGGCTATAAAAATTTTAGGCTACCGGCGGATGCCAAATGGAATGGCACACCAATTCGGAATGTAATTTATTGAAAAACGAAATCTTAACGGATTGCGGAAGAGGGGGATTTGCCACCTCATAAAAAAAGTCTTTTACAACGACAACAGTTGAGCAACAACTGCACGTACAAAATGGCGTACAAGCATCACTATCGTGAGAATGTCCTTGTTGTTCTGTTTGGTGCGTGTCGTGCTTGTGCGAATCCACACCATCAGAGCAAGGCGTCATTCCCATACTCAGTAAAAAGATTGCCCATATAAAAACAACTATTTTCATCTGTTGTAAACTCTCAACCGAACAAAGATACAAATAGTTATGAGAAACACATATTTCTTAAAATAAAAGATTGGTACCACTACCAATAATATTTTTCCCTAAAATAATTTATCACTGTTCTTTTAGCAAAAATCCACTAACTTTGGCTCACAAAATAAAACAAACAAAATAATGAAACGATTTTTATATTTAGTACTCGTAGCATTTGTATTGAGTGCTTGTACAATTGCACAACAAAAAACACCGAAAGCACCGAAATACGTATTTTATTTCATCGGTGACGGCTACGGTCCTGCACAAGCAGAATTGGCACAAGCCTACACGGCGCAATTAAAAGGCAACATTGTTCCGGATACGCTTTTGATGAACACTTTCAAAGTACAAGGCTCCTATTCCACTTACGCACAAAACCGTTATATCACAGGCTCAGCGGCGGCAGGAACAGCATTGGCAGCCGGAAAGAAAACGTCCATAAACTCTATCGGACTAAATCACAATCATCAAGAAAAATTTAACAGCATTGCAGAATTGCTAAAAAAAGAAGGGAAAAAAATAGGAATCGTCACCTCTGTATCTATTGACCACGCCACTCCGGCGGCTTTCTATGCGCACCAACCCGTCCGTAATATGTATTATGAAATATCCTTAGATTTGCCCCAAAGTGGATTCAACTATTTTGCGGGAGGAGAATTCAAAGACCCTTATGGGAAAAAAGCAGGCAAAACTTCTACAAATATCCTAAGCAATATGGGAATAGAACAAACAGATGACAACAAAAAAACGTCCCTCCCTTCTTCTTATGAAGTTGCTGAAAAATCCGGCTATCGTTTTATAAAAAACCGAAAAGATTTCAATACACTCAAAAACGGAGACGATAAAGTTATTGTTTTCACACCTAAACCTGCGGGAGGAGCATCACTTCCCTATGCCATAGACCATACGGAAGAAAATTTTACTCTCGCAGAATATACACAAAAAGGAATAGAATTATTAGAAAATCCTAACGGCTTTTTTATGATGGTAGAGGGAGGAAAAATAGACTGGGCTTGCCACGCTAATGACGTTGCCAGCACGGCACACGAAGTCTTAGATTTTGACAAAGCCGTAAAAACTGCTTACAAATTCTATTTAAAACATCCTGACGAAACACTAATTGTAATATGCAGCGACCACGAGACAGGAGGTTTAACACTCGGGGCAGCATTGACGCATTATGACACAAACTATGAATTAATTGCAATGCAAAAATGCTCAAATGAGGTGTTTACTGACAAGGTAAAAGAACTAAAAAAACAAAATAATGGCAAATATTCTTACGCCTCTGTTTACCCCTTGTTGAGAAAATACTATGGTTTTGATACTTCGGAGGCAATGAAACTCAACAAATACAATATTGAGGACTTAAAGCAGGCGGTAGAGGATGACTGCAACTTAACGATTGACCAAAGAATGGAAAATCCTCGCAAAGAGTGTGATTACGGTTACTACAATCCTGTTGCTACGGTTGCCTCACGTATTTTGGCACAAAAAGCGGGCATCGGCTGGACTACTTATTCACACACTGCACTCCCCTGCCCTGCACGAGCAATCGGTGTGGGAGCAGAAAAATTTTACGGTAGTTATGACAATACCGACTTACCTCAAAAGGTAATGGATTTGTATGGAATCAAGTTAAAATAAAACTGAGTTTTTGCCTAAATTATAAAACCTGATTTCTTGGAAAAGAAGTCAGGTTTTTATTGTATTTTTATCACAACAAGAACGAAAAATGGAATTTAGAAAAGCAACTATAAAAGACTTTTCTACGATTTGGGAAATTATCATATTTGCCATAGAAAGTAGAAGAATAGATGGCAGCAAACAATGGCAAGATGGCTATCCCAATACCGAAACTATCTTTTCGGACATTGAGAATGGATACGGCTACGTATTGGTTGAAAATAAACAATTATTGTTTTACTCGGCAATTATTTTTGACATAGAACCTGCCTACGAGGCAATCGAAGGGAAATGGCTGACAAACGGCGACTATTGCACTGTCCACAGAATGGCCGTTGCGCCCGTAGCGGTAAACAAAGGAATTGCCACAGAAATGTTGCTAAAAGTGGAAGAACTCTGCAAATCCAAGTCTATTTTTAGCATTAAAATTGACACCAATTTCGACAATCCGAAAATGCTACATCTTATCGAAAAACTCGGCTATTCCTACTGTGGAGAGGTCTATTTCAGAGGAGAAGCAAGAAAAGCCTTTGAAAAAGTGCTGAAAGCCTGAAAACAATTATCCTCTCCTACCCAACTCCACAACTTCCAAATCCTTAATATCTTTCCCCTCAATGCAAAAGCGAACTGCTGTACGTACTTGGTGAAAACCGTGATTTCCTGCTGCACCGGGGTTGATATAAAGCAATTCATTTTTAGAGTCGTATTCCACTTTTAAAATGTGCGAATGTCCACAAATAAAAAGTTTAGGACGGAATTGCCGAATTGCGGCGGCGGCGGTCGCTCGGTAGTTTTTAGGCGTTCCTCCGATGTGCAACATAAGTACTTTTACTTGCTCACAGTAAAAAGTCAGAATCTCAGGAAATTCTGCACGTAGTTTATGGTCGTCAATATTGCCATAAACACAACGTAAAGGCTTCCAATTTGAAAAATTCTTTCAACTGCGGATCAAGATAAGAATGCGTATCCGAAAGTAAACCTATTTTTTGCATAGGAACAAAAGTACGGTTTTCATATAATTTTCAGTAACTTTGAACCCTAAAAAATAAATTATGAGTATCATTATAAAAACTCCGGAACAAATTGACGGAATCCGTAAGAGTTCACAATTGGCAGGAAATTGCCTAAAAATGATAGCTGACTACGTAAAAGAAGGCGTATCTACGGCATATTTGGACGATATCATTGAACAATTTATTCGCGATAATAATGCAATTCCCGCTACTTTGGGCTATCATGGCTACCCTAAATCATGCTGCATTTCGCTAAATGAAGTGATTTGCCACGGTATTCCTAGCGAAAAAACCATTTTAAAAGATGGTGATATTTTGAACATTGACGTTACAACTATTTTGGACGGTTATTTTGGCGACACCAGCACGATGTTCACCATTGGCAATGTGGCTGACGAAGTGGAAGAATTAGTAATTGACACCGAGCATATGATGTATTTAGGGATTGATGAAGTAATACCGGGCAATCGTTTTGGAGCGATAGGACACGCCATTTCAGCCTATGCAAAGAAGAAAAAGTACAGTGTAGTTTATGAATTTTGCGGACACGGCGTAGGTTTGGAATTTCACGAAGAGCCACAGGTAGAACATACTGGACGGAGAATTGACGGGGCGAAATTCAAACCCGGAATGATATTTACTATTGAGCCAATGATAAACTTGGGTCGTGCCAAAGCAGTAATTGACAAAAAAGACGGTTGGACAGCACGCACGATTGACGGAAAACACTCCGCACAATTTGAACACACTGTTCTCGTTACCGAAGATGGCGTAGAAATATTAACGGACGTTGGGGAATATAATATTTACAAATAAAAATTACTTATTGAAAACAATTGCGGTAATATTAGCAGGAGGTTTGGGTTTGCGAATGGGCGGTGATAAACCCAAGCAGTTCTTGGAAATCAAAGAAAAACCAATTGTTATTCATAGTTTATTTGCCTTTCAAAAGCATTCGTTGATTGATGAAATTATTTTAGTAATCAATGCCAAATTCCGCAAAGAGTTTGACGCATTGTTACAGCAATATTCTTTCTCAAAACTCAGAGCAACTACAGTAGGTGGCAAAGAACGCAGCGATTCCAGTAAAAATGCTCTGCAATTTATCAAGCGAAAAACAACAACGAAAGTGCTAATTCACGATGCCGTACGTCCGTTTGTGAGTGAACAGATTATCACAAATGTAGTTGAGACTTTAGACTCTTACCAAGCCGTAAATGTGGGTATTCCTGCCACAGATACGATTTTAGTGGCAAACGAACAGCAAGAAATAGAAAGTATGCCGCCTCGTCAAACGATTTTCTTAGCCCAAACACCTCAAGGATTTCGTGCAGATGTAATTCATAAAGCCTACGAAAAAGCCTCAAAAGACCCCGATTTTATAGCCACAGACGATTGCGGCGTAGTGCATCGCTATTTCCCCAATATTCCGATAAAAATTGTGCAAGGCAGTGTGGAAAATCGGAAGATTACTTTTCCGTCTGACCTTTAGGAGTGAAGTGCAAACGCATTTTACAAGCCGTGGTTTCTTGTGTTTTGTTGTAAAGTTCTAATTCAAAAGTATTTGCACTTTCTGTTTTGTAGATACAAACGGTATCTTCCCAATACACCTCTTGCGTATAGTTTAGTTCAATCTTCGCAAGCCTATGCGAGGCAAGAAAACCAGGCGAAAACGAATTTATCCCCCAATCCAAATAGCGATTACTATTGACGTGTCCATTATAGTCCAAATCGGTATATTGTGCGATTTCTTGAGCGACAAGTTCACCACGCTCAAAAACCAATTTCTGAGGCATTTTACACGGTACTTTTCGAGCATTGGTAACGGGATGTTCGCCAATAATTTTTGGAATTGACGCCAGGCGCCTCGTTTCCGTATTGATGATAGACCAATACGTGTTTCCGTAGGCAATACGCGTACCTTTTCCATCGTGAATTTCAAACAAACGTACCGAAAATGCAGACTTTACAAAACTAATCCACGTGTCAATGTACAGTGTTTTTACATCTGCCACAAGTTCATCAAGTTCAATGTTAATGCGAGACAGTACCCACGTATGCTGTTTGCGCAAAAGTTCCTCTTTACCACACCCTAATTGCTCAGCGTGATCTCCGGCACTATCTAAAATAAGCGGCAGCAATTTGTTTAGCGAAATATTTCCAAACCTATCTTTCGTATGATACGCATACACCTTATGCGGAAAAGTTCCAATGTTTTCGTTGCTCATAATTTCCATATTTTGCAAGGTAAAGATACAAAAAAGAGGCTTCGATGAGCCTCTTTTCTATAATTTATTTTAAGTTAAATCTTATTTCGCAACTCTTTCCAACCATTTTACCATACTTAACATCACAAGCATAGAAGCAGCACACATTACAACGAATACTAACCAAGTAATTCTCATTGAAGTATTAATATAAAGAATTCCTCCTATAAATAACAAGGAGTTCCCTGCTGCGGTTGCTCCAAGCCAAGCTCCTTGCATAATCCCTTGTAAATGTGGTGGTGCTACTTTCGATACAAATGCAATTCCCAAAGGACTGATAAATAGCTCAGCTGTAGTTAAAATGAAATACAAGCCAACCATTACCCAAGGCGTTACTCTTATGGCATTTGCTTCTTCAACACTCATTAAACTTAAGTCTGCTTTATCAGGTAATGTGAATGAGAAAACCATTAGAAACAAATAAGCAAGAGCGGCAATTCCCATACCGTAGGCGATCTTTTTAGGGGTTGATATACCTTTCATTCTGGCAAATAACCACATTACAGGGAAAGTCATTGTTACTACAAAAAATGGATTTACTGCAGAGAATATCTCAGCACCCTTGATTGTTGTAAAACCTAAATCAAAATTAATAACATCTAAGTTTACATAATCTCTTGCAAAATAAGTCAATGAGTATCCATTTTGATGGAAAGACAACCAGAAGAAAATAACCACTGCAAAAACGGCAAACAATGCGTAAATTCTTTGTTTAATCTCCTTTGCATCCATCTTGATTTCCTCTGCCGACACTTCCTCTTTCGCATTGGCTGCAGCTGCAACTTTTGTTGCAGGATCCGGAAAATTTCTTTTATTTACCACATAAACAAGTAGTGATATTACCATCATTAAAATAGCTGTCATAAAAGCATATTGGAAACCTTTACTAAATACATCCAAATATTCATTGCTAAATTGAGTCAAATCAATATTTGTGTTACCATTTAGGCTAACTTGTTCTGCATAAACTCTTAGGTTTTCTATTTTTTCAGTAGCCATAGCACTTCCTTTTTCAAGGTATTCGTGGCAAAGCTCCGGAAGTGATGCATTGTAGTCAAAATTATTTGCTTTCAACCACCAGTTCCTGACACCAACAGCAATAAAAGGAGCAAAAACGGCACCAACGTTAATAAACATATAAAAGATTTGAAAGCCGGACTCTCTTTTGTCCTTGTATTTTTCATTGTCATACATTTGACCAACCAGTGCCTGTAAATTTCCTTTAAACAAACCATTACCAAAAGCAATAACGAAAAGCCCTATACAAGTAATTGTTAAATAAAGTGCCTTATTAGGTACTGGTGTTGGCGTGGGTATAGCGATGGCTAAATATCCCAATGCCATAATAACAATCCCCAATAAAATAGTTCCCTTGTAGTTTTTTGTTTTATCAGCAATATAGCCACCTACTACCGCCAATAAGTAAATAGAAGCATAGAATGCTGAATAAATGTAACCTGTCGTAGTTTCGGATAAGCCAAACTTAGCTGAGATAAACAACGTTAAGATAGCCATCATAATATAGAAGCCAAAACGTTCTCCCATATTTGCTAATGACGCCGCAACTAACCCTTTAGGATGATTTCCAAACATAGTGTTAATTTTTAAGTTAATAATTCAAATTTAATTCGAACAAAAATAAGCATCTTTTTGAAATAACAAAGAGAAATACCAAATACCAAATTCAAACGTTTGAGGAAACAACTTCAAAAACAGTTCCCTTAAGTAGTTGAAAAATAATTTTTTAACTACTTCAACAAGGTTAAACACAAGTTTGATTTCCTGTTTTACAGCAGGATTTGTACCTTTGTGGCAAAATTCGTTTATGGAAGTACATTTTGATACTGCAAAGTTTCAACTTTTCAAACCGGTTGTTACCTCGCCACGTAGTTGCTACGGAAGAAAGCAAGACACTTTTACTGAATACACTGTCTGAAAAGATTTATCGCTTTCAACAATTAGGCATCAACCATTTAATTGTGCTTTCTTTCACCAAAGAGTTATCGAATTTGACCTACGAAGAATTTTTCCGGAAAATTTTAATTGAAAGACTACACATTCATACACTCCTCGTGGGTTATGACCACAAATTTGGAAAAAACAGGAATGGAAATTACACAATGTTGGAAAAGTTGTGCCAAGAAAACAACGTAAACATTGCACAAATCCCCCAATTGCAAGTTGCAAAAGAAAATGTAAGTTCTTCTGTCATTCGAAATTTATTGCAAGAAGGAAAGGTTGAAAAGGCGAGTAAAATGCTGTCCTACAATTATTCGCTCAAAGGCAAAGTAATTGACGGGGACAAAATCGGGCGTACTTTGGGCTTCCCCACTGCAAACATTGCCTTGCATAATCCCTACAAACTTACTCCTAAAACAGGTGTGTACGCCGTTCACGTATATCACAACGAACAAAAATATTATGGAATGATGAACATTGGGACGCGCCCAAGTGTGAGTCTACGTAACGAACGCAAAATTGAAGTGCATATTTTCGATTTTGACCAAGAAATCTACGGAGATGATTTACGTGTTTCCCTTATCAAAAGAATGCGTAATGAGCAAAAATTTGAAAGCCTAGAAGCCCTAACCGCACAGTTGGAAAAAGACCGAACGGAAATCAAGAAGTTCTTTGAAGTTTCCCACTAATTATAGACACGCAACTTATTTCCTGAGTGTATTGTTTTGTACCTTTTTAAAGGAAACCTTGCCGTTCCCGAGTATACATTTCCATCAACTAAATTAAATTTAGATTCGCACTTCGGGCAATACACAAGCATTTTATTCTTCTCGCTTTGCAGCAAATGCGTCTCTAAATCGGCGTGATTTATCCCCCCGATTTCATTAGGGCAACTGGCATCAAAAGCCGTAAATTCAGCACTGTTTATTTTCGTTACATAAATGCCGTGACCGTTATAGCCCACCTCCTCACCATTCGCATAAGCCACATATTTGGGCTGCAATGCCGACTGCAATTGCGGTGTTGTAAGGAGATCGAGTGTAAAATTTACCTTTACATCGGGAATTCTGTCTGTACGATTATTATCATTTTCACAAGAGAAAAAAACGATTGCGCTTGATAGTATTAAAAAAATAGTTATATTTGCACGCATAGGGAAATGGTTATCATTGTTAATGAGACAAAGGTAATCATTTTGGTTATTTATGTAGTTATGCGCAATGGTTTTGACATATTTCTTTACTTGATTCCTTTGGCTATCTGGTTGTTTGGTTTTTTCCAACAATCACAAAAGAAAGCAAAGAAAAAGATGGGGAATATACCCCAGCCCGTAATTCTTGAGCATCCTGAAAAGATTGAGCAAAAAATGGAACAGATTGAACAGGAAATGCGTCAAGAAGAACAGGAAAGGAAGAAAAAAGCAACTTTTTTAGGTAGAGATCCGTACAAAGAGAGTATCGAATATAGAAAGAGAAAAGAGAAAAAATTGAAGAGAACGACAAAAGTGGAGGAGTCTACATCGGAAAATGATTTTTCTGAAATAGATTGGAAAAGGGCAGTCGTTTATTCTGAAATACTTCGTCCTCGATTCTAAAAAAACACACAAACATAAATCGTTGAGAACTTATAAGCTTTGGGAAAAAGCAGTTTTCTTTTATTGAAAAAACAAAATACAAAGATATGAGCACAGAAAAAAAAGCAACTTATATGACGCAAGAGGGTTTGGATAAGTTGAATGAAAAATTGCGCCATATGATATCGGTGGAGCGCCCTAATATTTCAAAGCAAATTGCAGAGGCGAGAGATAAGGGTGACCTCTCGGAAAATGCCGAGTACGATGCAGCAAAAGAAGCGCAAGGAATGCTGGAAGCCAAAATTGCGGAATTAGAGTCAAAGATTGCAAATGTTCGCATCATTGATGAATCAAAAATTGACACTTCTAAAGTGCAGATGTTGAACAAAGTCACTGTAAAAAACCAAAAGACTGGCAGTGTGATGACCTACACTTTAGTCTCTGAGTCTGAGGCAGATTTTAAGGCTGGAAAGTTATCTGTAAACACGCCTATTGCCAAAGGCTTAATTGGAAAAAAAGTCGGTGATGTCGTTGAAGTACAGGTTCCGGCAGGAGTAATACCTTTTGAAATTATTGAAATTAGTTTGTAATATGGCAACAATTTTCACCAAAATAATTAAAGGCGAAATTCCTTGCTACAAAATAGCCGAAGACCAGAATTATTTTGCCTTTTTGGACATAAATCCAATCGCTGAGGGACACGTTTTGGTTGTACCCAAAGCAGAAAATGATTATATCTTCAGTTTAGAAGATGAGCAATTAAGTGGCTTGATGGTTTTTGCAAAAAAAATAGCCAAATCACTTGACAAATGTATTGACTGTAAGCGTGTAGGCATTGCAGTAATCGGCTTGGAAGTACCTCATACACACGTGCATTTAGTGCCTTTACAAGAAGTAAATTCGTTGAACTTCTCCAACCCTAAATTGCAATTCACTGAAGAAGAATTTAAAACAATTCAAAAAAAGATTGTAGAAAATTTGTAGTAGGTCTTGCAGGGTTGTAGAAAGTTATTACCTTTGCAGTCGAATTTTTATTGGAGAGATGGCAGAGTGGTCGAATGCGGCGGTCTTGAAAACCGTTGACGTGCGAGCGTCCGGAATCCCTCTCTCTCCGCAATATCACTTGAATTACAACAAGTTACAGAGTTTGCACCCAATTTTACACCCGAAAATGTAAAATTGGGTATTTTTCGTTTTCAGAAAGTAAAGATATACCTTAATTTTCGATTTGAAAAATATCTTTGGTAGATCAATAATCAACATCTGCTATTTCGGTTCAAATAAATGCTATGTTTATTACCTCGCAACAAATTCATCTACTTTTATAATTTCATCAACCGATAAACTCCAAAAAGTAGCTTGAATACTCTTTTTATCAAAAGGACTTGCAGAATATTCAGAACAGTAGTTCATATCTAAAATCTTTTCCCAACTCTTTATAATCATTTTGTGTATTTCAGTAGGAAAATTCTCTCTTTCGGTAAATTTTACCCCAAATTTATTCAGTAAAGCATCAAATTCTGCATCTTCCTTTTCATTATCTGCAATGTAAACATAATTTAAAGCACAATGCCACAAGTCAAAATCAGAAAACAAAACTTCACTTTCCTTTTTTCTAAATTCTATACGAATTCCTTTTTGTCCTTTGGGTAAAAATCCGGAACTTCTTAAATCAGGTCGTTTTTTATTAGTATTAAGATAATGATACCACGCCCAAACAGGTAAAGCATTTTCAAAAGGTTTTGGACTTATTTGTTTTTCCATTTGAGTAACAATCCAATCATAAGCCTGTCTAAATTCAACATCATCATCTTTATACCAATCTGACAAATCAGTTTTGCCAAAGATAATTCTGTCTTTTTGTAGTTGCTCATACCACTCAATAGGCTGAATTGTCCAAAGAGTTAGATAATCGTTATGACCTGTTTTTCTTAAAATTTTCTGCTTGTTCAAAGATTTCTGTATATACTTCATCTCGTTCTACGGGGGGATAACCAAAAGCATCTAACAACAAAATCAAATCCACTTTTAAGGCAGATTTAATATCCTCTCGTTGATTCCAATCAGGGTATTTAGCTTGTTGCTCAACTAATTTCTTGACTTCTTTGGCAAGTGCTATCAATTTATCGTCAGGATACGTAAAATCATATTTTTGACATAAATGTGATAAAATATCATAAAATGCTTTTTCTTCCAAATCAATACCTAACTTGTCGCCAGAGGTAAATTCTTTTTGTATATCCCAAATCAAATCTGTGAGTTGTTCTGCCATTTCCTCATACACTTCACTACGTAAAATATCATTTTCACTACGGTCATTGTATGTTGAAACAAGCGTTTCCATTTTTTTCGTAAAGTCAATTCCCTTTACTTTATTAACCTTTTTAAGTTTCGTAATAGCTTGTGCTAAAAGTTTTTGTAATAATTTAATTTTCGTATTAGGTAATTTGATTTTATCAATTTTTGCCAAATAATCTTCATCAAAAATATCTTGTTCTGTTTCCTCTTCGCCTATTTTGAAAATTTCTTCCACGCCTTCGCTTTGCAACGCATTTTCAATCATCTGTTTTACTTTGGCGTTCATTTGAGCAATATCAGGGGCAGTTCCCTTGGTTAATTTGAACACAATGGAACGAACAGCCAAATAAAAATGTATCGTATCTCGTTCTTTTTGAGTTATTTGCTCACTTCCCGTACAAATATCATACGAGGCTTTTAAGCGTTTTACCAATCCCATAAAACGAGTTTCCAACTCTTTGGTTGTTTGCACATATTCCGATGCCATATTCAGCGTATGGAGTTGCTCTAATGACGAGTCTTCAAAATATTTTGTGCTATCAAATTTATGGAATAATTGTGCTAATAATTCTAAATGATTTCTGACAATAACAAGAGACTGTTTAATGTCTTCAAAATTATTTTCAGCACCTCCTGAATATTGCTTTAACGCCAAATTCATCTGTTTCTTGATACCAATATAATCAACAACCAAGCCTTTTTCTTTGTCTTTAAATTTACGATTTACTCGTGAAATAGTTTGAATAAGATTATGCCTTTGAATAGGTTTATCAATATAAATAGTATCTAAAAAAGGTACATCAAAACCTGTAAGCCACATATCCACAACAATAGCAATTTTGAAGTTAGATTTTTCATTTTTAAATTGTCTATCTAACTCCTTGCGATATTCTTTTGTGCCAAGTAAATTATATAATTCTTCGGGGTCATCTTTACCTCTGGTCATAATCATTTTTATGCGTTCCATCGGCTTGATTTCCCTTTTATCTTTGTCGCTTAAAATTACGCCTTCATCAGCAGTTTTCACTTTGTTCCATTCCGGTTTTAAGGCAATTACATTTTTGTAAAATTCGTAAGCAATTTCTCGACTACTACACACAAAAATTGCTTTACCTTTTACCGTTGCACCTTCTGCTATTCGTTTTTCGTAGTGATTGACAAAATCTTGTGCTAATGCTTTTAAGCGTTTCGGGTCGCCTAAAATAGCATTCATTTTTGCCGTTTGCTTTTTGCTTTCTTCTATTTGATACTCACTTGCTCCTTCTTCGGCAACTTGATTATAATATTCTTCAATTTTTTCTAATTCACTGTTATTTAGGACAATTTTCGCCGAGCGACCTTCATATACAATGCGAACCGTAATCTCATCTCGTACCGATTCAGTCATTGTATATTCATCAACCACTTTCCCGAAGACATCAAGTGTAGCATCAATAGGTGTTCCCGTAAAACCAACAAATGTGGCATTGGGTAACGAGCTATGTAGATATTTAGCAAAACCATACGATTTTTTTACACCTTGTTCCGTTACTCGCACCTTTTGGTCAAGATTGGTTTGACTTCGGTGAGCCTCATCGGAAATACAAATAATATTTGTTCGTTCGGATAATAGTTTTATATCTTCAGTAAATTTATGAATGGTAGTCAAAAACACGCCTCCACTTGCTCGGTCTTGCAAAAGTTCTCGCAAATTTTGACGACTTTCCACACTTACAATCGTATCATCACCGATATAGTTTTTCGCATTTGTGAATTGTTCTGAAAGTTGTATATCTAAATCCGTTCTGTCGGTGATTAAAATAATGGTGGGGTTTTCAAAAAACACACTTTTCATCAACAAGCGAGTTAAGAAAAGCATTGTAAAGCTTTTTCCGCAACCTGTTGCCCCAAAATAAGTTCCCCCTTTTCCATTTCCGTCAGGCTTTTGAGCGTTTTTGATATTTTCAAACAAAGCTTTTGCTCCGTAATATTGCGGGTAACGGCACACTATTTTTACCTCTTTATTTCTCGGACTATCAGGAATATAAATGAAATTTTGAAGAATATCTTTTAGCCTTGCTTTATTAAGCATTCCTTGTACAAGGGTAAACATACTATCTATTCCATCAACCTCTTTGGCAAGTCCTTGAATACGCCTCCAAGCATAGAAAAATTCGTACGATGCAAAAAACGAACCTGCTTTATTATTCACGCCGTCGCTAATAATACAAAATGCGTTATAGACAAAAAGCTGCGGAATATCTCGTCGATAACGAGTTGTAAGCTGTACAAAAGCATCATAAATGGTTGCGTCTTCTCGTATGGCACTTTTAAATTCAAAAACGACCAAAGGCAATCCGTTGATGTAAATAATTCCGTCCGGGATTCGCTTTTGTGTGCCAACAATTTTTAACTGATTCACAAAACGATAAATATTAGTATCATTTTTATAATCAATCAGTTGAATATAAATGTCTTTTTGGGTTGCATCTTCTCTTTTAAAAATAAATCCGTCTGAAAGCCAACGCATAAATTGTTTGTTACTCTCGTACAAATCAGAATCTGACAAGGAAGTTAATTTAAGAATAATTTGCTCTATTTCTGTGTCTGTAATTTTATCAGAAACATAATTATTCTGAAGATAAGTGCGTAAATCATCTTTTAGAATAACCTCATCTTCTTTACGAACAAGGTTTGTCCCTGATGTATGCGAATACCCCTCTTGGGATAGCAACTCCACAAATACTTCTTCTAATTTTGCCTCTGTGAATTTCATTTATTTAATTGCTTTTTTAATTTTTTGCCTAAATCTGTTAAACGATATTTTTGATTTTTACTTCTTGGTTTATCAGGAATTGTCATTTCTATAAGTTTTAATTCTAATGCTGGGTGTAAATAAGATGAACGAAAATATTCTTTGTGTTTTACTTCAACCTTATCCATTAAATCATCTCTATGAAAACTTTCATTATTCATTAAAAGAATTAATTTCTCTACTTGCTCAGTAACATACTCGGTATCATACTCGGTATCATACTCGTTATTTTTGTCATTTTTACTAATAATCAAAGACTTATCTTGCTCGGTTTCTGCTAAAATTTTAATAACCTCATCATCAAAAGGAAACGACATTCGCAAGAAATTATCCATAAAGCGAAAACAACTTTTGTCGTACGATTGTAAAATTCTTGGAATGCCTGAACCTAATTGCTCTACAAGTTCTAAATCTTTAAAAACTCGCATTAACTCCTTATTTCTTTATTCGTTCTTTGGCTGTGATTTTTGTCGCGGTTCGGTTCTCTAAATTCACTTTGTCCAAAACACTTTTTGTGGCTTTTATCAACGAACAATAACCATATTCGTTGCTTTCTATCAAATCTACTTTGGTTGTGCCTTTGTATTTGGCAACTTTTATTGAAATATTATTTTCATCAGCCAACAAATAACCCGCATAATTGAGTTCGCCTTGTGGTGTTAGCAATTCTAAATTTTCAAGAAATTTTTTGTTGAGATTCTTTTTCTTGGCTTGGTAATAAATATGTAATTGCTCAAAACTCAAATCTTGGCGATTAGACCGTATTTTACCGATAGAATCACGAGTACGAGAAGAAAACAAATCTTCTATCTGCTTTTGCAGCATCGGCTCTGCTGCCGTTCCCAAACGCACGAAACAACCTTTTTCGGTCATTCCGTATTTCTTTTTGAAATAAGGTTTTTCGCTACCACTTGCCACAATAATTTTAATAATCGGAATACCGTCTTTTTCCTCCTCAACCACATCAAATAAACCCATAGCCGAAGGCAAAATGTTATTTTTTATACGGTCTTTTATTTTAAGCATATCGCTGTCAATATCTTTAACGCCAACGGTTTTTCCCGTTTTGTCAATACCAATATAAATTAAGCCTCCCTCACGATAATTCAAAAAAGCCACCACTTCTTTTTCTATATCAAGGTCTTTGCTTAGTTGTTCTTTGTATTCTATGCGGTTTGTTTCGGTCATAACTTCAATTTATATAAAATAACGATAATCGTATTCATTTTGTACATTGCTATCAATTAATTTCCCAATTCTCGCAATATCGTTTGACGATGAAATAGTTGCTGGCAATTGAGAGTACATATTTAAAGAATTCCAATTCATCTTCGTTAATCCTAAAATTTCATTTGCAATTTGTTCTAAACTACCGTTTCCGTAATGTTTTATTACTCTTAATGGTTTTGGTATATACCTTCCTCCTGGATAAAAATTATAGTTAGGATTTCTTACGGATGGTATTACTCCATGTGCCCAAAGTAAAGCTTCTTTGGAGTTAAGTTGAATACAAGTGCCACGAGAAACTGAAAAACCGTCAATTTCAGGCTTATTGTTTTTTATTTTACTGGCTGTGTATTTAATATTATCTTCAAAATTAATTTCAATTAAATCAATTGATTCAATAATACTATTGTCCGAAAGACTATCTAAAATCCCCTGTTTTTCTTCTTCTGAAAAAAATGTTCTTTTGTGAATAACAACTCTTTTAGGGAGTTCATTCATTGATTCATAAAACAGATTGAGAATATTGCGACCAAATTCATAAGCATCGTCATAACACAAATGGGGCTTTTTATGCCTCCATTGTATTTTATTGTTACTTATTTTAGATAACTTGTATTTTAGACCTTCTCCTGTAGAACTATAAATATGGCTACAACCTAAAACTATATGCCCATCGTCGTTATCATTTGAATCTATACTATATCCTAAACCTGCAAATGCCGTATTTTTATCAGTATTTGCTAATATCCAAGGTGTTCTTAATGATTTAACATAGAACGAAAGAGATAACCACCAGTTAATTTGGCAACTTTGTGTTTGGTCTTTTATAGTTTTTTCTCGTATTAATTGAGACATTATCCCTTTTTCAGCACAAAAAGCTTTG
>PDWJ01002768.1_pt1 | contig 17810 bp, 13 predicted proteins | sample 1430881 | NCBI WGS metagenome assembly PDWJ01 (sample SAMN01162460, study PRJNA174530) | Oral metagenome, whole genome shotgun sequencing project. | biome: Marine environment; feature: Marine mammal; material: Swab sample of the gingival sulcus; isolation source: swab sample of gingival sulcus...
CTTAATCAATTCGCTATTCACAAAAGGTAAATCTGTAGCCATCACCAGCCAGGCTTTATTTGGGTCTTTTCTAAAGGCTGAACAAATAGCCCCAAAGGGGCCTAAATTTTTAAAAGTATCGGGTATTATTTTAGAATTTTCCTCATGGTTATCTTCTGAGACAGAAATATAAGTATCCAGTAAATTTTCTTTTAATAAATTAACGGTATAGTCTAGTTGAGACGTGCCGTGGTAATTTAGCTGTGTTTTGTCTTTACCCATTCTGGTGCTTTTACCTCCGGCAAGTACCAGTCCCTTTATGGGTGCTATTTTAGCTTTTATTAAATTGTGGATATGGGTACTAATTTTATCCAATTCTTCAATATGGTATGCTTTAATGTTTTTTATATGCGGAAATTTCTTTTTCAAAAAAGAAAAATAATTTGGCGACTCATCCATATAAACTACAAACTGAATGCTATTAAGCCTATTCAACCTTTTTTTTAACGGAGCGGCTTTGTTTTCATCTAAAATAAGGATTTGTTTTTCTGCCGTAAAGTGATTGCCGTTTACCAATACTAAATCGTAGTTGGAAAACTGTATGCTGTTATTGTACGGATTAAAAAAATGGGGCTTTTTTACTTCCAAAATGCCATCTTTATACATGGTAAAGCTATCGTATGGCAGATTTTGGTTTATAGCACTATGCGATGCATCTATATAAGCAATCTTTGCTTTTTTTAGCAGATGTGCACTTATTTTATTTGCCAATGCCCCAATTTGTTTACAATTGGTGCCCAAAATGGCAATTTCATTAGAGGCAAATTGTCCGTTTTCTCGCTTAGTTAATAGGGTGTGTTTATTATATGCTTCCATTAAAATTATAAGGTCGATTAAAATCTGTATCGCAATAAGGGATAACTATCGTCTTTTTTACGGCTTGAGCCGTTTTTTAGGAAATAGAAAAAGTCAAGATAAGCTCAATATTCCAAAACTTCTATTTTGTTTCTGTTTAATTTAATTTTTTTCTCATTCTCTAATTGTTTTAGAAGCCTGGAAACCACTACTCTGGAAGTATTTATGTCCAACGCAATTTCTTTATGTGTGGTCTCCAACACTGGCGAACGCGTTATCTGGACTTTATCTACCAAATATTTATACAGGCGTTTGTCCATTTTTAAAAATGCCAGTGTATCTATGGTTTCTATCATCTCATCAAAGCGAGTGTGGTAGCTGTCCATAACAAAATCACGCCAAGATTTGTATTTTACCAGCCATTCTTCCAGTTTTTCTATGGGAATAAGAATAATTTCTGCATCTGTTTCCGCTATCGCCCTTACCTTACTTTTTTTACTTTGTAAACCACTACCAAAGGTAGCCGTACAGGTATCGCCCATTTCTAAAAAATAAATGGCAATTTCATCGCCGTTTGCCGCTTCGTGGCTTATTTTTATGGCTCCGTGTAAGATAAGAGGTATAGCTTTAAAACTTTCGCCAATATCTAATAAAATAGTGTCTTTTTTTATCATTTTATATTGGCTTACCTTTACTATTTCGTCAATTAATTCCGGTTCAAAAACCACATGATAATAATTGTGGAGTTTTGTTCTTAAAGTTGTTTTGTCCATTTATTTTTCTTCTAAGGAGTTGTAAATATAATGCATTATGGTTTGGGTAGCACCAATTTTATCTTTTACATAAGTAGCGGCTAATTTTCCCTTGTTTTGTCTGTCACTTTCATTATTTATTAAATGCTCAAAAGTTTTGGCCAATTCTGTCTGGTTGCTAACCACCAAACAGGCTTTTGCGGCAATGAGTTCCGCGGCTTCATTAAATTTTTTGTAATTAGGGCCAATAATAACAGGAATTCCAAAAGTGGCGGGCTCTAAGACATTGTGAATACCAACTCCAAAACCACCACCAATGTAGGCAATGTCTCCGTAATAATAAATTTTGCTCAATAAGCCGATACTGTCTATTACTAAGGTTTCATGATTCTTTACATTTTTAATGGTAGCTTTTGATAAAGCTATGGCTTTCTTGGAAATTTTAGAAATAATATTGTTAACATGGTTTTCATTTACTTCATGAGGGGCAATAATAAAGTTTACATTGCCATTTTTATTTTCATTGATAAAATTAATCAACAATTCTTCATCCTTTGGCCAAGTACTTCCGGTAATAACAGTAATTTTATTCTTAGTAAATGTTTCTAGTACCGGTAAGTTTATTTCTTCTTTAGTGATTTGAAATACACGGTCAAAACGGGTGTCGCCTGATACGGTTACCCGTTGAATACCAATATTTTTAAGTAATTTTTTAGAACTGTCGCTTTGAACAAAAAAATGTTTGAATGCGTCTAAGGAATTACGCATAAATCTGCCATACGGCTTGAAAAATATTTGATTTTTCCTGAAAATAGCCGACACCAGAAGTGTAGGAATTTCCATTTTTTTTAACTGTTGTAATAAATTAGGCCAGAATTCGTATTTAACGATTATGGCCATTTTTGGATGGGCTACCTTAAGAAATCTTTGCATGTTTTTTTTAGTATCCAAAGGTAAATAGGTAACTAAATCTACCGTGTTATAATCTTTTCTAACTTCATAACCGGAAGGCGAAAAGAAAGTTAGCAAAAATTTATATTTCGGAAACTGTTTTTTGCAAGCTTCAATGATGGGGCGGCCTTGTTCAAACTCACCCAATGATGCCGCATGAAACCATAAAATGTCATCATCCTTGCCAAAAGTGTTGGCCAGTTGCGTAAAAACAGATTTTCTGCCTCTAACAAAAAGAGTTAACTTTTTGTTGAACACAGCCGCTATCGGTAAAAATAATTTTACAAGAAAAATGGCTATGTTATAGAGTATTCGCATAAGATTTTGCTAAAATAAAAATTCGTATTCACATCTGTTAAATAATTCGTATTTTTGTGCGTTTATAACAAAAATTATTCACATGCACAATATACAAATGGTCGATTTAAAAGGCCAATATGAAAAAATTAAAAAGCAAGTTGATCACGCCATTCAACATGTTATAGATAACACAGCTTTTATTAATGGCCCCGAAGTAAAGAGTTTTCAAAAAGATTTAGAGGAATACCTTGGAGTAAAACACGTTATTCCCTGCGGAAACGGTACGGATGCTCTGCAAATAGCTCTAATGGGATTAAAATTACAACCCGGCGATGAAGTCATTACCGTTGATTTTACTTTTGCAGCTACGGTAGAAGTAATTGCGTTGTTAAAACTTACGCCTGTTTTGATTGATGTAGAAGAAGATACATTCAACATGGATATTGCCGCACTTAAAAAAGCCATAACACCAAAGACAAAAGCCATTGTTCCGGTACATTTGTTTGGCCAATGTGCCAATATGGAAGCAATAATGCAAGTGGCAAAAGAACACAATCTTTACGTGATAGAAGATAATGCACAAGCCATAGGTGCAGATTATATTTTTGAAGACGGAAGTACCAAAAAATCAGGAACAATAGGCACGGTGGGTACTACCTCATTTTTTCCTTCAAAAAATCTTGGCTGTTATGGTGATGGCGGAGCCATTTTTACCAATGATGACGATTTGGCTCACATATTACGAGGCATTGTGAATCATGGGATGTATAAAAGGTATTACCATGATGTTATTGGTGTAAATTCCCGTTTAGATAGTATTCAGGCTGCGGTTTTACAAGCTAAATTACCGCATTTAGACAGTTATTGCGAAGCCAGATTGGCTGCGGCCAATTATTATAACAGAGCTTTTGCCAATAATAAACATATTGTCACTCCGGTACAAAGCACTTTTACCTCTCACGTGTTTCATCAATATACATTAAAACTTAAAGGGGTGGACAGGGATGCACTACACAAACATTTACAAGGCCTTAATATCCCCTGTGCTATTTATTATCCGGTGCCATTACACATACAAAAAGCCTATGCAGACAGCCGGTATAATGAAGCTGACTTTACGGTTACCAACAAATTGGTAAAAGAGGTGATTTCTTTGCCGATGCATACGGAACTTACTGAAGAACAACAGGATATAATCATAGAAAGTGTATTAACTTTTATAAAAAATAATACGTGAATTTAACCGTTATTGGAACAGGATATGTAGGGCTGGTAACTGGAACATGTTTGGCTGATATGGGTAATCAGGTTGTCTGTGTAGATATAGATGCTGATAAAATAAAACAGTTACAAAACGGAAAACTACCCATTTATGAGCCTAATCTGGAAGAATTATTACATCGGAATATAGAGGGTGAACGTCTCTTGTTTACTACCAGTTTAAAAGAAGGGGTAAAAAATGCTGCTGTAATTTTTTTGGCTTTGCCCACGCCACAGGGCGGAGACGGCTCTGCGGATTTATCCTATGTTAAAAAAGTAGCACATGATTTGGGTAAACTCATTACGGACTATAAGATTATTGTCAATAAAAGTACAGTGCCTGTAGGGACTTCAGAGGCAGTTCATAAAATTATATCAGAACTTACAGATACGCCTTTTGATGTGGTCTCCAATCCGGAATTTTTACGTGAAGGCTATGCTGTAAAAGATTTTATGGAGCCGCAACGTATTATCATAGGGTCTAAGAGTGAGCGTGCAAAACGGATACTCAACGAGTTATACAAGCCTTTTATTACGGTAAAACGCCCTATCATTTATATGGATGAACGCTCCTCTGAGCTAACTAAATATGCTGCCAATACTTTTCTGGCTACCAAGATTACTTTTATGAATGAAATAGCCAATCTCTGTGAAAAAATTGGTGCAGATGTGGATATTACCCGTGTAGGCATGGGCTCTGATCCACGCATCGGAAACCGGTTTCTGTTTCCCGGTATTGGCTATGGTGGTTCTTGTTTTCCAAAAGACGTAAACGCCTTGGTAAAATTAAGTGATGAAGCAACGTATGACTTTAAGATTTTAAAATCGGTTATAGCCGTAAATACAGAGCAGAAAAAATCTCTAATCCCAAAAGTAGAACGCTATTTTAAGAATGATTTAAAGGGGAAAAAAATAGGAATTTGGGGTTTGGCTTTTAAGCCAAATACTGATGATGTCCGTGAGGCTCCGGCTATAGATGTAATTAACGAATTGTTATTGAGAGACGTAGAAGTTGTTGCTTATGATCCTGAGGCTATGTCAAATATGAAAAAGATATATGGCGACAGAATTATTTTTGGCACTAACGCTTATGGCGTGCTAAAAGATGTAGATTGTTTATTAATTTGTACGGAATGGAGCCAATTTACATCGCCAAGTTTTGGACGAATGAAGAATCTGATGAAAAGGCCGGTGATTTTTGACGGCAGAAATATTTTTGATTTGGAAGTAATGAAAACTAAAGGATTTCATTACGAGTCTGTGGGTAGAAAAATTATAACAATAGAAAATGAATAAAATTTTAGTAACCGGTGGGTTGGGCTTTATAGGTTCTCATACGGTAGTAGAACTACAAAACGAAGGTTTTGAAGTGGTTATTATAGATGATTTATCCAATTCGTCTATTTCGGTTTTGGACGGTATTACCGCTATTACCGGTAAAAAACCGCAATTTGAAAAATTAGATTTAAAAAATCAAAAAGAGGTTCGTCGTTTTTTTGATGAAAATAAAGATATTTCCGGAATTATTCATTTTGCCGCTTCCAAAGCAGTGGGTGAAAGTGTAGAAAAACCATTGATGTATTATCATAACAACATCAATACTTTAGTGTATTTATTAGAAGCGATGCGAGAGAATAATATTCCCAATTTTATTTTTAGCTCCTCATGCACGGTGTACGGCCAGGCTGATAAAATGCCTATTACAGAAGCGGCACCCTTTAAACCTGCTGAATCGCCTTATGGCAATACAAAACAAATAGGAGAGGAAATACTGCAAGACACTTCAAAAGTGTCTGATTTAAACGTGATTGCTTTGCGGTATTTTAATCCAATTGGAGCTCATGATTCGGCAAAAATAGGGGAATTACCCATTGGTGTACCTCAAAATTTAGTACCGTTTGTAACGCAAACGGCTGCGGGAATTAGGAAAGAATTGTCTGTTTTTGGTGGTGATTATCCTACCCCGGACGGTACCGCTATCCGTGATTATATTTATGTGGTGGACTTGGCAAAAGCCCATATTGTGGCCATGAAAAGGTTATTGGATAAGAAAAACAAAACCGCTTATGAAATCTTTAATATAGGCACCGGAAAAGGCAGTTCCGTATTGGAAGTTCTTCAGGCCTTTGAAGCGGCTACCGGCCGGAAATTACCATACAAAATAGTAGATAGGCGAGCCGGAGATATTGTTGAGGCTTATGCCGATACCACTAAAGCAAATAAGGAATTGGGGTGGAAGGCACAATACAGTTTAAAAGATGCCTTGGCGTCTGCATGGAAGTGGCAAAAGAGTTTATAAGTTTGTAGTTTGAGAGTTTGAATCTCAATTTGCTAAGTTAGCGGTTTGTTGAAAGAGTCGCCAGACTATAAAATATTGGTAATCTTTCTCACATTTGCAGCTTATAAGAAATAATTAAGAACAGTAAATAGACAATTATTTTATATATGGAAAAGATTTTAATCACTGGTGGAGCCGGGTTTATTGGGTCGCATGTTGTGAGATTATTTGTAAAGAATTATCCTGATTGTCATATTTATAATCTGGATGCCCTTACGTATGCCGGAAATCTGGAAAATATTATTGATATAGCGGATTCCGAAAATTATACTTTTATAAAAGGCGATATTAAGGATGCTGATTTTATCAATTCTTTGTTTGAGAAATACAAATTTGACGGGGTGATTCATTTAGCAGCGGAAAGCCATGTGGACAGGTCTATCGTTGCTCCAAATGCGTTTATCGAAACCAATGTAACAGGTACAGCCAATTTATTGAATGCCTTTAAAGAAACCTGGCAGGATGATTACAAAGACAGTTTGTTTTATCACGTTTCTACCGATGAAGTCTATGGCTCCTTAGGAAAAACTGGATTGTTTACAGAAACCACCCCTTATGATCCCAAATCGCCCTATTCGGCAAGTAAAGCAGCATCTGATCATTTGGTTAGAGCGTATGGAAATACCTATAATTTGCCCTATATTATCAGTAATTGTTCTAATAACTACGGCCCTAATCAGTTCCCGGAAAAACTCATTCCCTTGTTTATCAACAATATAAAAAATGATAAAATTTTACCGGTTTACGGTGATGGCCAATATACCCGAGACTGGCTCTTTGTAGAAGACCATGCCAAGGCTATTGACTTAATTTATCACCAAGGAAAAGTGTCTGAAACTTATAATATTGGCGGATTTAATGAGTGGACGAATTTAGATTTGATACAATTACTCTGCATTTTGATGGATGAGAAATTGAGCCAATCCAAAGGCACTGCTGCAAAACTGATTACCTATGTCAAAGACCGTCCCGGTCACGATAGGCGGTATGCGATAGATGCCTCTAAACTCAACAAAGAATTGGGCTGGGAACCATCGGTAACTTTTGAAGAAGGATTGGCAAAAACCATTGATTGGTATCTGAAAAATGAAATGTGGTTAAATAATGTTACTTCCGGAGCCTATAAGGAATACTACAAAAAAATGTACGGTTAGTATGATTTAGTAATAATAGAAGGTGCATTAAAAGCGGTTTCAAAATTGGGTTTTACTTTTTGCTTTTTTTTCCTCAGCGGGATGACAATACTGGCTCCTACCACAGCTCCTAATGTTGTATATTTAAAATCGTTAAAACTCCTTTTATTATTAAACCATAAGGGGTCAATCACTTCTTTTAACAATCCTAAAACGCCTGCTGTACCTGCACCAATAAACCAAGCTTTCCATTTATTGTCAGTCTTTTTAAAAATATAATAAGAGGTAACTCCACTGATAACTGTACCGGCTATAAAATGTTCCGGATGGCCTTTATCAGAAAATAATGGCTGAGCATTAATTTGTGCTGACAGTAAAAATAGGATAACGAAAGCCTTTTTCATTATAATAGTGAATAATGCGATAACGCAGTGGTTAATTCTAAAAACTCTTCCCGTTGTATTTTATTGTTCTTTTGCCTTATAGTTAATTTCCATGTTGTCAACCGTACATCCTTTTAACCTGAATTCGGTTAATCTTGTTAAGACTTTCTTCTTTTTGCCATAAATTTCCCGAAATCTCCTCGTAATATCTCAATATTACTCAAAAATTTCATAAAATTTCTAATCAAAAATAAAGAAAGCTATGGTCACAATATTAATCGAATTCAGGTTTTTATTTAATTCGATTAAAAAATGCCATTACATCTTCCACGGTATTGGGTTTTGCAATTATGTTTTTGTCTTTGTCCAGAATAAAATATGTAGGTGTTTCATGAATGGCATACGCTCTGGCAAAAGGATTTTTCCACTTTCCTTTTCCATAAATATTTATAAAAAAAGGATAATTTGCGATGATGCTTTCCCAATTGGCTTTGCTCTGTTCTTCTTCCAAACCGATGGCGAGGACTTGGGTGTTTTTATCGTCTTTTTCAAAATTGGCTAAAATGGGAATTTCTTTTAAACAGTGCCCACAGGTAGAACTCCAAAAAACAATGATGTAATATTCTGCTCCGCTGAGTTCTGCCAACCGTTTTTTCGTAGTATTTTCTCGCCAGCTAATAGGAGGGGCCGGGCTGCCCACGGCGATTTTGAGTTGAGCTTCCAACTCACTTATAAATTCTTTATCGATAGTTGTTTCGGGCAATTTAGTATAATATTCATTTAAGAGAAACCGAATCAATTCCGTGTGGTCTTGTTGGGAAAATACTTGTAACAAGCCTTCTATAACATCTTTATAGAGTTCCGCATTGGGTTTAATTTTTTCCATAACCTTCCCAATGGCTTCTTTTTGAGTTCTTGCCAACACTTTCGGGTCATCAGAGGTTTGTAAAAAGATGTAATTCATTATCCTCTGGTATGCTAAATCCGATTTTAGCAATAGTGTATCAGAGATATCCAGATTTTCGAAATAATGATTTTTCAATTCTTCCAGATAATTTTGTGGATTGTCTAATATTTCAGGAGCATTATATCTAGCCAGAGCCTTAATAAATGTGTGTGCCAAAGTCTTTTCCGAAGCAATATTAAATGAATTTTGAATGGTGTTTAAAAGTTTGTAATTGGCAATGTAAGCTGTTGCTAATGCTTGTTTTTGATTGTCATCCGCCTTGAAGTAACTCAATTGCAAGGAGTCTAATTTGTACTGTTGCTCATAGATTTTATTTTTATAATCCTGAAAAAGTTGGTTTTCTTTTGAAACTGTGAACTCTAATGTATTGTCCAATTGTTGCGGATTTACTGTAAAGGCAATATCTTCTTTATTGTAGAGAACATCTATGTAAAGCTGATTTTGTAAATCATAAAACAAGCGATACATCCCTACGCTGGTTCCTTTTGGTAGCATGAAAGAAAATTTTCCGGATTCAATGTTGGCATTGTCCAGATATTTTTGACTCATACCGTCTAATTGATATAGGATGACCCATTCAAAGTCTTCCGGCGGGTTAAAAGTTCCGGAAATAGTATGCTGGGAAAAGGTAGAAAACGAACTTAAAATGAATATCACAAAAATTTTTAATCGCATTGGCTAATTTTTAGATTCATACGCACAAAAATAAAACCAAAATGCCAAAATAGCTTATAAATCATAAAGATTATCTTTGTAATAAATACGTAAAATGGATTTTAATAATAAGATTGTTTGGGTAACCGGAGCTTCATCAGGTATAGGGTGGGAGGTTGTATTGCAATTGATAGATTGTGGTGCTAAAGTTATCGCTTCTGCCCGAAATGTTGAAAAACTCAATCAGTTAAAAGCGGTTGTCAGGAATCCGGAGCGGGTTGCCATACTTCCTATGGACGTAGAAAAATTTGAAAGTATGGGCAGGTGGGTACAGCGAGCCACCGAACTTTTTGGGGGCTTGGATATCCTTATAAACAATGCAGGTATAAGCCAACGTAGCTTGGCTATTGATACCGGCTTAACTACTGATTTTAAAATATTTAATACCAACTTTTTTGGAACTGTGGCTTTAACCAAAGCCGTGTTGCCCATTTTTGCCGCACAGCACCATGGTCATATTGTAGTAATTAGTAGTGTGGTGGGTAAGATAGGTACACCACTTAGAAGTACCTATGCGGCTTCAAAACACGCCCTGCACGGTTTTTTTGACAGCTTAAGAGCCGAAGTTTATAAAGATAATATTTATGTAACCATTATCTGCCCCGGTTATGTGCAAACCGATATTTCACGCAATGCCCTTTCCGGAGACGGTACCAAACATGCCAAAATGGACAAAAATACCGCTAACGGCCTGTCCGCACCATATTTTGTGAATAAGATGTTACGAGCTATTGCCAAAAAACGTCAGGAAGTAGTCATAGGCGGCCGGCTAGAAACCGCCGCTATATTTTTAAAACGATTTTTTCCAAAGCTCTTGGCTAAGATGGTTCGGAAAAAGATGGCTAATTGATGTGGAATCAAAAGCATAGTAAACACATATTTTATAAATCCCGCTAAGCCAAAAATAAGGCTTGCGGGATTTTATTTACATAGATTTTATCCTTAAATTTATCGCTTATTTTTTAGGCTGTTGTATAGCCTTTTTATCATTTAATACCAAATCCAATATAGCATTATATATTAGATTTGGTATAACTCATCTTAAACTTTTTGTTTTTAACCGAAAATGAGATAAAATTTGTTCAGATGAGTTCAATTAGTTGTATCGGAAATTTTATCAGTTTTAACACTGTTTTTCCCGGAATCTTTAAACATATTTATCTAAAATAATGGTAGCATGAAAACATCTATTTTAACTATTTTATCTTGTATGTATTTTGCTTTTTCGGCTGTAAGCCAAGATGTTAAAAATACTATGAATGATTATCCTATTATCCCAAAACCGGTAGAACTACACATAAAATCCGGTAGATTTCAAATTAGTGATAATACAAAAATAACCGGTGAAGAATCCTTAAAAAATGAGGGAAATTTTTTAGCCAAATTACTCTCCGGTACCACCGGTAAACAAGTTGTGTTTGATGCCAATACCAAAGAGGCAGCTATTCACCTGAAATTAGATGATGTTATAGAGCAGGAAGAAGGGTATCAATTACAAGTGGATAAGGATAACATTAACATTATAGGAAAAACAGCTAAAGGTGTTTTTTATGGTATCCAGACTTTGCGGCAATTGGTATCGGATGGTGGCTCTGTGCCGGCTGTTTTGGTTAATGATTATCCGCGTTTTGGCTATCGCGGTATGCTCCTTGATGTAGGACGTCATTTCTTACCGGCATCATTTATCAAGGAATTTATAGACCTTATGGCTATGCACAAAATGAATACTTTTCACTGGCATTTAACTGAAGATCAGGGCTGGCGAATAGAGATAAAAAAATATCCAAAATTAACAGAGGTAGGAGCGTATAGAAATGGCACTATCGTAGGACACCTTCCCGGAGAGAAAAATGACGAAACCCGTTACGGCGGTTTTTATACTCAGGAAGAAATAAAAGACATTGTGGCCTATGCGGCCAAAAAACACATTACGGTTATTCCGGAAATAGAATTACCCGGCCACGCCGGAGCGGCCATTGCTGCTTATCCTCATTTAAGTTGTTTTCCGGAAGAACCCACAATAGTGCCTAATGATATGATGTCTAAAAAAAGCAGGGAACAGCAAAAAGCAAACCATCCAAAAATGGTTCAGGAAACCTGGGGTGTAATGGATGATGTTTTTTGTGCCGGAAAAGAAGAAACTTTTGCGTTTTTGGAAGATGTGTTGGATGAAGTTATCCTGCTTTTTCCATCTAAATACATTCACATAGGGGGAGACGAATGCCCAAAAGGTAATTGGAAACGATGTCCCAATTGCCGGGATCGTATCAAAAAACAGAACTTAAAAGACGAACACGAACTGCAAAGCTACTTTATTCGTCGTATTGAAAAATACTTAAACAGCAAAGGTAAGAGTATTATCGGTTGGGACGAAATTCTCGAAGGGGGCTTGGCTCCCAATGCTACCGTTATGTCTTGGAGAGGCATAAAAGGAGGAATAGAAGCAGCGAAACAAAACCACGATGTAATCATGACGCCTACGGATTATTGTTATTTTGACTATTATCAAGTGGACAAAAAGAATCAGGCTGATGAGCCTTTGGCTATCGGCGGTTACCTGCCCGTAGAAAAAGTATATTCTTACAATCCCGAACCTGAAGATTTGCCGAAAGATCAACACAAACATATTTTAGGGGCTCAGGGCAATGTTTGGACAGAATATATAAAAACTCCGGATAAGGTTATTTATATGGTCATTCCCAGAATAACAGCCTTTTCAGAAGTAGTTTGGTCGCCACAAGATGCCAGAGATTGGGAAAATTTTAAAAAACGATTACACGAAATTGCAAAAATCTATGATAAAATGGATTTGAATTATGCCAAGCATGTATTAAGATAATCAAAGGAAAAATCCCGTAAAGACGGAATGTTTTATGTTTCTACGTAATTTTTTTATCTGTTGTTGTTTTAAATTCGTCCGTATAAAATGAAAAAAATACTATCCATTTGTATCCTAATTCTGTTTTTTCTTTCCTGTAAAAAAGAACAGAAAAATCACAAATTACAAACGGATAAACAAGGCCGAAAGACTGTCTTCTCTCATACTTTATCCGGAGAGCAGCCAAATATTGTTTTTATCATGTCTGATGATCATTCCTATCAAGCCATAAGTGCTTATAACGATAAGTTGATTCAGACACCGAATATAGACCGGTTGGCCAATGAAGGCATGCTCTTTACCAATGCCAGTGTAACCAATTCTATTTGTGCACCGTCAAGGGCTGTAATTCTTACGGGTAAACACAGTCATTTGAATGGAAAAATTGACAATTTGAGTAAGTTTGATACCACCAATGTTACCTTTCCGCAATTGTTGCAGAAAGCCGGCTATCAGACAGCTATGTTTGGGAAATTACATTTTGGAAATAACCCAAAGGGTTTTGACGAATTTAAAATTCTTCCCGGCCAAGGCAGCTATTATAACCCTACTTTTATCACTAAAAAAGGTGATACGGTTATCAATGGTTATGTAACTGATATTACTACTGATTTGGTTTTGGATTGGTTGGAAAACAGAAGGGTAAAAAATAAGCCGTTTTTGCTGATGTATCTGCACAAAGCCCCTCACAGGGCTTGGTATCCGAATGAAAAATATTACAAAGAATTTACAAAAAAAACTTATCCGTTGCCGGAAACTCTTTTTGATGATTATACAAGTAGGAAAGCTGCAAAAACTGCCGAAATGAACATTTTAAAACACATGCATTTGGCTTATGACAATAAGATGGATGAAGATGTTTTAAAGAAGTTGGGTGTTTCCAACATTGTTGACCGATCGGAAATAAATAGAATGACGCCCCAACAACGAAGCAGTTGGGATAGCATCTACAACCCGATTATTGTCGATTTTGAAAATCATTATCCCAAAATGGATGACAAAGAACTGATGCAATGGAAGTATCAACGGTATATGCAAGATTATTTAGGTACCATTGCATCTGTTGATGAAAACATAGGAAGGGTGTTAGATTATTTAGATCGTGAAAACCTTTCAAAAAATACTTTAGTGGTTTATACCTCAGATCAAGGGTTTTATCTTGGTGAACACGGATGGTTTGACAAGCGTTTTATGTATAACGAATCGTTTAAAACACCGCTATTGATTAGATGGCCTAATAAAATTATCCCGGGTATTACTGAAGACGAAATGGTACAAAACCTTGATTTTGCCCGCACTTTTCTTGAAATTGCCGGAGCTAAAATACCGGATGATATACAGGGTGAAAGTCTAATGCCTTTGTTTACCAGTCGGAAAGAAAAATGGGATAGGGATGCGGTGTATTATCATTATTACGAATATCCGGCAGAGCATGCCGTAAAACGGCATTATGGTATTGCTACCAAAGACTATAAAATTATACACTTTTATTATGATATAGATACTTGGGAATTCTACGACCGTAAAAAAGATCCGCAAGAAATGTACAACCTTATTGATGCCCCGGAATATGCTGATAAAATTGCGATGATGAAACAAAAATTAAAAGAAACCAGAAAAAAATATAAGGATTCTGAAAAATTGGATAATTATTATATTGAATTGTATAAGGATAAGCAGTAAAAAATAATACGGTTTAACTTCATTATACGAAAACAAAAATAAGTGTGAGATGAACTATTTATTTAAAAGTATCTTTATAACAGCAGTAGTGTTAACTATTACGATGGCTTGTTCTAATGATAAGGCTGATGATGATGAGCCCAATGAACTAAATTTTAAACTTATTTATGAAGAAAATTTCAATGGCGATGCTTATAACACCGATTACTGGAGTAGCTACCAAACACAAAGTTGGTCTGTAGCCTGGAATCATTATGTAGTGCCTGATGATGCTTCTTTGGCGGAAGTTAAAGCAGGTAATTTGCACTTGAGAGCACGGTGGAATTCAGAAACGAATATTCCGGAAACCGGTGCTATTCAAACAAAGGATAAATTTAGCTTTAAGTACGGTAAAATGGAGGTTAGGGCAAAATTTACCCGTTCAGGTAAGGGAGGGTGGCCGGCTATATGGCTAATGCCTCAAAATCCCGTTTATAGCAGTTGGCCTCTGACCGGAGAAATAGATGTTATGGAACGCTTAAATACAGATACTTTCGTATATCAGGTATTACATCAGGCAGACAGTGGGGAAAATCATATTTCTTCACATCAAACATCCCCAATAGTTGCTGATGATTACAATACATATGGCATTGTTAAATTACCTAATAAAATAGAATTATACGTAAATGGAAAACGTACTTTAACACATCAGCCAAAAGGACTAAATAAAGACAACTGGCCTTTTGAAACGGATTTCTACATTATTATGAATTATGCGTGTGCAGATCAAGGACAATCCGGTATTGAATTCTGGCCCGGACTTGTTGATAATACCGATAATTTTCCGTATGAAATGGCTGTGGATTATTTAAAAGTATGGGAATTAGTTGATTAACAGTTTTTTATGTAAGTTACTGTCTTTAAGCGAAAGAGAGCATGTTTCGTGATAGATTAATCTGTGTAATATGTATTACATAATACAATATTTTATATCTTAGTAGCCAAATTCCGACTCAAATCCATTATGAAACTTAAAATAGCCTTTACAACCCTGTTCTTTTTTTTATTTTTTATTTTGGTTTCCGGACAAAACACCCCAAAGATAACCATTACGGATTTACCGAATTTACCGGCAGAAACCGGCCAAGATGTTTCCATAGGTTATGCAGGAATGGTGGGGGGCGAACTCAACGGCGTAATAATTGCCGCCGGTGGAGCCAATTTCCCTAACAGAATGCCATGGATGGGTGGCAAAAAAGAATGGAGTCATAACATTTATATTTTTGAGGACGGAAAATGGCGGATTTCAAAAACTAAGTTGCCAATGTCATTGGGCTATGCCGCTTCCGTAACCACTGAGAAAGGCATCCTTAGTATTGGCGGGAATAATAAAACAGGCATAACCAATAAGGTCTTTATGCTTTCTTATAATGCCGGTACAAAGGAAATTGACATTTTATTTTACCCCTCCTTACCTCAACCCCTTGCTTTTGCCACTGCTGAAGTTTTTGAAGATTACGTGTATGTTATAGGTGGTAGAAATCCAGAAAAGAGTACTAACTCATTTTACAGATTAAACCTTAAAAATCCAGATAAATGGGAGCGATTAGAGGATTTTCCCGGGCCGGCTCGTGCAGTACATACCTCCGTAATTCAGAATACGGGTGATTCCAAAAAGATATTCGTAATTGGCGGTAGAGAAGAGGTTTCGGAAAAAAAATCTAAAGCCTTAAGCTCTTTTATTTCCTATGATCTTCGCAAAAAAAACTGGCAGGAAGAAGGCGAGATACTAATCAATGGAAAGCCACGTGTGCTAATGGGTGCTGAGGCGGAACCTATGGGTTCTATGCACGTTTTGCTGTATGGCGGTTCGGACGAAGTACTTTTTGATAAACTGGAAAATTATGCCCTGCAATTGGCAGGAGATATCAATTATCCTATTGCTCAAAAAATAATGATAGAGAGGAATAAGATTTTAAACAACCATACGGGTTTTTCAAAAGATATATTGGCGTATAATACCGTAACCAAACAATGGTTTGCAGAAGAAACGGTATCAGAAAAAATACCGGTAACCACCTTTGGTTTTCCGTCAAAAAACGGATTTACCATTGTTTCCGGAGAAGTTTCGCCCGGAGTAAGAACCCCAAAAGTACAACGGTTTCAAATAACCGAAGCGGCTCAGCCATTTGGTGTTGTAAATTACACGGTTTTGGCATTATATCTTTTGGTTTCTTTACTCATTGGCGTTTATTTTTCTAAAAAACAAAAATCTACTGATGATTATTTTGTAGGAGGTGGCCGCATTCCGTGGTGGGCATCCGGGCTTAGTGTTTTTGGAACCTTACTCAGTGCTATTACTTTTATGGCTATTCCGGCTAAAGCTTTTTTAACAGATTGGTCGTATTTTATGCTCAATATGGCGGCCATTCTTATCGCTCCTGTAATCGCCTATTTGTTTATTCCATTTTTTAACAAGCTAAAAATTACTACGGCCTACGAATATCTCGAAGATCGGTTTAATTACGCAGCACGAGCCTTTGGCAGTCTATCTTTTATTCTATTTCAGTTGGGGCGAATTGGAATAGTACTTTTATTACCGTCATTAGCCATCTCTATTGTTACCGGTATTCCGGTGGATACCAGCATTATTTTAATGGGTGTGCTTTGTGTTTTATATACCACTTTTGGCGGTATAGAAGCGGTGATTTGGACGGATGTTTTACAGGTAGTCGTATTGTTGGGGGGTAGTATTCTGGCAGTTATCTGGATAATAACGCATACCGAAGCAGACTTTGGTGAAATGATGGCCTATGCCTCAGAACACAATAAGTTTAACATTGCCAATATGGACTTTAACTTTACTGAAACTACTTTCTGGGTTGTGCTTATTGGTGGTTTAGCGTCGGCTTTGGTTACCCAAGGTACGGATCAGACTATTGTGCAACGGTATTTAACCAGTACTGATGTTAAAGACAGTCAGAAAACGCTTTATACCAATGCCGTATTAACCCTGCCGGCATCTATCATCTTTTTTGGAATAGGCACGTTGTTGTTTATTTTTTATACCGAAATGCCAGAACGGCTTTCTCCTGCCATTTCCAATAATGATTCTATTTTTCCGTGGTATATCGTTAGAGAATTGCCCGTAGGTGTATCCGGACTGTTGGTAGCGGGAATTTTCTCCGCAGCGATGTCAAGCATAAGCAGTAGCCTCAATTCTGTTTCAACGGCCTATTGTAATGATTTTCATATCCGTTTAAATCCAAAAACAACCGATAAAAAATTATTGCGTATTGCCAGAATTGCTACCATTACTACCGGAGTAATTGGTGTTATTTTGGCTTTATGGATGGCCGGTTCGGACATTAAATCACTATGGGATCAGTTTTATAAATTTCTCGGTTTATTTACAGGCGGATTGGGGGGTATGTTCTTGTTGGGTATGCTTACTAAAAAGGCCAACGGAATCGGTGCCATGATGGGGCTAATAATCAGTGCATTAGTTATCTTCTACATTAGCAATTATACCAATATTAATTTTTTGATGTATGCCTTCTTCGGTTTGACTTCCTGTTTTGTTTTTGGGTATGTATTTAGTTTGATTTTTAAAGATAATGTAAGGAAATCTTAAT
>PDWJ01003313.1_pt1 | contig 17808 bp, 14 predicted proteins | sample 1430881 | NCBI WGS metagenome assembly PDWJ01 (sample SAMN01162460, study PRJNA174530) | Oral metagenome, whole genome shotgun sequencing project. | biome: Marine environment; feature: Marine mammal; material: Swab sample of the gingival sulcus; isolation source: swab sample of gingival sulcus...
GTGATGTTTACCACCACCGCCACCTGCACAACTGTGAGCCGGTTAGGGCTTCACCATCGCTTCACTCATTGCTGCTAGTGCTCAACTCCGAGTCGATAGCCCCAGGATGACCCTCCATGAACTCGTTGATCTCACTTTGCGATGCTTTCAACTGCGGATCATTTTGCAGGTAGTACTTGGTTTCCCGGGCGATCAAACCGGAGAGCACCAGCAGACCCAGCAGGTTTGGCAAGGCCATTAGACCGTTCATGATGTCGGCGAAGCTCCACACGATCTTTAGTGGGATGGTCGCACCGATGTAGACGACGATCGTGAAGATGATTCGATACGGCAGCGTCGCCTTGACACCGAACAGCCGCTCAATGCTGCGGTCGCCGTAGTAAGACCAGCCAAGGATCGTCGAGAAGGCGAACAGCACTACGCCGATGGTGACGATGTAGCCACCCCATTGCCCGGGCAAACCATGGCTGAACGCCATGCCGGTCAGCAGCGCAGCGGATTCACCGGAATCCCACACGCCGGTAGTCACGAGCACCAGGCCGGTCATGGTCACCACGATGATCGTGTCAATGAAGGTCTGGGTCATGGAAACCAGGCCCTGCCGCACCGGGTGCGAGGTCTTCGCTGCGGCTGCGGCGATGGCAGCGGAGCCCATGCCGGATTCGTTGGAGAAGATGCCGCGGGCCACACCCATCTGGATGGCGATCATGATGCCTCCGGCAGCGCCACCAGCTGCCGCAGGCCCGGTGAAGGCACCCGCGAAGACCTGTTGGAACGCGCCGGGAACGGCGGCGGCGTTGACGATCAGGATGTATAGGGCACCCATCACGTAGGCCAAGATCATGAACGGCACCAATGCTGCGGTGACGCGGCCGATGGAACGGATGCCGCCAAGGATTACCAGGCCAACCAGGATTGCGATAACAACCGCGACGATTTGGTTGTTAAACCCAAACGAGTCCGTCATATTCTCTGCCACCGCGTTGGCTTGAGTCATGTTGCCGATGCCGAAGCTAGCCAGCGCCGCGAACACTGCGAACGTAATAGATAGTGCGACACCGGCGCGTCCCTTAATGGCTTTCATCAGGTAGTACTGCGGGCCACCAGAAATCTCGCCGTTATCGTCAACCTTGCGGAACCTCACCGCCAAGAATGCTTCAGCGTACTTGGATGCCATACCGACCAGGCCGGTCACCCACATCCAAAACAGCGCGCCGGGGCCGCCAATGGAGATCGCGGTAGCCACACCGACGATGTTGCCAACGCCAACCGTGGCCGCCAGGGCCGTCGTCAACGCCTGGAAATGCGAGATGTCGCCGCCTTCGGCATCATCGTCGCTGCGCTGCCAAAACGCGAGTCGTAGCGCGGGCCAAAGCCGAGTGAACTGGACGCCATGCAACCGGATAGTGAGCCACAGGCCAGTCAACAGCAACAGTGGGATTAGCAGAAAAGGCCCCCACACGAAGCCCGAAAGAGCATCAAGAAACTGCTGCAGCGATTCCATTATTTCCTCTCACAACAACCAAACAATTCCAGCAACCTAACAAAAGATGGCCCACTAGGTAACCGCCTTGCGAAATTTTGGACTCCACTAACATGGGATGGTGAACATTGACGCCAGACCCGGATCGCTTCCTCGCCTGCTTCCTGCTGCCGAAGCACGCGAACGACTGTTGGCGAATTTGCGACAGCTTGCAGGTGATTTCACAACGGCTACCGTCTCTGCCATCGAGCAACGCTACGACTGGTTTCGCCAGCTGGATGCCGAGTCTCGCTCCTGGATCGGCGTGGTCGCCCGAGCAGGCATTGACGGTTTCGTCACCTGGTTCAGCGGCAAGCCGTTTGCGCCGGAAAGCGTATTCGCTGTCGCCCCTCGCACGATGGCAGGCCGAATCACGCTGCAGCAAACTGTTGAGCTTGTTAGGACGACCACCGAGATCGTCGAAGAGCAGGCGCAGCGGGCCGTTCCTGCCGAGCAGCGTCACCTGGTTCAGCTAGGGGTTGTCTCGTATTCACGCGAAGTGGCTTTTGCTGCCGCCGCTATTTACGCCAAGGCGGCAGAGAGCCGGGGTGCCTGGGATTCCCGCATTGAGGCCAGCATCATCGACGCTGTCGTCCGAGCTGACACCAGTGAGGTTGTGTTTTCTCGCGCCTCCGCTTTGCACTGGGACACCGAAGCGCCCGTGGTAGCCACGGTCACCGGGGCAGTATCTGAGCAGCGGCTATTCGACCTGCGCCGCGCCACTCGTCGGCTCGGTGTGGACCTGCTAGCTGCGTCCCAGGGCGAGCGGCTTATTTGTTTACTCAGCGGCAGCCCGGTTACCGAATCAGCCGACGCGGTCGAGATTGCGACCGCATTGGAGCCGCACCTGCCCGACACCGGCCCGCTGGTGGTGGGACCCGTCGCTGCCGGGATGTCGGGTGTTGCCTCATCGGTGCGAGCTGCGGTTGCCGGTTTCCGAGCCGCCAAGGCTTGGCCGGAAAGCCCACGGACGCTATCCGCTCAACAACTGTTACCCGAGCGTGTCCTCATTGGCGACAGCCTGGCCGTAGATCATCTGGTGGACGAAATATTTGGCCGGCTACGACAAAGTCCGGAGCTACTGAGCACCATGCAGGCCTACTTCGATCACGGCTGCGCGGTTCAAACTACTGCCCGCAGCCTTTTCGTCCACCCGAATACCGTGCGCTACCGGCTGGGCCGCATCGAAGACCTGACCGGCTACTCCCCCTTGATCTCCAGGCAGGCTTACGTGCTACGTCTCGCGGCCACCTTGGGCCAGCTTCGCGACTAGCGCGCGGCAGCAGCCACTGGGCTATCCGAAGGCGAGGCATCATCGCGATACCAAACCCGGAATAGATTACAAAATTAGTATCAACTTTGGTGCTCTCCCACTGTTTTTTCTGTTGATTTCCTACAAAACATGGCGTTAGCTTTTCGTCATGTTGCGTCCCGCCCCAGACTCGTAAACCGGGCATGCTGGAAGGCGTGCTTGCAATCGTTGCCCCGGGCCAAGGCGCCCAGCGTCCAGGTTTCTTGCAGCCTTGGCTGTCGGTGCCACAGTTCGCCGAACGGCTGGCTGAATTTGCCGAAATCACCGGCCTGGATCTCCCCCAGCTCGGCAGCAGCGCCGACGCGAACACCATCCGCGACACCGCAATCACCCAGCCACTGCTGGTGGCAGCCGGGATCACCAGCTCCGAGCTGCTGCTAGGGCAAGACGCCAACTGGGATTCCGGCGTGATACTTGCTGGGCACTCGGTGGGCGAGGTGACTGCGGCGGCGCTTAGCGGCGTGCTGCCCGCGAGCACAGCGATGGCTTTTGTGCAAGCGCGCGGCGCAGCAATGGCCGTTGCCGCGGCGGCAGAGTCCACCGGCATGACGGCCATCCTGGGCGGTGACCCGGATCAGGTAGCGACCGCAGTGACCGCCAGCGGCTGCACCATCGCCAACAACAATGGCCGCGGCCAGCAGGTGGCCGCTGGCACCGCCGAACAGCTCGCGATGCTAGCCGCCTGCCCGCCTCGTCGCAGCCGACTGGTGCCGCTCAGCGTCGCGGGCGCCTTCCACACCTCTCACATGGTTCCCGCCGCCAACCAACTCAACCGCTTCGCCGCAGACATCAGCGCGGCCAGGCCGCAATGCCTGCTGCTGTCCAACCTCGACGGTGCGCTGGTCGAAGACGGCCCCGACTACCTGCGCCGCCTAATCGAACAGGTCGCCCAGCCGGTGCGCTGGGATCGCTGCCAAGACACGCTGGCCGAGCTGGGAGTCACCGGCCTGCTAGAGCTGCCACCTGCCGGCACGCTGACCGGGCTGGCCAAGCGCAACCTTCCCGGAGTTGACCTGTTCAGCCTGAACACCCCAGACCAGCTTGACGAGGCGCGAGCCTTCGTCACCACCCACACCCATTCTTTGGAGCGACGATGACTCTGCAAACCCGTCCCAGCGACAGTTTTTCTCGCGTGCTCTCAGTCGGCTGCGCGCGAGGTTCTCGTAGCGTCAGCAACGAAGAAATGTGCGAGCTGATCGATTCCACCCCGGAGTGGATTGAACAGCGAACTGGGATCGTGTCGCGGCAATGGGCCACCGACGACGAATCGCTGCTCAGCCTGTGCACGAGCGCCTCAAAGACTGCGATAGAGCGCTCCGGCTTAACGGTAGCCGAGATCGACGCAGTGCTAGTGGCCAGCGTCTCGCACACCCAGCCGACCCCATCGTTAGCCGCATTGCTAGCGAACCAGCTGGGCGTAGGCGATGTCGCCGCCTTCGACATTTCCGCGGCCTGCGCAGGATTCTGCCACGGCGTCGCTTTGGCCGACGGCATGGTACGCACCGGATCATCCCGCCACGTTTTGGTCGTAGGGGCTGAGCTATTGAGCCGGTTCACCGACTTCAACGACCGCACGACGGCATTCTTGTTTTCGGATGGCGCGGGCGCAGTCGTGGTGGGCCCCAGCGATACCGCTGGCATCGGCCCGACTGTGTGGGGATCTGCCCACGACCAGCACGACGCGATCGACGCTGAGCCTTGGGACGATCTCACCGGCCCCAAACCCTATATCCGCATGGACGGCCGCCGCGTGTTTCGCTGGGCAACCACATTCATCGCGGAAAAGGCGAAGGAAACCCTTGCCGCCGCTGGGCTGACGCCGGAGGACTTGGATGTTTTCATCCCGCACCAGGCCAACAACCGCATCACCGACTCAATGTTGCGCCAACTGCAACTGCCCGAGCACGTCGTGGTGTCACGCAACATCGTCGCCATGGGCAATTCGTCTGCCGCATCGATCCCGCTGGCGATGGAAGACCTGCTACTTACCGGCCAGGCAACCAGCGGCGATACCGCCCTGGTTATTGGCTTTGGGGCTGGCCTGGTCTACGCCGGCCAAACCTTACTACTGCCCTAGACCCCAACTGAAAGGAAAAACACCATGCCCACCACTGAAGAGATCCGTACCTCCCTTGCCGAAATCGTCACCGAAGTAGCCGGAGTCGCCGGTGAAAGCGTGCAGCTGGACAAGTCGTTTGTGGATGATCTAGGCGTCGATTCGTTGTCGATGGTTGAGATCATCTACGCCTGCGAGGACAAGTTCGGCGTCGAGATTCCCGACGAGAGCGCGAAAAGCCTGTCGACAGTAGGCGATGCCGTGGCCTACATCGAACGTGCAGTTGGCTAATTGCGCTAGCTGGGTGCCCAGCCGCCACGACTTCAGCCGTTGAACTAGGAGACATATGACCATCGTCATCACGGGACTTGGCGCGACCACCCCACTGGGCGCGGATGTCGCGAGCAGCTGGGATGCGCTTCTGGCGGGCCGTTCGGGCGTCAGCAGCATCACCGAGGAATGGGCGGCCGAGCTGCCGGTGCAGTTCGCTGCGTCGCTCGTCGAAGACCCAGCCAGCAAGCTGGAACGCACCCAGGCCCGACGCCTGGATCGTTCTTCTCAGGCTGCCCTGGTGGCTGCCACCCAGGCCTGGCAGGATGCGGGGCTGGCTGGCAGTGAGGACGTGGATCCTGACCGGTTGGGCGTAGTGGTCGGCACCGGCATCGGCGGGCTGCAAACCACGCTTTCGGCCTGGGACACCTTCCGCGAAAAAGGCGCCCGCCGCGTCTCGCCGATGACGATTCCCATGTTGATGTCTAACGCCCCTGCTGCGGCGGTCGGCCTAGCGATATCTGCCCGGGCTGGCGTGCACACCCCCGTGTCGGCGTGCGCGTCGTCCAACGAGGCGATTGCGCAGGGGCTGGCGATGCTGCGTTCTCGGCGGGCCGACGTGGTCATGGTCGGCGGCACCGAAGCCAGCGTCCACCCGCTGCCGCTGGCGGCTTTCGCATCCATGCAGGCACTGTCGCGGCGCAACGATGACCCGGCTGCGGCATCCCGCCCGTGGGATCGGGCGCGCGACGGCTTCGTGCTCGGCGAAGGCGCGGCCATGATGGTGCTCGAGACGCTTGCCCACGCCAAGGCCCGGGGTGCCACGATCTATGGCTCGTTGCTCGGGGCGGGCATGTCGGCCGACGCCCACGACATCGTGCAACCCGATCCCGACGGCTACGGGCAATCCTTGGCCATGCGGTTGGCCCTGCAGGACGCCGAGCTGCTGCCCAGCCAGGTGACGCACGTCAATGCCCACGCGACCTCCACGCTGCAAGGCGATCTCACTGAAGCCAATTCGATCCGTTCGGTGCTCGGCAGCCATGCCGACGAGACCGTGGTTACCGCAACAAAGTCCGTCACGGGACACTTACTAGGAGCCGCCGGCGCCTTCGAGGCCCTAGCTACCGTATTGACGCTGCGCACCCGATTGGTGCCGCCGACGATCAACCTAACCGACCCGGAACCCGAGGTGGATATCGACATCGCCACCACCGTCCGCGAACTGCCTGCCGGGGACTTGGCCGCGATCAACAACTCATTCGGCTTCGGCGGTCACAACATCGCTGTTGTGCTCAGCAACCAGCACGTAACGCCACTGCCAGCGCACTTATCAAGCAGTTCGCCTGTTAGCTGACGCGATGCAGCCAGCGCACCGAGCCGTCGGTTTCGGCGTAGCGGAATACCTCCAGTTCCGCGTCCCAGGGGCCGCCGAGCAACTGATCGATGGTGCTGCTCAGCGTGCTGGGATCAGTCTGCGTCATGGCGTGACGTAGCTGGTTTTCGGATAGCATCACATCGCCGTGCGGCCCGATGGCCGCACTGAAACTTCCCAGGCTCGGGGTGTAGGCGTAGCGCATGCCCTGGCTGCCGTCGGCTGCTTCGGTGATCTCGAATCGGATCTGCCCGAACCGGGCGAGCCGACTGGCCAGGGCGACACCCGTCCCAAGCTGCCCACGCCAGGCCACCTCAGCCCGCTTGGTGCCCGGCATCGCCGACTGGGGCAGCCAGGAAAAAATCGAATCGGCGCCACAGGCCTGCGCGGCCCACTCGATGTGCGGGCACAACGCAACCGGCGAAGAATGCACGTGCAGCACACCCTGCGCCTGCGAACCGCTAACAAGGTGCGGTCGGATCGCCATGTTCAGTTACCTCCTGGTGTCGGCTGGAGCGCCTTCCCCTGCTCTCCGGGCCGTACCAGGTAGCGCAATTGTGCCCCAACGACAGCGGTTACACAAGAGGCCCGTTACTAAGATGTAGTTGTGCAGCAGTTGAGTATCGACCAGGCATTGACCGGTCCGGCCCCCATTTCTAACGTGACTACGGACGAGCGCCACGTCTATTGGCTGGCCCGCCAGTTACACGAGAATTCGCGCGACACCGTGATGCGGTTCGACGGCGAGGCAATCGTTGATCTCACCCCGCAGGCGAACGTGCGTTCTAGGGTCATGGAATACGGCGGCGGGGCTTTCGATACCGATGACGGCGTCCTTGCCTACTGCGACGATGTCACCTCCCAGGTGTGGCTGCTGGCAGACGAGCCGCAGCCGCTCACCCCGCCCAGCAGCAGGTACCGCTACGGCGGTCTGCACGTGATCGCTAGCCGCCGCCTGGTGATCGCCGTTCGGGAGGATCACGCCGCGTCCCCGGAGCCTGTCACCGAACTGATCGGCCTCGAAATGGACTCGACCAACGCCGACGGCGGGGTCGTGATCGCTGCTGGGGCCGACTTCTATGCTGGCCCGCATGCCTGCGGCGACCAGCTCGCCTGGTATCAGTGGCATCATCCGAACATGTCCTGGGACGAGGCCCAGGTATGGACCGCTCCGCTGGCCAACCCCGCCTCGGCCCGCCCGGTCTTTGCGCAGCCCGGGGTGAGCGCGCAGCATCCGCTGTGGCTCAGCGACGGGCGGCTCGCCTACGTCCACGATGCTTCCGGGTACTGGAACTGGAGCATCGACGGCGGGGCCACCCGCAGCGTCGAACTCGACTGCGACGGCCCCACCTGGGTACTGAATCGGCCCGCGTCCGCCGCCCTGCCGGGTGGCCGCCTAGCGATGGCCGAGCATCGCGACGCGGCGGCCGAAATCCTGATCTGGGATCCGGCGACCGGCGAGACGCAGCGCCCGCTGCCCGGCACCGCCGACGTGAATTCGCTCGCAGCCTTGGGCGACGAACTGTATGCAATCGTGTCGTGGCCGGATCGCCCGGCTTCCCTGGAGCGCATCCGTCTCGACGGCAGCCACGAGTCGCTGGTCTGCCCTGCACCAGTCGGGCAGCCGGTAATCCCGGAGTCGGTCTGGGCCGACGGCCCGGCAGGCCCGGTGCAGGCGTTCTTCTACCCCGTCCCGGGCGTGGCTCGGCCGCCGATGCTGGTGCTAACCCACGGCGGCCCCACCACCGCCACAACCAGCGAATACGATCCAAAGGTCCAGTTCTGGATTTCCCGTGGCTTCGCCGTCCTCGACGTCAACTATTCCGGCTCCACTGGCTTCGGCCGCGCCTACCGGGATCGGCTGCGCGGCACCTGGGGCGTGCTGGACGTGGCCGATGTCGTGGCGCAGGTGCGGCAGCTGGCCGCCGCCGGACGGATCGACGGTGACCGCGTCGCGATCGCCGGTGGCAGCGCGGGCGGCTACACCACGCTGCAGGCGCTAGTCACCACGGACGTGTTCGCCGCTGGCTTGAGTTCTTACGGCATCGCCGACCTGCGCGCCCTGCTGGCCGACACCCACAAGGCGGAATCACGGTATCTCGATGGCCTGATCGGGCCGTGGCCGCAGGCCAAGGAGCTTTACCTGAGCCGCTCCCCCATCACCCAGCTAGACCAGTTGGCCACCCCCATGCTTATCTTGCAAGGCCTGCAGGACAAGGTAGTGCCACCCAATCAGGCCTACGCGATGGCCGACGCGGTGCGGGCTGCCGGGGAGCCGCTGGCGCTGGTGACGTTCCCCGAGGAAGGGCACGGATTCCGCGGCACCCAAGCGCGCCATGACGCACTGGCGGCCCAGCTGTCGTTCCTGGAGCAGGTCTTCGGCATGCCGCACAGCGACGATATTCCGGTGCTGCCCATCGAACGGCTCACCGCCTAGCCGGATGCTACGGCCAGCGGGCACCCAACGAAATCACGCCTAGGGCGGCCGCGATGGCGAAGAAGATGGCCAACCCGGCGTAGCGATCGGTCACCTCGATCGGCACCTGTTCGTAGCCGATCTCTGAACTGATCGCCTTATACACCTCGGTTAGTTGGCCCGCCGATTCGGCCTTGAATTTCTTGCCGCCCGACAGCTCGGCGATTCGATACAACTCGTAGTCGTCGACGGCGACCGGTTGCTTTTCACCATCGGCTTCCACAAAACCGTTCGGCGTGCCGTAGGCGATGGCGTAGACGGGCACACCCCATTCCTTGGCGGTCTCGGCAGCGGTTTCGGAATTGCGGCCAAGGTTGGTGGCGCCATCGGCTAGCAACACGATGGCCGCCGGTGGCGTGGCCTCCGGGTCGTTCGGATCGGGCGGGGCAAGCCGTAGCGCCTCAAGGCTGGTGTAGATGCCCTCGCCAGTGGCGGTGGCTGGGCCGAGCTGCATAGCGTCAATTGCCCGCAGCAGCACACCTCGGTCAATCGTCGGCGGCACCGCAACATTGGCTACCCCAGAGAACGTCACCAGCCCCACGTTGAAGTTATCGGGCAAGCTGTTGACAAACGCTCGGGCAGATTCCTGGGCTGCGGCGATCCGAGAGGGACTCACGTCCTCGGCTTCCATCGACCAGGAAACGTCGATGGTCAGCACTATGGTTGCCCGGTCGCGTGGCGTCTTAGCGTAGTCGGTAGGAACCGCCCACGCCACGATGAGTGAGCCCAGGCTCAGCAACGCCAGCAGCACTGCGGAGTGCCGTTTCCAAGCCGGATCCTTCGGAATCACCAGGCTGAGCTGGGTGGAGTTGTGAGCCCTGGATTGCCGCCCGGACAAGATCACGTACAAGATGGCGATGGCCGGGATTATGAGCAGCGCCAGGAGACGTTCGTCGTAAAGGAAGCTTAACCCGGTCATCGCGGCCACCTCGCCGCCATCATCACGGCCCCGAGCGCGGCCACGATAGCGAAGCCTAATGCGCCGAACGCGTATTGCACGGTGATCGGTTTCTTGACCTCTTCATAGCCGACCGAGGAACCGACCTTCTTGTAGGCATCCGTGAGCGCCGACGGACTGTTCGCCGATAGTGCTTCCCCGCCCGAAGCCTCAGCGATTTCGCGCAGTGTCTCGGTGTCGGGGGCAACGTTTTCCCGCACGCCGTCCAGGTCGACGTAGCCGTTCTGGGTGCCATAGGCGATGGTGTAGATCGGGATGCCCCGCTGCTTGGCGATCCGGGCGGACTGCCCGGGCCCCTGCCCCTCAGTATTCGTGCCGTCGCTAAGCATCACCACCATGGCGGGCGCGGGCTCGTCGCCTTCACCCGGCGGCGCCTGCTCGACCGCAGCCAGGGCAGCAGTGATGGCCTCACCCAGCGCGGTGCCGTCGCCCAGATCCAGGCTGGCAATGGCCCGCTGCATCGCGCCCCGGTCGGTAGTCGGCGGCATGACGATGGACGGGTTACCGTCCAACTCCACCAGCGCCACGTTGTAGCCCTCCGGCAGGTCACGCAAGAATTGTTCGGCGCTGGTCTTGGCGGCGGTCAGCCGGTCCGGCTCTACATCGGTGGCCTGCATGGACATCGACGTGTCCAGCACGATCACCACGGTGGCGCGCTCGCGGGCCACCTTGTCGGTTCCCAGCGGCTGGGCCCATGCCAGCCCCAAGGCCAGCAGGCTGGCCAACGACATCGCCACCGCGACGTGGCGGGTCCAGCGGCGCTGGCTGCCCACCACTCGCCCCAACAGCCCCGTGTTGGTGAACCGCAGCGAAACCCTTCCTTTGAGTCGCATCAGCACCAAGTAGAGCAATATCAGTGCGGGCAGTACCAGTAGCACCCACAGCCGGTTCGGGTATTCAAACTCGGGCAGCATCACTTGCTCACCCCCTGCGGCGGCTGGTGCAGCTGCCCGGCGATGCGCCGGTAGTTCAGCACGAACCTGGCGATGTCGGCGACCCAGTCGCGATCGGTTCGCAACTGGATGTGTCCGGCACCCGCGCGTCGCAACGCGGCTGCCACTCGGCGTCGCTGCGCCTTGGCCGCCGCGTCCATCCGTTTCCGGGTTTCTTCGTCGCCGGTGTTGATGTATCGCTTGAATGAGGTCTCTGGGTCGCGGATCAGCATCTCGCCAACGTCGGGAAACTCAATCTCGTGCCGGTCGATCACTTCGACCGCTAGCACCTGGTTGCGCACCCCCAACCGGCGGATGGCGCGTTCCCAATCCGGGGGCACGTCGGGGTCGAGTTCACTGTCGCCTGCGCTGAGGAAATCAGAGACGACCACCCGCATGCCGCGCCGCCGCTGCGACCGGGACAGCTGTTCGATGCCGTGAGCTAGGTCTATGTTGCCGGGAGCATTGTCGGGCACGATGGGCTCGGTGAGCATCTTGCGCAGCAGCCCGTACAACGCGGTGCGGCCCGAATTGGCCTGCAGCCGTTTCACCTTGTCTGGCAGCATGATCATGCCGCCGAATCGGTCGCCCATTTTTTGGCTCAGAAAACCGATGGTGGCGATCGCCGCAATGCCAAGGTCACGCTTGGTGACGCCAGCGGTTCCCCAGTTCATTGATGGGGTCGCGTCGAGCATCGCCCAGATCTCCAGTTCGCGGTCGGCGATGGTGTCGCGCACGTGCGGCACCGTGGTGCGGGCGGTGACCGCCCAGTCCATCAGCCGCACGTCGTCTTGGCCGGGCTGATAGACCCGGGCGTCGTTGGTGTCGGAGCCGGGGCCGGGCAGCAAGCCAAGATGGTCGCCGTGCAGAAACCCTTCTAGCCGCCGCACCACCGTCAACTCCAACCGCCGCAGCGCAGCCTCGGGGGCCAGCTTGTTGAGCGGCACCGTGGGGCCAGTGGGCGGACGCAGCACTGATTCGGCAGCGCCCGCTTCACGCCGTTGGCGCGATGGCGGTGGAGCGAAGGCAGGGGTAGCCACGTCGGTTAGAACCCTGCGGGTCGATGCGAATGCTGCTGGTGGCTGGCCTGCCGGGTGGCCTTATCCCAGACCGGTGTCGGCGCGGGCACCATCGCAACGATCCGTTCCACCACGTCCGCGGTAGCGACGTTGTCGGCGACCGCATCGAAGCCGAGCATGATGCGGTGGGCCATGACGTCCTTGGCCACCGACTGCACGTCGGTCGGCAGCACGTAGTCGCGGCCGTTAATCAGCGCCACGGCCCGGGCGGCAGCGATCAGGCCCAGCGTGGCTCGCGGCGAGCAGCCGATCTGGATCACGTTCTCCAGATCGGGCATCCCGAATTCTGCCGGGTTCCGCGTCGCCAGCACTAGGCGCACGATGTACTCGCTGACCAGGTTGTGCACGAACACCTGGTCTGCCATGTGTTGTAGGTGGCGCACTGCCGCCGGATTGAGAATCCGGGAGGCCGACGGCGGGCTCACGCTCATGCGCCGCAGGATTTCGAACTCTTCGTTACCCTTCGGATAGGGCACGTCCACCTTTAGCAGGAACCGGTCGCGCTGCGCCTCGGGCAGCGGATAGACGCCCTCGGATTCGACGGGGTTCTGGGTGGCGATCACGATGAACGGATCCGGCGTCGGGTAGGTTTTGCCGCCGATGGACACCTGCTTTTCGGCCATCAACTCAAGCATGGCGGACTGTACCTTGGCTGGTGCCCGGTTGATCTCGTCGGCGAGCACGAAGTTGACGAAGACCGGCCCCAGCTCGATTCGGAAATCCTCCGAGCTGGCTGAATAGATGCGGGTGCCGACGATATCGGAGGGCACCAGGTCGGGGGTGAACTGGACGCGAGCGAACTCGCCGCCCACCACGGTCGCGAAGGAGCGCACCGCCAGCGTCTTGGCCACGCCTGGCACGCCTTCGAGCAGGCAGTGCCCCCTGGCCAACAGCGACACCATGAGCTGCTGCACCATGTGTTCCTGCCCGACGATGACCTTCTGCACCTCGGAGATTGCCGCACCAAGTACTCGCGCGGCGTCGGCGGTGGTGGCTGGCAAAGCTGGCTGTTGGGCCTGTGTGCTCACGCGAACTCCCTCAACAATCTTGTTCAAACAGCACCAACGATACATTGCTCACAATGGTGTCTGCTGCCGATGATGTAGTGTCGTAGCTACTGATGAGCAACAACGCCAACTCCGATCCGCTAGCCAGCCCCGCCGAGTTTTATCCGCTACAACCAGAGGACCCGGTAAAGGTTGGTGACTTCTGGCTGGACGCGCGCCTGACGGCGAGCCCGGCTGGGATGGGTTTCGTCGCCCACGAGGACGGCGGCGACCCGGTCATGTTGGTACTGCTCAGCGAAGGTGCCGCGGCCGATGCTGCGGCCCGCTCCCGGTTCTCTGGTGAAATCAACCGGATGCACATCGACACCGTTGTGGCCCGCGGCGGCCAAAACCAGGACGAGGGCCTGTTGGCCGTCAAGTTCCGCAACGGCGATAGTGTTCCGAAAACACCGGAGATGCCGCAGTTGGCACCGTGGGCGGCGCTGGCTTTCGACGGCACCGTCCGCGCCGTAACCGAGGCTGATCGGATTTTGCACGAGGTAGATCTGCTGCTGACGCCACCGCTTGGCACCCCACATGGGCCGGGCTTTCGGATGCACTGGCTGGACAAGACAAAACTTGGCGTCTTCCGCACGTGGCCGTTGCCGTGGCCGGGCCGCAAAGATCGAGCTGGCTGGATAACCATGTTGGTGTCCTGGCTGCTGATGATCTTGCTGACGGCGCTGGCCGTTTTGCTGGCCATCTTGGTTTTCCAAAACCAGCCATTGGTCAGCCCGCCACCGCCGATTCCGTCGGAGAACAGCGGCGGCGGTTCCGGTGAGGAGACGACGTCACAAGGCCCCTCGGGCGACGAGACGTATGGCGAGGGGGGCAGTTCCGGGGAGGAAACGGCCTCGCCGGAAGCTTCGGGCACCGAATCAAACGGCAACGGGGGCAATCCCAGCGACAACCCCTCGATGATGGAGCCCTCCGGCGATGAATCCGGGCCCGGCGATCCGAGCCCGAATCATCGCCTATAGCGCTACTGCTTCGGTGCCGGGATCGGGCCAAGCAACACGTTCGCCCATGCCGCGTGCGCAGATTCGTCGTCGGATGGCTGGAACAGCCCGGCCAGCACGTCGCGATACAGCCGGGAAAGTTCGTGGGTGTTGTAGAACGCTCGCCCACCGCAAGAACGCAGTGCCTCCTCCACCACATATTTGGCGGTCTCGGTGGCACGCACCTTGAGCGCGCTGAGCCTGGGCAGCCATTTCGGGCCGTGCTTGGCGTCATCGAGTTCCATGATGTCGCGGGCGAAGCTGTCGATCTGCGGCCCGATGCCCTCCAGCGCGATAGCTGCGGAGGCCAGCCGCCAACGAATGTCGGGGTCGACGGCGTAGCTGGCCTGGTTCTTGACCGACTGGCGTTCGGTCACGGTCTGCACCGCAACGTCCAGGGCACGCTGCGCTAGGCCGGTGTAGACGCTTGCCAGCAACAGCTCGAAGTTGACGAAGATGCCGAAAACGACCGGCGCCATGGTCGGGCCGGGGTCGATACGAGCCAGCACCTGCTCGGCCGGGGCGTAGGCACCATCCAGGTGGGTGGTGTAGGACTGGGTGGCCCGCATGCCCAGCGTGTCCCAATCCTCGGCGACCGAAACGCCGCCGTCGCTGCGGCGAACCATGGCGTAGACCGACTTGGGGCCGTCCTTAGTGGTTTCAGTGGCGAAGGTGCCGAGCATGGTCCAGGCGGGGCTGGCGGTGGTGAAGATTTTGGTGCCGTAGAAGCGGTAGCCGCCGTCGGCGTCGGGCTTGGCTTGGCTTTGCGAGCCGAACAACACCAGGTCGTTGTTGGCCTCGGAGATGCCGAAGGCGAAGATTTCCCCGGCGGCCGCAGTCTGCAGGATCACCTCGCCGCTGGTCTCGCCGCGAGCCCGCATGGTCAGCGCCGTGGCGACCCAAACCTGGTGCATCATGGCGGCCAACGCGGTGGCCGGGGCGACTGCCGCGAGTTGCTGTTGCGCGTGGGCCAATTGCAGCAGCGTGGCCCCCGCGCCGCCCATGTCGGTGGGCACCAGCGCGGTGAAGTAGCCTGCCTGGGCTAGCTCGTCGAAGTCGGCCTGGCAAAAGGTGTTGCTGGCGTCATAGTCGGCGGCTCGGTCATGGATGCGCGCTAGCAGCGCGTCGCTCAACAAATGCATGGCTGCCATGCTACTGCCCATCGCGAGGCTCGCCCCAACTGGTGAGGCGACGACGCGGCTGGCGGTTAGTGCGCCGCCAGCGCGGTGTCCACGGCCGCCCAGTCCAGACCGCTGGGAGCCTTGGCCAGGATCGTAGCCAACAGGCCCAGCCGGGCCTGGCGAACTTGCGGATCGTCGGCCATCACCATGATCTTGTCGAAGAACGTGGCGATCGGTTCCACCAGCACCGAGGCCTGGGCGACGAACTCTCCCAGCGTCGCTGCGGGCGCCACCTGGTCGGCGACCTGGTGCAGCTCGCGCTCGGCGGGTTCCTGCAGCTGCGCCGCATCGGTTGCGGCTGGGGCATCTGCGGGCAGGATGCGCCGGATGCGCAGCATCGCCGCCACCAACGCCCGTGGGCTGCGGCCATCGCCTGCTCGCTGGCCTCGATCCCCTGTTCGCGTAGCCGGTCGGCGGCCGCGGCCAGGCCTTGGGTGATGGTCAGGCTAGACATGCTCGCCACGTCGCGCAGAATCCGAACGACGCCGATGGCGGCCCGGCGCAGCCCGTACGGGTCGGACGAGCCGGTGGGCTTGGCCCCCAGCGCGAACATCGCCGCGAGCAGGTCGAAGCGGTCTCCCAGTGCCAGCAGGGCACCGACGGCGGTGTCCGGCACCGCGTCGGCTGAGGTGTGCGGCTGTTCCATGGCGTACAGTGCGGCCGCCACTTCCGGGGTTTCGCCCTTGCGCAGTGCGTATTCGCGGGCCACGAATCCGGCCAGGGAGGTCATTTCGGTGACCAGCCGGGTGGCCAGGTCGAACTTGGCCAGTTCACCGGCGCGGCGCAGGGTTTCCTGCTCGGCTGCGGTCAGTTCGACGCGCTGGGATAGCGCGGTCGCCACGTCGGCGATCCGGCGGGCGCGCTGGCCGACCGAGCCCAGGCGGTTCTCGAAGGTCAGCTGCTCCAGGCCGGGCACGAAGCTGGCCACATCGTCGGCCTCCAGGTCGGCGTTCCAGAAGAACAGGGCGTCCTCGTAGCGGGCGCGCAGCACGGATTCGTTGCCGGCCCGCACCACGTCGTCGTCGCAGGCGCCGTTGGCCATGGTGACGAAGTACGGCAGCAGTGCGCCGGTCGCGTCGCGCACCGGCAGGTAGCGCTGATGCTTGGCCATCACCGAGACCAGGATCCGGTCGGGCAGGTCCAGGTAGCGCTGCTCGAAGCCGCCCAGGATGCCGTGCGGCTCCTCGACCAGGTTGGTGATCTCGTCAACCAGCGCCCGGTGAGCTTCGGCGTCGATGACGCCGCCCACGTCGGCGGCGAGCCGTTCGGCCTGGGCGATCACGGACGCGCGGCGCTCGTCGGTGGCCAGCACGATCTTGCCGTCGGCCAGGACGCGGCGGATGTCGTCGGCGTGCGCGATCTCGGCGTGGCCGACCTTGGTGCCGTCGGCGCGCTGCCCCGCATCGGCGCTCGCGGCGGTGACGCGCTGCAGGTAGGTGGTGCGCCCGGCGCGCACGCCCGAAACCTCAGCGGGCACGACTGCGCCGCCCCACAGGGCGACCACCCAGCGGATGGCCCGGCTGAAGCTGAGCGACGGGTCGCACCAGCGCATGTTCTTTTCGGCGCGCAGGCCGCTGATGACGCCTTCGACGATGCCTTGCAGCACCGCCAGCGCGGATCGCCCGGTGACCTCTATGGCGACGCAGGCGTGTTCGTTGCCGCCGATCTCGGCCTTGACGACCTGGTCGAGCGTGACGCCTTGGCCGCGCATGAAGCCCTGCAGCGGCTTGCTGGGCTGGCCCGCGTCGTCGAAGGCCACGGCCCACTTGGGACCCTTGCGCATGGTGGTGGTGTCGGCTTCCCGTGGCGCCACGTCGGCCACGGTGGCCACGATGCGGCGCGGGGTGCCGTCCACGGCGATATCGCCGTGGGCCAACTCGGATTTAGCTAGGCCTTCGGCCAGTGCCGTGCGCACCGCGTCGATGGTTTGCGGCACCACGTGCGGCGGCAGTTCCTCGACGCCCAGCTCGAAGGCGAACGTCGCGGGTTTATCGCCAGCCTCGCCGGGCTGCGCTGGGGCTGTTTGCTGCGACTCCTCGTCGTTCTTGAGCAGCGGGAAGCCGAGTTCTTCGCGGCGCTCGATCCATAGCGCGGCGGTGTCGCGCATCAGCCTGCGCATGGTGCCGAAGGCCTTGGCGCGTTCGGTGGTGGAGATCGCGCCGCGGGCATCAAGCACGTTGAAGGCGTGGCTGGATTTCAGGATGTACTGGTGCGCGGGCACCGGCAGCCGGGCTTCGACCATGCGGGTGGCCTCGGAGACGTAGGCCTCATACAAGGCCTGGTTGACCTCGACGTCAGCGTCGTCGAGGTAGTAGCGGCTCATCTCGTATTCCTGCTGCCCAAACGCCTCGCCGTAGGTGACGATGCTGCCGTCGGGGCGTTGGGCGTAGGCGATGTCTTTGAAGTGGGTGACGCCCTGCTGGGCCATCAGGATGCGTTCCAGGCCGTAGGTCAGCTCGACCGGGATCGGGTTGAGGTCTTGGCCGCCGACCTGCTGGAAGTATGTGAACTGGGTGATTTCCATGCCGTCGAGCCAGACTTCCCAGCCCAGGCCCCAGGCCCCGATGGCGGGCTGGGCCCAGTTGTCTTCGACGAAGCGCACG
>PDWJ01002885.1_pt1 | contig 17805 bp, 18 predicted proteins | sample 1430881 | NCBI WGS metagenome assembly PDWJ01 (sample SAMN01162460, study PRJNA174530) | Oral metagenome, whole genome shotgun sequencing project. | biome: Marine environment; feature: Marine mammal; material: Swab sample of the gingival sulcus; isolation source: swab sample of gingival sulcus...
CCGCCCCTACAGTACATTTGAATGGTTGTTTAATTTGTCTAATGCCCATTTTTTGGGATTATCAATGATATATTGAATAATTTGTTGGTGTTCCTTTTCGTTGCGAATAATGTGCTCCCAATAATTTCGTTGCCAGATTCGTTTGTCAAATGGCGGTAAAATATTTTGTTTTACCATTTCAATATGGTGCTGTTCCTGCCCTGTCTGTGGAAATATGGAATCGGGCGGATATGGAATTGGGCGGATATGGAATCCGCCCCTACAGTGCATCCGAATGGTTGTTTAATTTGTCTAATGCCCATTTTTTGGGATTATCAATGATATATTGGATAATTTGTTGGTGTTCCTTTTCGTTGCGAATAATGTGTTCCCAATAATTTCGTTGCCAGATTCGTTTGTTAAATGGCGGTAAAATATTTTGTTTAACCATTTCAATATGGTGTTGTTCCCGTAGGGGCAGAATCCATTTCTGCCCTTGTTGGGTTTGCCCGATCTGTTGCGATGATATTCTCATAATTTCAGGTGAATATGCAAAATTTCACAGGGCGGATATGGAATTGGGCGTATATGGAATCGGGGCGGATATGGAATCGGGCGGATATGGAATCCGCCCCTACAGTACATTTGAATGGTTGTTTAATTTGTCTAATGCCCATTTTTTGGGATTATCAATGAATAATTTCGTTGCCAGATTCGTTTGTTAAATGGTGGTAAAATATTTTGTTTTACCATTTCAATATATTTGATTGTTGAATATCGTTTGAAGGTCTGCACGACCTTTCCCAATGTTATTGGTGCTGTTCCCGTAGGGGCAGAATCCATTTCTGCCCTGTCTGTGGAAATATGTCTTTTGGAGGATATGATTATTATCCCGTGAACGTGATTGGGCATTATGACAAATTGATTGAGGTCGATTCCTCTATGTATTTGGGGAATTTCATGCCAAACCCGATCGACCATCATTCCTGCATCATTCAATACCATTTTGTCGCCTACAATTTCACCAAATAAATATTTACAGTTTTGTGATACTATGGTGACAAAATACAATCCTGCCTGCGAATAATCATAGCCCTTTAATCGTATTGATTTTCGGCGGTGAATATGTGGGTTAAATATGTATTGAGGCATGATTTTATTATAATAGCATTTTTGAATTTTGATGAATGTGCTGTTCCCGTAGGGGCAGAATCCATTTCTGCCCCTGTTGGGTTTGCCCGATCTGTTGCGATGATATTTTCATAATTTCGGGTAAATATGCAAAATTTCACAGGGCGTATATGGAATCGGGCGTATATGGAATCGGGCGTATATGGAATCAGGGCGGATATGGAATCCGCCCCTACAGTGCATCCGAATGGTTGTTTAATTTGTCTAATGCCCATTTTTTTGGATTATCGATGATATATTGAATAATTTGTTGGTGTTCCTTTTCATTGCGAATAATGTGTTCCCAATGCCTCCTTTATTAGTAATCACAAAAATATGATATAGGCTAATTTTATACTAGCATATAAATTTAGTTAATGAAGTAAATATGCACTGTGGTTTCGCACAGCAAGTTGTTTCCCTGGATTCGCTCTGTTTGACGGTGAGTTCTGCGTTGAAGCTATAGAAAAAGCCTGCACTCTTCGTATGTTGCTTAACGTCGTTCTCTTTGCTTTCACCAGAGGTATAACATCAAGTTGAGCCATTGCCCGCCGTTGCTTGAAACGCCTTGTTCTGGTTTTTATCGTGTGCTAAATAGTGAACAGCGTATTGTTTACAAGATTGAACAGGATTCTGTTTTTATCGTACAACTTCGGTATTATTATTTTAGGCATAATGTTGTTGGTTGCTCCTGTTGGAGAATTTAGAAAAGAGGGAAGATATGGAAACATTGAAGATTGAGGGAATGCGTTGTGGTGCCTGTGTTGCCGCAGTAACCAAGGCTCTGGAGACCATCGAAGGTGTCAGTGAGGTTGTCGTTGATCTTGATAATAAAGAGGCCCGTTTTAAAGCGGAGAATGTTTCGCAGGATGTGCTGCAACAGGCTATTGTTGCGATAGGATTTGATGTTGTTGCTTAGGGTTCTTGAAGGCCTTGTGTATAGAATAACAAGGTTTTGTTGTAACATAACCAGTGAGGGTGCATCGGGTTCGTTTGCGCTATAGCTGGGGCTGGAAATTTTCCAGGGAGGAGATGATGTTTACCATAGTACGACGTGAAGAAATGGCCGGAGGCACCGTTATTCTCAATGAGATTGAGGCCCCCAGAATTGCCGCAAAGGCAAAGCCGGGGCAGTTTGTTATGCTCAAGGCCCATGAGGATGGGGAGCGTATTCCCTTGACCATGGCCGAGACGGACAAGGAGAAGGGCACCATCACTGTTATTTATATGGTTGTTGGCAAGACGACGAGCCTGTTTCGTGATCTTGCGGTGGGGGATGGCTATATGGATGTCATTGGTCCTCTTGGTAAGGCGACCCATTTGGAAAAGGTTGGCAAGGTCATTTGTATTGGTGGTGGCACGGGTGTTGCGGTGCTGCACCCCATTACCCGTGCTTTAAAGGAAATAGGTAATCATGTTACCTGTATTATCGGTGCCCGCACCAAGGATCTCTTAATTCTTGAAAATGAGATGCGTGCCGCCAGTCACGATCTGCGTCTCTGTACCGATGATGGTTCTTACGGGCATCATGGCTTTGTTACCGATGTGATGCGAGAGATTCTTGAAACAGAAGATATCAAACAGGTGGTGGCCATTGGTCCTGTACCGATGATGAAGGCAGTGAGTGCTATTACCAAGGAATATGGGGTTGCGACCCTGGTGAGCCTTAACCCGATCATGGTTGATGGTACCGGCATGTGTGGCGGCTGTCGTGTTTCTGTTGGTGGTGAAACCCGGTTTGCCTGTGTTGATGGCCCGGAATTTGATGGTCATAAGGTGGACTATGATGAATTGATGCTGCGGCTTCGGGCTTATGAGGAGAAAGAAAAAACGAGCTGTGCCTGTGCCAGTCACAACGGGTAATGGTTTTTCTCACTCTTTTTATGGAACTTGTTGTATTTAATGCGAAATTCTTTGCGTTTGGCGCAAGGAAAGCTTTCTTTGATTGTAGAGGATGTTATGACAGAACGTGCAGCAAAGACGAAATCAGGGCGTATTGCAATGCCCGAACAGGACCCCAAGGTCCGAGCCAGGAATTTTCTCGAAGTGCCTATTGGCTATACCTTAGAGATGGCACAGCAGGAGGCGGCAAGATGCCTGCAATGTAAGAAGCCGGCCTGTGTTCAGGGATGTCCGGTCGGCGTTGCTATCCCACAATTTATTAGCCATATTGTCAAGGGTGATATGAATGCGGCAATCCGCCAGCTTTGGGCAAAAAATGCCCTGCCGGCGGTCTGTGGTCGGGTCTGTCCCCAGGAAAGCCAATGTGAAGGGCGCTGTATCGTGGGCCGCAAAGGGGAGCCGGTGGCTATTGGTAATCTGGAGAGGTTCTGTGCCGATTATGAACGGGAACATGGCGCAGGAGAGCTTCCCGAAAAAGCTGAGCCGACGGGTAAGAAGGTTGCCGTTGTCGGTTCTGGTCCGTCGGGGTTGACCGTTGCTGGTGATCTGGTTATCCAAGGCCATGATGTCACCATCTTTGAGGCCTTTCATAAACCGGGCGGTGTCTTGGTTTACGGTATTCCTGAATTTCGTCTCCCCAAGGAGATTGTGGCGCGAGAGGTGCATTTTCTGGAACGGCTTGGAGTGAAGGTGGAATGTAATGCTGTGGTTGGTAAGGCGATCACCCTGGATGAGTTGTTTGCAGAGGGCTATGAGGCCATTTACATTGGTGTTGGTGCTGGATTACCTCGTTTTATGAATATTCCAGGGGAAAACCTGGTGGGGATCTTATCGGCCAATGAGTATCTCACCAGAGCCAATCTGATGAAGGCCTACCAGTATCCCAAGGTTGACACCCCAATCCCCAGCGGGAAAAATGTTGTGGTACTTGGTGCAGGTAATGTCGCCATGGATGCCGCCCGGACTGCGATGCGTCTTGGTGCCGAGACTGTCCGTATTGTCTATCGTCGTTCCCGCCAGGAGATGCCGGCCCGCAAGGCGGAAATCCACCATGCTGAAGAAGAAGGGATCCAGCTCTGTCTGCTGACCAATCCCACCAGGTATATTGGTAATGAACGGGGTGTTTTGACCTCGATGGAATGTCTGGAGATGGAGCTTGGTGAGCCGGATAGTTCAGGGCGACGTCGTCCGATTCCGAAAGAAGATTCGGCATTTATCATTGATTGTGATCTCTGTATTGTTGCCGTTGGGTCTGGGGCGAATCCTCTGTTGACTGCGGAAACACCAGAGATTTCTTTGAATAGTTGGGGCAATATTATCGCTGATCCTAAAACAGGAAAAACCACCAAAAAGGCGGTTTGGGCCGGTGGCGATATCGTTACCGGGGCGGCAACGGTTATTCTTGCGATGGGTGCTGGCCGGGATGCTGCGACCTCAATCCATGAATATCTGACTATTGGCTGGTAGTGGTTTGTTTATCGTCACATGATAGTGGGCAAATCTTTATTAAAGGGGCTGTGTTTTGCGGGAGTATGATTTCACTGGTCTTGTCTGTTGCTATCAAGAAGAGATTTTGTTTTGATTGCTTGATAAGATTATGATTCAATAATTCCTGCAAGTTGCCCCTCGGAGGAATAGATGCAGCCTCGGCGGGGCTGGGGATTAAGGCGTTGCCCCTGTTGCCAGAATTCCAGGGTATGGCTTATGATAGTAAGCTCGGGGCCGCAGTCGAGCTTGAGTACCACGTTCTGCCAGGCACCCTGAAACTCGGTATCAATGACGGTGGCACTCTCGGTGTTGGGGTCAAGAGTAAAATCTTCGGGGCGAAACATCACCTTGTTTGCAGCATGTTTTATGTCACTGTTAAGAGTGTTCAGTCGAGGGAAACTACACAGGGCCTCTTCCATGGACATAAAATTTGCCTCGCCAACAAAGGCAGCAATATCAGCAGTGGCTGGATGTTGATATATGGTTTTCGGTGTATCCTGTTGTTTGATTTGCCCCTGAGACATTACTGCGACAGTGTCAGCAAAGGCAAAGGCTTCGCTTTGATCATGGGTTACCAGGATGGCTGTAACACCTTGTTTTTTTAGAATATTACGTACTTCCCAACGCATTGTCTGGCGAAGTTTAAGATCAAGCCCTGAAAAGGGTTCGTCAAGAAGGAGGAGCCCTGGTTCTGGAGCAAGACTTCTTGCCAGGGCGGCTCGTTGCTGCTGGCCTCCAGAGAGCTGATGCACCATGCGTTGTCCGAGACCTTCAAGGCCGACCAGCTTGAGCATTTTTTCGACCACTTTTCGTTTTTGTTTTTTGGAAACGGCAAAACCAATATTCTCGGCAATGGAAAGATGAGGAAATAATGCCATATCCTGAAACACCATGCCACAGTCCCGGTTTTCAGGAGGTATAAAAACATTCTCAGTAACCCATTGTTCACCGTTACAGCTGAGAGAGCCGGAGTCTGGCCGCACCAGCCCGGCAATGCTCCGCAGCAGGGTTGATTTTCCACATCCAGAAGACCCTAAGATGGCCAATAATTCTCCAGGGAAAAGTTCAAGATTAACACTGTCAACAGCAGTGGTGTCAGCAAAATGCTTTACCAGTTTATGGGCAACAAGAAAGGGTTGGCGATCTCTGCTATTCATGATGAGCTTCCGTTGGTGCGCTGCCGCAAAGAGGAGAGCAGCCGTGAATTAACAAGAAAGATTGGGAGAATTCCGGCCGCAACAATGGCCACCGACCATAAGGAGGCCTGTTTGTACATTTCTTCAGAGGCATAGGAAAAAGTTCGAGTTGCAAGAGTACTGAAATTAAAGGGTTGTAGCATCAAAGTGGCTGGTAGTTCTTTCATAACTTCGACAATTACCAGCAAGACAGCCGTGAGCATGCTGCTTCGTAACAGTGGTAGATGAATTCTTTTTAAGATGCCAAAAGGGCGAAGACCAAGGATACGGGCTGCCTCGTCGCAATGGGGTGAGATGCGACCCAGGCCGCTGTCGATATTTTCAAAGGCCATGGCCATAAAACGAACCAGCAGGGCAAAGACCAGAATGGCAATCGAGCCACTGATAACATAGCCGGGCGATATTCCCCAAAGCCGTTCACTGGCGGCAATGAGCTGGCGGTCAAACCAGGCAAAGGGAAGGAGTACACCAAGGGCTACCACCGGCCCTGGTAACGCATATCCGGTAACGGCGAGGCGGATCGCACCATTGAGCGGTGCTGACGGAGCGAGTCGTCGCCCATAAGCAAGAATCAGGGCAACAACGAGGGCAACAAAGGCGGTGCTACCGCCAAGTAACAGGGTATTCATTGCATCATGGATAAAGGTTTCGGTGCGTATTTCAGAAAATCCTTTGATGAACCAGAGAATCTGCAAAGAAAAAGGAAGCAGAAAACCGAGAAAAAGAGGGAGAAAACACCAACAAAAAGCACAGATACCTGCGATGCGGGATAATTTTTTTCGAGACGGGGGGACACCGGCTGATTGAATATAACGTTTCTGACGGCGACTGAGGTATTCAAGCCAGATTAAAACGAGCATCAAAAGTAAGAGACCTGCGGCAAGGCGGGCGGCATCAACCAGGTTGGAGGCTCCAAACCAGGTGTTATAGATACCAACGGTAAAGGTGTTTACCGAAAAGAGCTCAACAAGGCCAAAATCACCCACGGTCTCCATAACAGCAAGAAGCAGGCCGCTGACAATTGCAGGCCGAGCCAGAGGTAGTACCAGTCGGAAGAAGGATTGTACTGGATTGAGATTAAGCGTTTGTCCCGCCTCAAGCCATCGTCCGGCCTGTTCGCCAAAGGCGGTACGGGCCATGAGAAAAACGTAGGGGTAAAGCACGAGAGACAATAAAACAATGGCACCTCCTAACGAGGTGATCTGGGGAAACCAATACTCTGTGGAAAATTGCCAGCCAAAGATGCGGCGCAACGTCGATTGGATAGGCCCTGCAAAATCAAGAAGCTCGATATAAACAATCGCAATAAGATACCCTGGCATAGCCAGCGGCATCATCAAGAGATGATTGAACAGGGTACGGCCAGGAAAATCACAGGCGGTCACCAGCCATGCGGTGCTGCTCCCCAAAAGAAGCACCCCAAGGCCAACCCCACAGGCAAGCTGTACGGTGGTGAGCATATATCCGGGAAGAACTGTGTTCCACAGCCGCAACAGGGTTCCAGTTTCACCGGGAGAAAAAGAAACCACAACAATGGTGAGTAACGGGAGTCCAACGAGAACGGCTACGGCAAAGGCCGCAGCCGTCCAGGGATACTGTCCTGTCTTCGTTGCAAATAAAGACATGGCACAAGGTCTTTTGGGAAAAGATGGCGGGGAAACACAAATTAATCGAGTTATCCCGCAGCCATCATTTTAATAGAGGGTATTTATTGGTCAAATTGTACTTCATCAAGAAGTTTTAAGGCCGTTTTGCGTTCCGCAGCAATCTTGTCCATGGACAAGCTGTCGGCTTTGAAAACACCTTTTTCAATACCTTCCTGGCCAGAGCCAAAAGATTTTACGATGGCAGAGTAACCAACACCTTTCTTGAGAGGATACTCATGGTTAACCTGGGAATACATGGTCTGGGCCAGGTTGCCAGTGAAGAATTCCAGCAGTTTCAACGCATTTTTCTTGTTTTTGGCAGCCTTGGTTATACCACCACCGGTGATGTTGACATGAGTGCCGTGTCCTGCCTGATCGGGAAAGAAGATACCGACGGCGGCAGCCCAGGAGCGTTGCTTCGGATTTTCAAGCATTTTACCCATGTAATAGGTGTTACCAATGGCAACATCGCACTCTCCAGCGGAGACGGCACGTACCTGGGCACGGTCATTTCCCTGGGGCTTGCGGGCCAGGTTTTTCTTGACACCTTTGAGCCATTTTTTTGCAGCCATTTCGCCGTTTTCGGCGATCATTGCACTGAGTAACGCTACGTTGTAGTTATGATAACCGGAGCGAATACAAATTTTCTTTGCATATTCAGCGTTGGCGAGGTCCATATAGCTTCCCAGGGTCTTGGGATCAACCCGGTCTTTGGAGTAATAGATGACCCTGGCTCGCATGGTCAGGCCAGTCCAGCGATGCTTGCTGTCACGCCATGGTGCAGGAATATTGTTATCGATAACTGCGGAAGAATAGGGCTGCAATAATCCAGCCTCGGTAATTGCAGAGAGGTTGGCAATATCTTTGGTGAGAATGAGATCGGCTTCACCTGGACGAGCTTTCAGGCGTTCGAGCATTCCTTTTTTTAAGTAAACAACATTTACTTTAACGCCTGTTTGTTCTTCAAAGACATCAAGGAAGGGGCGCAGTAAAAACTCCTGCCTGGTCGAAAGCAGGTTGACTTCACCGCTGGCAAGAGCCGCAAGCGGTGTTGCAAGCATTGCCATCAGGTATAAAAAAATCAGTAAGGATATTTTCTTCATTATAAACTCCTTGTATTTGTTCATTGTTTACGCAGCATGAGAGCTGCGTTGTTTCTAGCTCCCTTGAGCATTATTTTGTGTGTCACATTCTGTTATCACAATACAAAATTTTGGAATGCTCCAGGCGTATCCTTACAATAGACGATTTTGTTATGAAGGCAATATATATTTAGTGGTGTTTAACATTTTTTAATTATATTGCTGGTATTCTGTTTTTTTATGCAGAGAATAATTAGTATCTCAATACCATGATAAAAAGATCATGAAAAACAGGGAAAATAGTACTGGGCAGAGCAGAAAATGAGCAGTACCATGGAAAGAGAATCTTTCTTATGCTGTTTAAAACATTTTGCTTTCATGAATAAGACTTTATGCAATCATTACGTTATCTCTATCGTTACGGTATGGGACCTTCCTCAAGCCATACTATTGGGCCGCGAAATGCTGCGGAAATATTTGCAAAAAAAACTCCTGAGGCGAACTCGTACCGGGTGACTCTCTATGGAAGTCTCAGCAAGACAGGTAAAGGCCATCTTACGGATCAGGCTATTATTCAAGGTCTGGCTCCTTGCCCCTGTGAGATTGTCTGGAGTGACGAGGAGCTTGATTTTCATCCCAATGGGATGCAGTTTGAGACCATTACCGGAGAAGAACATACACCATGGACAGTTTTCTCTGTGGGTGGTGGTGAGCTTCGCGAAGCAAACACAGACAGCAGCGAACAACCTCATATCTATCCACAGCGTTCTATGCAGCAGATTTTAGAATGGGTTGGAGATACCAGAAAGCCGTTATGGCAGCTCGTTGCAGAAACAGAAGGGTCTGATTTTTTTGAAAGGTTTCTTCCTGATATCTGGGAAAAGATGCAGGACTCAATCCAGCGTGGTTTAACTCGTGAGGGCGTGCTTCACGGGGGATTGAAATTACCCCGAAAGGCTCGAGAGGTTTTGGTAAAGGCCAAGCGGCTTCGGGAAGGTGAGGATCGTACTGGGCTGCTTTCTGGGTATGCCCTTGCGGTTGCTGAAGAAAATGGTGATGGCGGGTTTGTGGTTACTGCGCCAACCTGTGGTTCTTGTGGTGTTCTTCCGGCGGTACTCCATTATTATCAGCATGATAAAGGGCATAGTGCTCGATCAATTATCAATGCGCTGGCAACAGCCGGTTTGGTGGGTAATTTGGTAAAGCATAATGCCTCAATCTCCGGTGCGGAGGTGGGATGCCAAGGTGAGGTGGGTGTGGCCTGTGCGATGGCAGCGGCAGCGGCGGCTCAGATTTTAGGCGGTTCTGCGCTTCATATTGAATATGCTGCCGAAATGGCCTTAGAGCACCATCTTGGACTCACCTGTGATCCCATTCTTGGGCTGGTTCAGGTGCCGTGTATCGAGCGTAATGCCTCGGCGGCGGTACGAGCCGTTGGCTGTGCTGAATATGCGTTACTCACCGATGGCCGTCATTTGATTAGTTTTGATAAGGTCGTAAAGACTATGCAGCAGACCGGCCATGATATTCTCTCGTTATATCGAGAGACCTCCCAAGGTGGTCTTGCTGCAATCTATTTCGATAATGAGGAGGAATAAGAAAAATCAGCCGATGGAGACAAGTTCCAGGGCAAAGTTGAGATCTTTTCCTGCCAGAGGGGGATTGGCATCAAGAATGACGTGATCTTTGTTTACTTCAATGACCTTGACCTTTATGATTTCTCCATTGGTACCGCCAACTTCGAGCATCATGCCAACTTCAGGAGAAAGATCTGGCGGCACCTGCTCTCGGGGCACAGTCATCACTAAATCACTATTATACGCCCCATAGGCCTTTGCTGCGGGGATGGTTACAGTCTTTTTCTCCCCAGGCCCCATGCCGGTTACAGCTTCGTCGAAGCCGGCAATGACCTGACCGCTACCAATGGTGAATTGTAATGGCTTGTGGCCCTCGGAACTATCAAAGACAGAGCCGTCATCAAGGGTTCCTTTATAATGTACGGTTACGGTGTCTCCAGATTTTGCTGTTGTCATGGGTACTCCTTCGATGTTTTATGTTTAAGGTTTGTTTTTATCTATAAATATTAGATGAGTATTGTTTTGCGTATGTGCTCTGTGTACCACAAAAAAATTATCGAGAGTGCTTTTTGTAAAAATAATAAATTGCGACAAGAAAAAACAACGCAATGGCAAGTTCCAGGGTCTCTTCGATAGCTCGAGACATGATGGCCGGGTTGTACCAGAAGAAAAGAGGGCGAAATAAGTGAGACATACTATCAAGCATTTTACTGAGTACGGCACAGCCAAGACCGCAAGCCACGGCTATCATTGAGGTATCTTTCTTCTGGAGTCCCCGGAAGAAGTCTTTCCGATATTGTCGGATAAATACGAGGACTGCTGCAAGAAGTCCAAGTACCACGATGCTAACAATGGCTTTTTCAGGTAAAGGAACCTCAGGACTTACATAAAACTTGGTTTTAAAAATTCCCATGGTGGTAAATCTGGAATGAAAATCAAGTTCACGTAAGCAGAGCAATAATACCATGCCGCTTGCAGCAAGGGGCTTCGTTTCTTTTCTCTGTAGAGATAATAATGCCAAACAGCTGATAACCACAGCATATATAACAACAGTTAGCAACTCAACCAGACCGTTTTCCCGTATTAAACTTACTACCTGTTCTTCAGGTAAAAAACTCAATATCACGAGAGAGACAACAACTATACAGGGCACCACAGCTATACCGCTATATGCCCGTAGTGAAACATGATCGCCCATTTTTATTTTGTATGGTACCTCTTTTGTTATTTGAGACCTAACCGATTATTATGCATCCGTTTTTGGATGCTATGTAGCATTAATAGAGTGAGGCACCAAAATCTTCAAAGACCTTCTCGATGGGAATGGCAAATCCTATTCCTTCGGTATTTCGTAAAATCATGGTGTTGACACCCCATACATAGCCGCGTTCATCAATCAATGGGCCTCCGCTGTTTCCGGGATTGATTGGAGCGTCGGTTTGGAGGTACATCTTGTCTGTTTTTTCGTTTTTTCGATACCCCGAGAATATTCCTGCTGTTACAGTGTTACGTAAGCCCACGGGACTGCCTATTGTATAGACCTTGTCACCCTGTTTGAGCTGTACATTTTTTGGGGCAGGTTTGAGTATAGGATGGTTTGACACAGTTACTGCGAGAAGAGTCAAATCATAGTGGTCACTTTTGAGCATAAAATTAACATAATGTTCTGTGCCATCAGCAAGAATAACCTTAATGTCGCTGACGTTTGCTGGTTGCTCCATTTTCTCAAGACGTTGCTGGGCTTCGTTGAATTGAGGAAGAATTTGTTGTAAATCTCGCTTGCTTTCCGCAATAATAATTTTTAACTGTTCCCGAGATGGTCCTTGAGGCATTTTTTTTAGTTTTCGTTTCCATGTATGAAGTTTTTCCTGCTCAAGCTTGATCATCTTTTGTGTTGCATCAATCTTGTGCCGAAATTCATCGAGTTGCTTTTGATCAATTTCAATGACATGCTTGTTGGTTACCATATAATTGGGACTTATAAAGAACCCCGAGCCGGTTCCCCAGGGTGTTTTTATGGAAACCGTAGCCTGCCGGGCGTGTTCAATACTACCTGTTTGAGCGACAGGCTGAGAAGTGATGTCTGTTGTAACAGGAGCTTTTTTTGAAATGGGTGCTGTTATTTTTGTTTCAGGCTGTTGTAGTGATTCCGTAATAGTTTGAGAGGCTGTCGGCTCTGTGGCGGGACGCAAAAAATATGCGGTGACACCAGTAGTAATGCCTACTAATGCGATTACCTGTATTATTGTACGGAACTGTTTATTTTTAGCCTGTTTTTTCTGGGCTTCCTGCTCCTTGAGTTCCCGACGACGCTGTTGCATTTTTTTGTAGCGGGCAAAGATGAGTCCACACGACTCGCATTCTTTGTTGCTCTGTTGCTGCATACGACCGCATTTGGGGCATGGTATTATTTTTTCAGCCATGAAGGGTTTCCTTGAGTGGGGACAGTGAAAACTTTATAAAAACATATTGTTGCGTTTGGGAAAGTGAAAAATAAATCACGTAACCACAAAACTGAGTATCTTAGGCGGAGTATTAACTCAAGCTATGCAATAAAGGTAACAAACATAACGAAAAGCTGCTACCCTCTTTGTTAAAAGGGTACTGTTGAAGAATGGCTTTTTTTCTGATCCCTGTATTTGCCAAGAATTGTATTCTCGGAATATTTTTATCGAGATCTTTTGTGTAAGGTTTTTTGTTTGTGTTCCCCTTGATTTTTAAAAGATAATTATCCAAAGTCCCTAAAAGACAGACAATACAAAAAATAGCCAATGATTATCATGAATCCAGATTTTCAAATCAGCAAAAAAGATCTTAAGTTCAGTGCTATCCGTGCCCAAGGCGCAGGAGGACAAAATGTCAATAAGGTCTCCTCGGCTGTTCAGCTACGTTTTGATATTAAAAATTCAAATCTTCCTGAACAACTGAAAAAAAATCTGCTGGCACGTCATGACCATCGAATTACTGACGATGGCATTGTGATTATCAAGGCACAGAATTATCGAACCCAGGAAAAAAATCGTGAAGAAGCCTTGCGGCGTTTGCTACATTTATTGCGCCAGGCTGGACAGCAGCGAAGAAAACGTATCGCAACGAAGCCTACGAGGGCTTCCCAAAGGAAAAGAGTAGAGAGTAAGGTGCAAAAAGGTCGAATGAAAAGATTGCGAAAAAAGGTATCCTCTTTTGGCGATGCCTGATAGAATTATTCTATTCATTTTTTTTAATGTGTTGCATGTTATTACGAGAGGAGAACAACATGAAAACAATGAGGATTTGCATTGTTAAGCTGATGGTTGGGTTTGTTGTGACATTGACCATCTGTACCGGAATATGTTGGGCCGGGAAGGAACCGCAAGGGCTTTCATCGGGGCAGCTCCTCTATGTTCCTGCATATTCAAATATTTATATCGGAAATACAGAGCGGCCTTTTCAACTTACAGTAACCCTAAGTATCCGAAATATTGACCCTCTCTATCCCATACGCCTTTTGTCGGTAAAATATCACGAAACCAAAGGACAGCTTATCAAGGCATATCTTACCGAACCCGTTACTCTGGAGCCTCTTGAAACGATACGATATATTGTTCCAGAAAGAGATACCCAGGGCGGTTCAGGAGCGAATTTCATGGTGCGATGGGATTCAGAAAAACCAGTGAATCCTCCTGTGGTTGAATCGGTGATGATTGGCAGCAGGTCGCAGCAGGGGATCTCATTTACCTCCCGGGGCAAAGAAATTATCTCTCACGACTAATTTACTTTTAAGGTTTTTGTACATTTTTGGGCAATGAACTCTTCGAAACTGATTTTATCCCTGTCTCTTCTTGCTTTGACCATATCCTTTGGGACTTTTGGGTATTTCCTCTATGAGGATATGAGTTTGTTCGATGCCTTTTACATGACCTTGATTACCATAAGCACTGTTGGCTTTTCTGAAATCAAACCTCTTTCTGTGGTTGGGCGAGGGATAACCCTGGTTATTATTGTTATGGGAATCAGTCTTTTGACCTATTCCCTGGGACAGATTGCCAGTATCTTTATTGAAGGAGAATTGCGCCGCATACTTGGGAGAAAGAAATTGGAAAAACATATAGCAGAGTTAAAAAATCATTATATCATCTGTGGTTATGGCAGGATCGGCCAGGTTATCGTTAGAGAGTTGTTGGCTGAGAATATTCCTCTGGTGATTATTGACCAGAATAAAGAGCGCACCAAGGAGCTTGAAGAGCAACATTTATTGTATCTTAATATGGATGCCACTTCTGATGATGCCTTGCTCACTGCCGGACTTAAAAAGGCTCGGGGCTTGGTTACTGCGGTGAGCTCTGATGCCGATAACGTGTTTATCGCTCTTTCTGCAAAAGAATTGCATCCTGATATTTTTATTTTGGCAAGGGCTTCTGATGTCCAGAATGAAAAAAAACTCATCCGGGCTGGAGCCTCTCGAGTGGTCTGTCCGTATCAGATGGGAGGCCGACGTATGGCGGAGATTCTCCATAAACCAACCGTCGTGGATTTCATTGATCAGGCAATGATGCATAATGATCTGGATTTAGAGCTTGGTGAGATGAAAATTCCAAAAAATTCTCCGATTGATGGAAAGACAGTTCTTAACAGCAACCTGCGTCAGGATTATGGCATTATTATTATTGCAATTAAAAGAGCTCATGGTGAAATGCTTTTTAATCCTGGGCCTCACGAAGAGTTTCGTAGCGGAGATGTTATTGTTATTATTGGAAAACAAGAGCAGCTTCAAAAAATGACAAAAGATATTGGTTAGATTTGTGTTTTTGGAGACCTCTATGTTGCATTTTCGGTTTTTATTAAAAATTTTCTTGGTTTTTGGTGTTTGCTCTGGAGTATTGTTGCCTGCGGTACAACTTCTGGCTGCTCCTAAGCCTATTCCGGTAATTACTGAGATTACTCAGCAACTTAATGATATCGAAGAGGCTTTGAAAGTAAATTCTCTTTCGCCAAAACAGCTACAACAACTCCGCAAACGTCTTGTTTCTGCTCGAGCTGAGGCTGATAAAGAGCTGAAACGACTTACTCCAATGCTGCAAGATGCCCAAGCTCGTTTTGAAGCCCTAAAACCAGGCGATGAAAATGAGAGCAAAGAAAAGCAGCCTTCCAGGAAAGGTGGTAAAAATAATGAACAAATTAAAACATTAACAATACAACGTGATAAAATTTCTCTGGAACTTGCTTCGTTACATAGTTCGATTAAATTGGTAAATTCGTTGCTTGTACGTGCGGATCAATTAAATAACCGTATCTCAGAGGCTAAAGAGAAGCATCTTGCAACCCAGCTTTTAGAACATTCACGAAGTCTCTTTAGTCCACAACTCTGGCTTGAAGGGTTGCAGGGTATCAAGCCAATGTGGCAAACAACCCGCCATGTATTCGCTGCTTGGTGGCATACACTTTCTCAGAAAGAAGCGTTTGAGATTTGGCAGGTCATAGGGGTGACTCTTATTTTCTGTGGTTTAATCCTTTGGCCTTTTCGATTGATTTTATTTTCTTTCCTTACTCGTTTTTCAAAAAGTGAAACGCCCACAGCATTACAAAAAAGTCTGTATGCCGTAATGTTACTGTTCTGCTATACAGCCATTCCTGTGGCTCTTGTCTGGGGGACGGTGGTGATTTGTGATAGTTCTGGAATGTTTCCTGATCGTATTGCGAAGTTAAGTAATTCCTTAGTACAAATTGTCTTTTTCACCAGTTTTGGTTATGCGTTATTTAAGGCCATTTTATCTCCTAAAAGAACAGCATTTCGCCTTGTCAATCTCTCGTCTTCTGTTGCTGTAAAGCTTTTTGCCCTTACCCTTTTTTCGGTAATAGTTTATGCGGCCACTCAATTAGGCTATGCCCTTGGTGAAATTGTATTTACCCCAATAACAACGATGCTGCTTTTTCGTGGCATATCATCGATATGTACGGCGATACTTCTTGGGTTTGGTTTACGGATGCTCAGTATCGCACTTGGAGAGCAGGAGGACATCCCGCAGAAAACTTCTTTGGGAACGCCCAGTTTTCTTTTGCCGCGTATCTTATCTCTGTTACAACCTTTGGTTTGGCCCTGCTGTGTTCTTATTATTGCGGCACCTCTCTTTGGCTATATATCGCTTGGAGCCTTTTTAACCGAACAATTGGGGCTTCTTGTTGTTGTGCTGGGATTGCTTGGAATGTTTACCGCATTGATTGACAATGGTTTTTCAGAAGGTCTGAAACAAGATACTCGAAAAACTCGCAGCATAGCCCGAACCATGGGCTTTCAATCTAAAACTGTGTTACAGCTTGGTGTTGTAGTAAGTGGATTTCTTCAGATACTGCTTTATCTTGCTGCATTTTTAGTTGTTTTTGCTCCCTGGGGTTTGCAGTCAACGGATTTTGTCAGTTCATTGAAAAGTGCTCTTCTCTCAATCCAGGTGGGTAGCCTGACAATTTCGCCAGTCCGAATCGTTGCCGCTATTCTTGGTTTTATTCTTGCTTTATTATTGGTGCGAGGAATACAAAACTGGATGGTGAACCGTCTTTTTCCAACGACCAGCCTTGATACTGGTTTGAAAAATTCGATTTATACCAGTGTCGGTTATCTGGGCTTTATTCTGGCCACGATGTTGGCTTTTTCTTATTTAGGAATTGATCTCTCAAAACTGGCTCTGGTTGCTGGTGCACTCTCTGTTGGAATTGGTTTTGGGTTGCAATCCATTGTCAATAACTTTGTCTCCGGGCTGATTCTCCTTGTAGAGCGGCCGGTCAAAACCGGTGATTGGGTGGTAGTTGGCTCTGATCAGGGCTATGTACAAAAAATTTCTGTTCGGGCAACAACCATTGAGACTTTTGATCGAGCCACGGTGATTGTTCCCAATGCAGATCTTATTTCCAATCGAGTCGTAAACTGGATGTACTCCGGGCAATTGGGGCGTATTATTATTCCTATTGGTGTCTCTTATGATGCTGATCCAGAACAGGTTCGTGATATTCTGCTCAAGGTTGCCGAGGAGTCCCCACTCACAGTTCAGAGTCCTCCGGCACGGGTCTTTTTTATGGATTTTGGTGCCTCGTCTCTTGATTTTGAGTTGCGTTGTTATGTCCAGGATATTTCTTCAGGGGTGTCGGCAAAAAGTGATCTCAGGTTTGCTATTTTCCGGGCATTAAAAGAAGCGGGGATAGAAATTCCTTTTCCGCAGCAGGATGTGCATGTTCGGTCTCTCCCTGTAGAAGAACAACAGAATGGGAAGGCAAAAGTCTTTGAACAGCAAGAAGATTTGTAGAAAAATCGCTTTTTGATAGGAAAGTCTCTTATCAGGCAACGCTTGCTCGCACTCATTTTCGTAACGCAAGAAAGGTAAAAGTATTTTTTAGCAATATTTTAGTAATGCGTATTTTTTATCAATGAGTGCCGTTTTCTTTTCTTGTTTCTTACGGTTACTATTTCCAGAGTCCAAAGAGTTCCCCAATGCCTCGTCTGGCAAGTGCCAGTAATGCAGCAAACTCTTTCTCTTCGTAGGGTGTACCTTCAGCGGTGGCCTGAATCTCAAGCCAGCGGCCATCTTTCGCCATAACAAAGTTGGCATCGGTGGCAGCCTGGGAATCTTCGCTGTAATCCAGATCAAGCATGGCCGTCCCATCGATAATACCCGCAGAAATGGCAGCAATGGGTGTTACCTGAGGCATGGTGTCGAGAACGCCTTGTTCGACAAGTTTTTTCAGGGCATCATTGATAGCCAGGGCACCACCGGTTATTGCTGCGGTGCGGGTGCCG
>PDWJ01002772.1_pt1 | contig 17795 bp, 16 predicted proteins | sample 1430881 | NCBI WGS metagenome assembly PDWJ01 (sample SAMN01162460, study PRJNA174530) | Oral metagenome, whole genome shotgun sequencing project. | biome: Marine environment; feature: Marine mammal; material: Swab sample of the gingival sulcus; isolation source: swab sample of gingival sulcus...
TCGGTGGAGTAGTGTGCCGATATGAAAAATGTTAAAGAAGTCGTCAATTTGATCATGAATTTGGATATCGACTTGCGATTTGGAGTTAAACTTGCCATGAATCGTCTTGATCCCTTTCTTATTGATTTTATTGTGAATAATAGCAATTTCACTATATATTAACAAGCAGGGCTCTTCAAGTTATTTATTGATTTATTTCAATATCTTATAGTATAAATTTGCATGATTTATCGAATCTCGAAAGTTGAGTTGAGTAAAATATAATTTCGCTGCTTATTTTTACGGTCGATACATATCCGCTTTAATCCCATACCGCCGCATGATCTGCTGTAGGGCCTGGCGCTCCAAGCCGCAGGCCTTTGCCGCTCGGGTGACGTTGCCCTTGTTGAGGGTCAGCATGTGGCCGATGTAAGCGGCATTGAAGGCCTTCAAATTATTTTCCTTGGCGACTTTATAGGGCATGTTCAGCAGCGGGGTGATTTCGGTGATCTGGCTTCTGGGCGGCTTGAGGCCCATGCCGACGTCCTTGGGCGTGATGTCGTTGGTTGCGGAAAATAGGATTCCCTGGATGATCATGTTCTCCATTTCGCGAACATTGCCCTCCCATTGACGGCTGATGAAGGTGTCCATCAACTCGGCGGACAGGCGTTTCAGGGGCTTGTTCAGCTTGGTGCAATGTTTTTCCAGCAAGTGGTTGGCAATCAACGGAATATCTTCCACCCGGTCCCGCAAGGGCGGCATTTTGATCGGCAATACATTGAGGCGGTAAAAGAAATCCTCTCGAAACTCGCCCGCTTTTATCTTTTCCGCAAGGGGTTGATTGGTGGAGGCGATGATGCGGACATCCACCTGGATGGAGCGGGCATCGCCCAGCGGTTTAATCTCTTTTTCTTGCAGCACCCGCAACAGCTTGGTCTGGATGGTGGGTGTGATATCTCCAATCTCATCCAGAAAGATCGTTCCCGTGTGGGCTTCTTGAAACAACCCTTTTTTGTCTCGGGTGGCATGGGTGAAGGCCCCTTTTTTATAACCGAACAGCTCGCTTTCCAGTATGTACTCCGGGACGGTAGGGCAGTTCACGGCGATAAACGGCCGGTCGCTGCGATTGCTTGAGGCATGTACCGCCCGGGCGGTCAGGTCCTTTCCCGTGCCCGATTCCCCGGTCACCAAAACGGTGAGGTCGTTCTTGGCCACCATGCGTATCGTCTCGTAAACATGCTGCATGGCCTGGCTTTTGCCGACCAATTCCTGAAACATGTCCGTTGCACGGCACGCATGGTGCAGCCGCAGGTTCTCCTTTAGCAGTCGGCTGCGTTCGAAGGCCTTTTCCAGGCGGATCACCAGGGCGTCGTGATCAAAGGGCTTGGTGATGAAGTCGTAGGCACCGCGCTTCATGGCTTCCACTGCCATCTCGATATGGCCGTAGGCAGTCATCATGATTATGGTGATTTTTTCTCCATGATCGTTTTTTACCCGTTCAAGGAGTTCCAGACCGCTGATACCCGGCATCTTGATATCCGCCAGGACCAGGTCGTAGTCGTTGCGGCCAATCATCTCCAGGGCCGTCTCCCCGGATGAAGCGGTGTCCACGCGGCACCCCAGTTCGGGCTCCAGGCTTCTTTTGAGCAGGGTCAGCATGTCCGGTTCGTCATCGACGATGAGAAGGTGTTGTGCCATCGTTTAACTCCCTGAATCGGGTGGGGTGATGGGCAGAAAAAGGGTAAAAGCGGCACCTTGTCCAGGTTCGCTTTTCACGCTGATATGTCCGCCATGGCCTTTGATAATGCCATAGCTCACCGACAATCCGAGACCGGTTCCCTCTCCGGTGGGCTTGGTGGTGAAAAAAGGATCGAAGATTCTCGACAGGTTTTCCTTTTGAATGCCGTGGCCGGTATCGGAAACTTCCACGGTAATTCGGTTGGATGACCGGTTCAGGCCGGTGGCGATGGTAATGGTCCCCTCGCGGTCAACGGCATGAATAGCGTTCATCAACAGATTGATAAGAACCTGCTTGATTTTTTTTTCATTGATCACGGCCGCAGGCACATTTTTTGTAAAATGGGTTTTAATTTGAATGTCTTCCAGATTGCTGTGGTGACGCACAAATCCGATCACGTCCTGGATCACGTCCTGAATGTTGGTGTTCGCTTTTTCGGTGCTAGAGGTTCTTGCGAAGTTGAGCAGATCTTCAACGATGGTCTTGCAGGCCTGTACATGTTTCTCTATGGTTTTCAGGTCGTTGAAACGGTCCGATTCCGGATTTTCACCCCGAATGAGCAATTGGGTATAACCCAATATGATTCCCAGGGGGTTGTTGATTTCATGGGCGATACCGGATGAAAGTTCGCCGATGGATGCCAGCTTGTCGGCCTGGGCCATCTGCTTCTGCATCAGGCGCCGCTGTTCGACGTCCTTGATCAGAAAGTGAATGATCTCACCTTCATCGGAGGAACTCCTGGCCAGGCTTCCGGACAGCAGGACCCGTCGCCTGGTGCCGTCTGCCAGCAACAGATCGAATTCTTCACTGGAGATGAAGCCTCGATCTTCGATATGCCGACTGATGGATTTCCAGTTCTCAGGGTTGGATAGAAAATTCTGAAAAGATTGGTTGTCTATGGGATCCATGCCACCGGCTTGGTCCACGGCGATCATGTCTTTCCCGGCCGGATTGATATTGAGGATGCGTCCATCTTTTCGGGTGACCAGAATCATGTCTTTGGAGACTTCAAAGATCCGGCGATATTTCTGTTCGGAAATCACCAGCGCCTCAGTCCTTTTTTCAACCAGTTGCTCCAGGTTCTGATTGAGATAGAGCAGTTCTTCGTGGGCGTTCTGTAGGGCCTGGCGATCTTTCAGGATCGTACCGTAAATCGTCCATGAGCGTTCGAAAAAAAGGGTTGCCGAAGCCACGACGATAAAGGTGAAGGTATTGATTGCACCGGAAACCGGCTGAATGGCCGACCACAGATCACGGCGGCCGACCAGCAGGAAAATTTGTTTGAGCAGATGACCCGCTGATCGTGAGATGGCAAAAACAAACAGTGTCAGGCAGACCCACAGCAGGTAGGTGACAATAATATTGTTGGAATTCTTGCGTTTGAGTCGCAGGCTCGCGCCGAAGCTGAGAAAGGCGAAAACGATCATCAGAATGGATCCGATGACATCCACCGACCAGATGGGAATCAGGGAATCGGTCATTGGTTGCCTCGCTTTCCCGGGGCATCCGATTCCGCTTCTTTCAACATGTGCTGCAAGCCCAGCATCAGATAGACCATGGCCGGCACACACAGCAAGTGATCCAGTTTGGCCAGATAATAAACCGGTGCCAGCCATTCGTAACCGGGTATGGTGCGGATGCCAATCCGCCAGTTGTCCAGATTTTGGACCGTGACAGCCTTTATCTGCTCATCTAAAAAGTGCACCAGGATGGTGTCCACGTTCCATAGCATGAAAAACAGGGCGGCATACTGGATGTAGCGCCATCCCGGCAGTTTGACCAATCCAGCCTGTCGCAGCCAGTATATCAACAGCAACATGGAAAAAAGAAAAAACAGGTGGGCGAACTGGTGGACCCAGATTCCTTCGATGCCTGCGTGCCCCTGGGTGGCCAAGGCCTTCGATGACCAAAGGACACAGGCAATAGCGATCATCGCCAGCCGGAGCGAATGATGCAAGGTCGATTGCATAGGCTTTCAAAGTGATCGTCCAAGGCGTTCCGGTGAAAGGGCAACGGTGAATGGACGGATTATGGTGTGGTTGAATTCGGTTCCTTGGGGCCGGTCAGATCGGAGAAACTCATCATTTCCTCGGCATCTTCATGGCTTTCCCGGCGCCATTGTTCGAAAGACGAAAAAAATGGGATTTTGTTTTTGATCTTTCCGAACAGAATGTACGTCAGCACATAGATAGGGAAGAACGTAAACATAAATCCCACTGACGAGCCGAAAACGGGAAGGGGGACGGGAATAGCGAACGCCACGCCACCAAAGCGATCCTGCATCCACCCCAAGGCGAAGGGGACCGGCCATAGCGATGAAATGCCGATTGCCACTTGGGCGAAAAAGTATTTACCAAAGGCGTCATTGGCCTGCTTGTTACAGCTTTTATAGGCGGATTTGTTTTTGGCTCCAAGCGCCTTGATGGACAAATTGTGCATGTGGACCATTTCCCGGCTATCCGTGCTGAAAAATCGGTGGTTACGGCGGTAGGCCCAGCAATATGTCATTTGTCCGATGACGATGCAGATCAGACTCAATACACCCGTTCCGATGTAGTATCCGAATATGGGAATCTCGGATAGACGATAGAATGAAATCAAGAAACCGTCGATTGCGTAATATAGGGTGATCATTGTTCCCGTGAGGGATTCCATAGAAATTGTCCGATCAAAAAGTTACCCGGGGCCGGCGGGTAGGCCGGCCCCGGGTGATGTGATTTCAGTGTTTTTCGGCTGCCCACAAACGGTAGGGTTGGCTTCAGGCCAGGACCGCAATGAAGTTGCTTTCGCAGGCGCGGTTTTCGATAGGTTGAATGCACCGGCCGAACGGGAACGCCGGCCTGGACCAGAAATGCCGTTTGCAGGAAATACCCGTTAAAACGGCGGAACGATGCTGTAGCCCAAAAATCCCTTGGTGGTGTAGCGCAGGCCCACATAGATGGCCAGTACGACGAACAGGCGTTTGAGCCAGATGTCCGGGATATACTTGGAGGTCCGTGGACCGATCATGGATCCGACGAAAATGCCGATCAGTTCAACGCCGATCAGGGGCCAAAAAATGGCGACGCCCTTGACAACCATGTAGGTGAAGATACTGATGATCATGCCCACCAGAACGGTCAGGGCGGAGGTCCCGGCAACCAGGAACATGGGCAATCCGGCGATACTGGTTAAAAACGGCACGAACAGAAATCCACCGCCGATACCCAGGAAGGACGCCAGGCCGGCGATGAAGAAACCGCCGATGATCGGGACGATGGGGTTGAAACCGAATTCGACGCCGTAGAAGGTGAAGCGGATTTTGGAAAGTCCCCAGGAAACCACCTTGACGCCCTGCTCGGATTCATCCACTTTGGAGCCACCTTTCATGTGGGCATCCTCGAATGCCTTGGCGGCCGCCTTGGCTTCCTTTTTTCCGGCCTGTCCCTTGGGGGTGGTTTCATAGAAAAGGAACCCACCAATGATGAAAACGACCAGACCAAAATATCCCAGGTAGGCTTTCAGGGAAATCTTGCCGGCGGTGATGATGGGGATCAGGAAGCTACCGGAGATGGAGCCGATGGCCAGCATCAGGCCCAGGGGCAGCACCAGACGTCCCATTTTGTAGTAGTTCCAACTGGAAACGGCGCCGGAAAGACCCACCAGCCATTGGTTGGACACGCGGATGCTGTCGGTGATCAGTTTGTTGAGCACGGGCGAGGTCTTCTTGAAGCCTTTCCCGTAATCGGCCAGGCCGAAAACGGTGATGTGGCCCACACCGGCCATGATGCCGCCGAAGGCGCCCACGGTGGAGAAAATCCAGCCCACCCAGATGGCCCAGAAAAAGCCGGCGATCATGTTGGGTTTCGGAGCTCCGGGGATGCCCAAAAAGCCAGGCTTGGCGTTGGGATCAATTTGTCCGGGTTCGGTTCCCTGCGGAGTCGCCGCGATGGCATCTTCCAATTTGCCGGCATAGGCAGTGGTATCGGTCAACGCCGGTGCCGCCACAACCGAAACCAGCAACAACAGAACAACGGTCAAGACGAACTTACTTTTCATCCTTACCCTCCTCTTGATGAATAAAAATTGATGAATAAAAAAAAATGCCTGTAGGCAGGCATGCAGATTTCGCGCAACGCAGATATCGGGCAAATTGGGCATTTCCGGATGGGTACTCGACCAACACGCCGCTTTCCAATGCATTGACCCTCACCATTTATAATGGATATAGACAGTCGTCAACCTCTTATGAGAATCCTTGAATTCATCTCCGGACCCAGCGTCTCGCATAGCAAGGTCTGTGCCATGGTGACGATTGACTGCAATAAAGATGTTGCATTTTACATAACCCTTATATTTTTTTGATAAAATCGATTTGATCAGCACAATCATGTCTCTATCGGTCGCCCCCTTTTGATCGTGGTATGATCGGTCTCGAAAAAAAGGCTTGCAACAAAAAAAATGCGGTTCTCGCCGGTATGCGTGAATTACCGGATCTTTTAACGGTTGTTTGATCGCAATATTTTTACATCGGAGCAATTATTGTATTGCACTTTCTTGGTGGGCCCCCCCCTGCAGTTTTTCCCGGTTCGTGTCAGAAATTATAAAAAAACATATTATAACAGGTGGATAATTGAGAATTCCGGCCTATGCGGGGACGATAAAAACGATCATTCCCGACTTTTTACGGGTTCGTTAAACCTTAGATCTGGTACATTTTTTGCTTTTCGAAAAACGTTTCGCCTCGACAGTCATCCGATTGTCCATGGTTGCCTGGGGCGGAAACTGATGCAAGCGGCAACGACTGACTCCAGCGATTGTGTCGCCCACGAAAACCATGGAAAGGGTCTGACCACGTCTTCGAAGGGGCGTTTGACGGCCTGATTCGGCGGTTGCCATTGACATCATCTACAGTGATATTGCATGATACGGCGATGAATCGATTTTCTCCCATTCAGGGGGATATTGTTGTAGACGAGACCGGGCTGTCTCTAACCCGATCAACCGACGGAGTGGATGCTGCTCCAATGGATTCGTGGTCTTGATGACCGCAGACCATCAAACAGGACAAGAGGACGATGAGCAAATACTATCTGTTCCAGGACACCAAGAAATGCATCGGATGCCACGCTTGTGAAGTGCAGTGCAAAGCCAACAAGGATCTTCCCCTTGGGCCACGGTTATGCCAAATCATACAGATCGGGCCGAAAATGGTCGGTGGGTTGCCCCGGGCGGCATACATTTTCATGCCCTGCTTTCATTGTGAAAATCCATGGTGCGTCGCCGCCTGCCCCACGGGGGCCATGCAGCAGCGCAGCAGCGACGGCATCGTGTTTGTCGATCAGAACCTTTGTGTTGGATGTAAAACCTGTATTTCCGCCTGTCCCTGGGGGGCTCCCCAATGGAACCCGGAAACCGGAAAGGTCGTCAAATGCGACTATTGCATGGATCGCGTGGACCAGGGGTTGGAGCCGGCCTGCGTGACCACCTGCACATCCCATTGTCTGAAATTCGGCAGCGTAGAGGAAATGACCCAGATTCGCAGGGAACGCCATGCACAGACGGTCGCATCCATGGAGCACTGCGCCTTTTAACCTAAGTCCCTAACACCCATACCCCTCCCTCCGACTCGGTCCCCCCGGTGGGGCCGCTCCTCATAGGGTCAGGCCGCCGCAGGCTGGTTTTCACGGTCAACCCGGCAGGTCGGCACTTTGGAGGATGGTGATGGTGCGAGGTCATTCATGTCTTCTACCCAATGTCCCGTCACGAAAAGCATTCGGTATATCGATGACGTTATCACTCGGGGGGGACTGACGTCCCCGCGAAGCCGGCGGATCGCCGAGGAGATTCACAGCCTGCTGGACGATGTCGCCTGGGGGCGGGCCGGTGAAGACCATTTATCGGCCGTCCGGCAACTGAATCAGGAATTGCTCGGCGCGTCTGGGGAATCGCAGGGGCACCAGTTGGGTACCTGGCTCCGTGAAACCATGGAGACCCATGGCGAAGTCTTCGAAAGCCATGTAAAAACCCATAACTGCCCGACGGGAACCTGTGAATGGCTGACACCGGCGCCTTGTCAGATGGCTTGTCCGGCGGGCATTGATGTGCCCACCTATGTCCACTTGATCGGAGAGGGGCGGGATGCCGAGGCAATCGACGTCATCCGCCGAGACAATCCCTTTCCCTGGGTTTGTGGGCTGGTCTGTACGCGACCCTGTGAATTCATGTGTGTGCGGGGGCGCATCGACACACCGGTTTCCATCAAGTTTCTCAAGGCCTTTGCCGCCGAGCGGGCCATGTCCGAAGGGTCCTACCGCAATCCACGAAAAGGCCCGGATCAGGGAAAACGCGTCTGTGTCATCGGTGCCGGTCCCGGCGGGCTCAGCACAGCCTACTACCTGGCCCTCAAAGGGTACGGGGTGCACGTTATCGAGGCCCTGCCCATGGCCGGCGGGATGATCATGGTGGGTATCCCGCGTTACCGATTGCCCCGGGAAGTCATCGACCGTGAAGTCGCCATGCTGGAGGAGCTGGGCGTCACCTTTGCCTTTAATACCCGATTTGGTGAAGACGTAACCCTGGCGGATCTCAAAGGGCAGGGCTTCGAGGCTTTCTTTTTTGCCATTGGCGCCCATGTCGCCTATCAGTTGGGCATTCCCGGTGAAACCGATTATCCGCAGACAATGGAGGCCATCGATTTGCTTCGGAAAGTGGCGCTGGGCGAACGGCGTGTTCCCGGTAAACGGGTGGTCGTGATCGGGGGGGGCAATGTCGCCATCGACGCGGCCCGCACCTGTTTGCGTCTCGGTAGCCGGGAGGTGACCATCGCCTATCGCCGAACCCGGCATGAGATGCCCGCTGACGAGGAAGAGGTGGAACAGGCCGAAGAGGAAGGCGTCCATTTTTCATTTCTCACCATTCCCGCTAAAATTGTCGGTGAAAGCAATCGGATCACGGGGCTGCGCTGTGTGCGTGCGGAATTGGTAAAGCGTGGAGGCAGCAACCGCATGTCGCCCGTCCCGGTTTCTGGCAGCGAATATGTCATGGATGTCGATGTGGTCATCAGTGCCATCGGCCAGAGAGTGGACCAGTTGTGTCTTGGGGAGCTGGATGGCATGAATTGGACCCGCCGCGGGACCATTGATGTGAATATGGCGACCATGGAGACCTCCCTCGAAGGTGTTTTTGCCGCCGGCGACGCGGTTACCGGACCTGCCACCGTTATCGAGGCCATTGGTGGCGGCAAACGGGCTGCCGAGGCCATTGATCGCTACCTGCTTGGAATTCCCCAGCCCCAGATGCCTCCGGTGCCTGTCAGAAGACGTCGGGAGCCCTGCACCGAAGTGCCGGCCAGCACCAAGATGGTGATAAAACGGCCGGTGATGGATATGCTCAATATGGAACGACGCCGAACCACCTTCCAGCAGGTCGAATTGGGGTATACGGAAAACATGGTCCGTGAGGAAGCCAGGCGGTGCCTGCGTTGCGATATCTGTCGGCGCTGCGGAAAATGTGTGGTGGTCTGCCGCGACAAAATGGGCATCAGTGCCTTGGAAATGGGGTACCTGGCATTTAAGCGTCCCGGTCACACCGATTTGCGTGCCACCGAAGAGCGCTGTATCGCCTGCGGCGCCTGCGCGGCCAATTGTCCCAACGGTGCCATGCGCATCGAGGACCGGGGTGACGAACGGCTGCTTTTGTTGTGCGGAACCATTCTCAATCGTCAGAAGCTGGTCTTCTGCAGTTCTTGCGGCAAGGCCATGGGACCCCAAAAATACATTGACTTCATCAACAAGCGGGTCGCGTCCGTGGGGCAGACCACAGAAGAGCAGTTCGTCTGCGAAGATTGCGTGCGGACCCGGACGGCACGGTTTAGTGTGGATACGTTGCCGGTATGAGTTTGTACTCATCCACACATCCGGCATCTTTCGGCCCAGGCCGGCGTTCCCGCTCGGCTGAAATCCTCAACGGAGCGCTGCTGCGCCTGCGGTTTCAACCTCACTGCGGCCTTGGCCTGAACCAAAGTCTGCCGGCTGTGAATGAACACATTGCCGATTGCATTGTTTGAGATCTGGATATTGAATTTCGGAATTTATTTGCGATTTGGAAGCTGTTATTCGAGATTTCCTTCGTAAGGAGGCGTCATGGTTTTTCGAAGGGGTGAAAAGGTAGAGGTCTTTCAAAAAAGCAGCGACGAAAGCTGGGAGGATTATATGGATCGGTTTGTCGGCCTGCATGGCATCATTACCGATCCGGATACGGCGATCAACGATCCGGATGCGCTGGTTGAAGTGAGTCTGGAAGGCAAGGGCACCCACCGGCTGCCCCAGGATTGTTTGAAGCCGATAGAGACTTAAGGAGTCACCCATGCGCGTTCGGGATGTGATGAAGCAGAAAAGCCGGGTGGTTCACACCATCAATGCCACGCAGACAGCCGAAGACGCCATTGTCAGGATGACCGAGCAGAAGACATCGGCCCTGGTGGTTATGGACGGCGAGATGCCGGCGGGTATATTTACCGAACGGGATGTGCTTCGGTGCCATGTTGCCTGGCGTGGCCGGCTTTTTCGGGAAATGCCCCTTGGTGAAGCCATGACCGGTGACCTGATTGTCGCCCAACCGGACGATCTGGTGAGCAGTGCCATGGCCATGATGATCAAGGCCGACATCCGGCATTTACCCGTTGTGGAAAGCAAACGCATTGCAGTCATGCTTACCATTTCCGACCTGGTGAAACATCATGTGGGTGAATTGACTGCCGAACTGCACTATCTTCAGGAGTATATTACCGATCTCCATGATGCCGTACAGGACTAACCCTATCATGTAATGCTGCCAAGGATTCACCCATGCCGACAATTACCATCGACGGGAAAAACTTCGAGGCCAAGCAAGGACAGACCGCTTTGGAAGTGGCCCTTGCCAACAAGATTCCAATTCCCACCTTGTGTTTTCATCCGGCCCTGAAACCTTCCGGTTCATGTAAACTGTGCGCGGTTGAAGTGACCGGGCGCAGCGGTCACCAGATCTCCATGCTTTCATGCATCCTCAAGGCCAAGGATGGACTGGAGATAAAAACGACGGGGCCCATTGTGGAAGAGGCCCGCCACAAAGCGTTTAAAAAGCTGTTGCAGCTCGCTCCCCAGTCGGCCAGGTTACGCCGGATGGCCGCCGACCATGGTGTGGATTTGGGACCGCCACCGGATGGATGCCTGCGATGCCGGTTGTGTGTGCGCGTCTGCAGTGAGATTGTCGGCGCCGGTGCCCTGAAAATAAAGAAAATCGCCGGGGCGGCCTTTGTGATACCGGAGCCGGATCGCTGCATCGGCTGCGGGACCTGTGCCAATATATGTCCGACCGGTGCCATCCGGGTGGAAGACAAAGAGAATGTCCGCTCGGTGATGATCCGGGACGAACTCGTGGGCAAGCATCCCCTGGAACGTTGCCAGGGCTGTGGACGCTGGTTTGCCACCACCCGTTTCATGGACTTTATCCACCATCGCACCGATCCCCATCCCCATGTCAAGGAGGATCATACCTATTGTCCGACCTGCGCCAAGCTGTTTTCGGACCGCGCACGGGCGGTGAGTGAACATTCGGTCAAGATGCGGATGCCCGGACATTGATGATTTCGTAAAATGTGAAATCGGCGTTATTGGCAGCAGCGGAAAGCAAAAGGTCCCTTCCAGCCCGGAAGGGGCCTTTTTTATACTGGTTATGCACATTTGCCAATATATCCGTGTCTTGCTATAGTGTATCCTGTTTTTTCAACGGAATATCGGCATGGCATACATAGAAAATCAATTGTTGCAATCCTTTCGCAAATGGTTCCATGAATATGTGATTTCGTTTTTTATTGGCCCAAGCCATGTCCGGGAAAACATGGCCCTGAAAAAAAAGCACACGATGCGTGTCTGCGAAGAGATTTTGCGGCTTGGCAGGGACCTCGGAATAAACGGGGACTCCCTCCGTTTCGCCGAGATTACGGCGCTTTTCCACGATGTCGGACGCTTTGAACAATACGCCCGGTATCGGACCTTTGTCGACCATAGATCGGAAAACCATGCCGAATTGAGTGTTCGGATATTAAAAAAATATCATGTCCTTGATGGGTTGAAAGACTCTTTAAAAGCGCTTGTCTATCGGATCGTCTCCTACCATAACCGCCCCTTCCTTCCCGAAGGTGAGACCAAGCGGTGTCTGTTCTATACAAAACTGCTGCGGGATGCGGATAAGCTCGATATCTGGAAGATATTGACCCGCTATTATCGACGCGAAGATAGTCATTCGAACAGGGCCATCGAGCTGGACCTTCCAAATACTTCGCAAATAGCGGACAAGGTTATGGACGCCATCGTGAATAAACGGGTCGTCGATATAAACGACGTCAAAAGCCTAAACGATTTCAAAGTATTGCAAATCGGATGGATTTTTGATGTCAATTTTCAAACCACGTTGGATACAATCCTTGCCCGAAATTATTTAGCCGACACAATTGCATCCCTACCGGGTTCCGGCAAGGCGAAAAGAATCGAAAAGATTGTCAACCACTATGTCGAAAATGAGTTTTCAGAGGAAAATCAACGGATCGATATATGCTGACAGAAAATGCACTTTTAATCGAAAGGAAGGTGTTTATATGGCAAAGATGACGGAAAGAATGCAAGCGCTGTTTGAGAACGTCAGGACCGTAGCACTCGGGACCTCGACCTTGGGCGGAACACCCAATGTCGTCCCGGTGGGTGCAAAAAAAATCCTTGATGACGAGACGATTCTCATATCGGACCAGTTTTTTAACAAGACCCTGGCCAATATGAAAGCAAACCCAACGGTTACGGTAACCTATTGGAAAGGTCACGAAGGATATCAGTTGAAAGGGACGGTCTCCATCGAAACCACTGGTCAGCGATTCGAGGAAACGGCAAAATGGATCGCCGATATGAGTGAAAAGGCCGGGTTTCCTCTCGAATCCAAAGGTGCGGTCATCCTGAAGATTGAAGAGATTTACGGGGTCGCTCCAGGGCCCGGGGCCGGAAAGCAACTGGCGTAGCGCCCATCCAAAAATGCCCAATTTTCCCGATATCTGCGTTGCGCGAAAAATAGACGCCTCGGAATATCAATCCATACTTCAAGCGCCCGGTAACAACGCAAGATGCGATGCCCTGTGAACGCTTACGGCGAAAAAGCCCCTTCCAAAGTGGAAGGGGCTTTATGGTTTGTGACCTTTTTAGTGCCGGTTTGGCGCCGGGTGCCTACACTTCCAACCAAGAGTCGGAGTACAGGGTCTTGCCCAAAATGACGTCCACGGTCTTGGCATAATCCAGCATTTCCTTGGAGAGGCTGTCACGATCGGGTTCGACACCGTCCAGTATGCCGTAGATCAGGTCCACGATATCCTGGCGCTCGCCCTTACAGATGGCGGTCTGCTTTTCGTCTCGCGCATCGGCAATAATCGATTCCATACCGCACTTCATCAGCATCACGGTGTAGGTCTGGTTGAGGATGGGGCGCAGGTGATCAGGCGGTCCGTTGGAAATGTTGGAGAGACCGCAGGTGCTTCTGGCGCCCGGTGCGATGTCCGGGACCATTTTCTGGAATTCCATTAGGCTGATGGCCTGGGGCTGCTGGATGTTCACCGGGGTGACAATGCCGTCCACCCAGATTTTTTCGTTGGGGATACCGGCTTCGTTGGCAAAATAAAGCAGTTCCACGCACAGGGCCGCGCGTTCGTTTTCATCGCGGGGCAAACCGTCGGGTCCCCACATCAGGGCCACAAAATCGGCGTTGTATTCGGCCGTCATAGGCACCATGCGCTCGTAGCGCTCGGGGCGGCACATGATGGAGTTGACGATGTGCGGCGTTCCATCGGGCACCTGTTTGATCACCTTGAGGGCTGCTTCGATGGCGTCGATGTTGGAGGTGTCCAGGGCCAGGGGCAGGTCCGGAACCACGTCCTGTACCACTTCCACCACCCAGGGCATCAGTTCATGGCCATCTTTTTTGGCCGGTCCCAGATTGATGTCGATGTAATCCATCCGTTTTTCCTTCTGGAAAAGGGCCTCTTCCTGGATGGGCTTGGGATCGCGCTCCTTGAAGGCACGTCCGATTTTTCTTGAAATGACATTCAAACTCTCGCCGATGAGCAGCATAGGCTTTTCCTTTCTTTTTATCGGCATCAGACCGACCGGAATTCCGGCCACGGCTGACGCGACGGTGAACGAGATGGCCGGTTGATCCGGCCGGAAAATAAACGGTCAGGGGGCGGGGCTGACTTCTCCCTGACCGTTTGGTCACTTAGCGGTCAGGCTTTGAGGAAGCCGGGAATGTGTGCGGCTTCCCGGGGACCCACGGTGATGGTCCACCCGGGCAGTTCTTCTTCCACGTCGCCCACGATGGCGGCCGCATAGCCGGGAATGACAATTTCCTGATGTTTGATCTTGTCGGTGAGGCCGCATTTTTTGACGAACATGCCCACATCGTCGCCGGCGAATTTACCGGCAGCCCAGGCGGTGAGAACCGAAAGGCCCTCGGAGTCCTTGATAAGCAGCCAGGTGGGCACCTTGCTGGCCTCGATTTCTCCGGAAACGATGAAGTAGGTCAGGGCAAAGTTGGTGGTGACCAATACCCGTGAGTTTTCGTCGGGATTGTTGACCGGGTAAATGCCTTCGGTAACGGTCATGGGGCGCTGCGGATCGGTGAAGATGTTGAGCCGTTCCAGCAGCAACGGAAACACACTTTCGCCGGTGAATTCGGACATGACCACGATGCTGCCGTACTTGGCGATGTACATGGCGGCCAGCATGGTCTCCACGTCGATATTGGAGGCCATTTCGCAAGGAAAGGCGATGGTGGGAAATCCCACGGCGCGGTTGCCGTCCTTGAGGGCCGCCCGGCGGATGCCGATCATGTCCTCGTTGGACTGCTTGGGGTCACGGGAGCCTGGGTCCAGCACCAGGTCCTTGAGACCCATGCCGGTGAATTTTTCAGACAATGCCGCCAGTCCATCGACGGAATCGGCCTTGACGCCCAAAGGCAGATCGGCATCCTTGGCCAGGGCCCCCATGGCGTCGGCGTTGGCTTCGGTGGCGCCGTAGAGCAGGGGCCGCTTGAAACCACAGGCATCCACGCCGGCCTTCATCACGTCGGCGTCTCCGCTCATGAGGATGAGGTTGAACTCGGAGGTTTCGGCCACCTGTTTGGCCACGGCGGCAAATGCCGCGGCGTCACCGTTGACATCCTTGACCGCCACCAGTTCGGGACGCAAGTTCAATCCGACGCGCTCGAACTGAAGGGCGTTCCAGCTTTTCAGTTTGGTTTCCAGATCGCCGGCAGCGATGTCTGAGCCTATCTGGGCCGCCAGCAGAGTGGGATTGTAAAAGGTTTTTTCATGGCGGTACTGAACGGTTTCACCGCCGGTGGTGGCTTTACGTACGCCGGCACCCAACACGACCGGGCGGATCGGCGGGGCGGACGCCTCGGAGAGCTGGTCACGCGCTTCGTCAGAAACGTAGGGGCAGCTATCCAGCTCGGCCTTGCCCGATGCCAGGTTCATGGCAAAGGCAAGGCAGGTGGGCACTCCGCACTCCTTGCAGTTGGTCTTGGGCAGCAGCTTGAATATTTGTATACCGGTTAATGCCATACGATTCTCCTTGTCTGCATGGGCAGATTATCCGGCCGCAGCGGCCGGGAACGCTGTTTCCTCTTGGGTAACGGGACAGGCGCCGCAACCCGTCCCGTCGTGTTGCCTGCTAGCCGATCAGCGGATCCATGGACAGGGCCGGATGGCCTTTTTCCTGGAGGTAGGGCAGGATCTCCTCCTCGGTGATGCCCACGGTTTCGTCCGCGATCATGTCGTAAAAGTTATCGTAACCATTCTCCTCGCCGAATTTTTCCAGCCGTTCCTTGATCTCTTCCTTGAGAATCTTGGGCATCCAGACCATGCGGGCCAGGCCGCCGTCACCCTTGATGAATTTTTTCTGGGTGATATTGAACTTGGAGTGGCCCACGAAACCCGGCGAAGAGGCCCCGCCACCCATGACACCGGCCAGGGTGGTGAACTTCATGCCGCAGGGGGTTTCCCCGGCGTAGTCACGGTTGACGGTCATGACGCCGTTGCAGGAGGGCAGCATGGCGGCGATACACTCGCAGCATCCGCAGGTGGTCATGGGATCGGTGACCATGGAGTAGAAGTTGTAGTGGGTCACGGCCCCACGGGAGGCCTTGTAGACAAAATCGTTGACCCCCTTCCACTGACCCAGTACCGGATCGATGCACTCGCCCTTTTCGATGGGCTGGTTGGGCCCGGTGGGGGTGATTTCGTAGGAGGCCTTGCAGTCCATCCAGTTGTAGGCGCCGCACAGACCCGTACGTTCGGGGCTCACCGAACAGACATGGTTGGGTGCGAAGGACTGGCACAGGGTACAGGAGTAAAAAACTTCCACATCCTCGTCGGTCATCTTCTCGACGCGTTCGTCACGCATTTTGTATTCTGCACGGGCGCGGTCGGTGAGTTGCGACGCTTCATCTTTTTTGGTCATCAAGGTGACCTGGACCTTGTCCAGAATCTTACCGAAGTCCTGATGGAACTTGGCATGCAGCACCACGCCGATATCTTTCAGAGTGAAACCTTTTTCGATGGCGGACTTGCTGATACGTATCCAGGAGATATCGCGCTGTCCGATGTGCATGATACCCTGGATGTAGTTGATCAGGTGATGGATCTGACGCTCCAGGATGGGTTCGAAATCCGGTTGCATTTCGCGGCCGGCCACCTGGATGAAGATACCCATGGGGAAGGTGTCGCCTTCCTTGAGATTGTCCACGTCGGGACCGTCCACGATCACCTTGCCGTCTTCGATTTCGTTCATCTGGGCCATGTTGACCAGCTCGGTACACTGGGTCTTGCCACCGCCGCACTGGGCGTACAGGTCGGCGCCGCGCACACGCTCGCCTTCGTAGGCCGGACCAAAAGCGCAGGGGATCTCGATGTCCGAGACGATGGTCTTGAGGCCGCGGACTTCCACCGATTTCTGGCAGATTTCGTCGTGGGGCACGTTGGCCACCACGTGCTCGTAGGTACAGATACCCGTGGGCAGGATTTCGGGGATGTCGGTGTCGGCCAGGGTCGGGAAACCCCAGTTGACACAACCGGCAGCGGCCACACCCCATTCGGTGCCAATGTCGCCCAGAGCGTTGACGAAAGCGAAGACGCGGTCTTTGTTGTAGAGCAGAATTTTTTTGTGGTCGCCCGGCTGCACCCCACCAAAGGCCATGGCGGCGCGGTTGGCGAAACCGAGGGCGAAAACGGCCGAAGAGATGTCCGGGCCGAAGGGAACGATGCGGGTGTTCCAGCCGATCTGTACGCCGGCGTTCAGCAACTGCTCGATCACCGTGGTGCCGTTATGGTTGGCCGCGCAAAAGATGTACAGACTGCGCCGCTGGTACTCTTCGATGATATCCTTGGCGATTTCAGGAGTTGGTGCAGCGCCGACCACGGCGGCAAAGCCCGGAGCCGAGCCATCCACGAATTCCACGCCGCGTTTACGCAAAATGGTGTCATCGGCCGGGCCCACCCATATTTTGCCGGCTTCGATGTCCGGGTCCTCTTCGGGAACGTAGAAATCCGGCTGTTTCAGAATGCGCAGGGCTTCCATGATCTCATAGCTGAAGATGGCGGCCATGCCGGCGTCCAGCAGGGGGCCCAGGTAGGGCAGGTGGTGTTTGCCTTTTACATGCGGGGGCAGGAGCCCGCGAGCGAAAGCCAGGGGTTTCTTCAGGTCTTCAAGGGTCTCCACCTTCATGCCGGTGAGAGAGTAGATCACCGGCAGGTAGTAAGCCGTGTTGGGAAAACCGATCTTGGTGTCGGCATTGTATGTATCCAGTGCGTTTTTATACATGCCCTCAGCAGTGGAAACCACTTTGTACCCACCCTGAATGGCGGCAAATGCGACTAATTTAGACATAACAAATTCCTCCTTCGTTGAGGATCTGGTTGAAAATCAATTACCCTTCCAAAGCCTGGCGGTCGGCCATATCCATGAGGACGCGGTCGCGGGCCTTGTCGATGCCCAGTTCCTGGCGTTTCTTGTCGATGTGGGCG
>PDWJ01002774.1_pt1 | contig 17785 bp, 15 predicted proteins | sample 1430881 | NCBI WGS metagenome assembly PDWJ01 (sample SAMN01162460, study PRJNA174530) | Oral metagenome, whole genome shotgun sequencing project. | biome: Marine environment; feature: Marine mammal; material: Swab sample of the gingival sulcus; isolation source: swab sample of gingival sulcus...
TGGGGAAAATGATACAGAACTAAAAATTGCAACTATGGCTGATGTGGGAAGAACTATAAAAGAAGAGATTCCTCCAAAGTCTGAATCTGTAGTTGATATGATTAGAGTGGCAACTTATATTCATCAACTGCCTGAAGCAATCGAACTAATAGAAGATTTCCATGCAAAAGGTTATGAAACGACTTGTAATATCATGGCTATTTCAAAATCATTTGATACAGAATTAGATGAAGTTTTATCACAGCTTGCAAAAACAAATGTTGATGTTATATACATAGCAGACAGTTTTGGTTCATTTTATCCTGAACAAATAAATAAGCTAACAGATAAATATCTATCTGTGGCAAAACCTGCTGGTAAAAAAGTTGGTATTCATGCTCATAATAATTTGACATTAGCTTATGCAAATACACTTGAAGCTATGATATATGGTACAAGTTATTTAGATGTAACAGTATCAGGACTTGGTAGAGGTGCTGGAAATTGTGCTTCAGAATTACTTCTTGGATTTTTAAAAAATCCAAAATATAAAATAAAACCTTTACTTAAATTTATTGAAAAACATATGACAAAATTAGAAAAAGAGTTAGACTGGGGTGCTAGCGTACCGTATATAATAACAGGTCATTTAAATGAACACCCACGACCTGCTATGAAAGCGAGAGACGAAGGTAATACTAACTATGTAGAATTTTACGATAAACTCACAGAAGAGTACAGCTGAAATCAAGGTAATAAAGAACTAGCCTTCAATCTTTGAAGGCTAGATTTTACGGTTTTTATTTACAATCATCTTTTTTGGATAAAAATTTTAACTCATCACAAGAAAAACCTGCTTTTTTCCTAGCTTCAAAGTTTATCTCATACTTTCTTGAAGTAGAACCAGGATATATTTTTTCTAAAATTTCCAGATAAGTAGTTTCTGGACATAAATTTAATCTATCACACTCATATTTAAACCATCTATCACCTTTGCTTACGTGGTCAATTTCTTCTTCTAAGATAGTATTTAAAGCTTTTAAAATTTTTTGATTAAATTCATCAGGATTTGATTTTAGTTTTTCCATAATTTTAGGATTTTGTTCTAGTCCATTTGCCTCAAGATACCTTGGAACAATTGCCATTCTTGATAATAAATCAGGTGTATTTTTCATTGCTTCAAATAAGTTTGTATGCACTTCTAAATCTCCATATGAAGCACCTAATTCTTTTAGTAAACCCTGAAGCATAAGAAAATGTCTTATCTCATCTTCGGCTACTTCTAACCAATCTTCATAATATTTTAATGGCATATTTTTAAATCTAAGAGCAGCATCAAGGGCTAAATCTATAGCACTATATTCAATATGAGCAATTGTATGTAAAAGATTTATTTTACCCTCTTTTGTATTTACATATTTTCTTTTTACTATTTTTTGAGGAGGAACTACCTTTAAGGTATGATAATAAGATGGTTCTACCATTTCATAAGGCTCATATTCTTCTTCAAAGTCTAATTCTTTATTTTTAAAAGATTTATAAAAACTATTAAAAAGAGTAATTTTTTTATCAATACTTGACTCTAATATAATTTTTTCCAATAGGCAATAATAATTCATAAACTACCTCACAGCTACAATAATATATACTATTATAGTTAGAATTTTATTAAAGTAAGGATTAAAATAAAATGGGGATTAAAATCCAACCTATGGGGGATTATCAAACAAATTGTTATATTGTAACTGTAAATGGTAAGGATTTTATCATAGATCCAGGAGTTGGTGCTACAAAATGGGTACTTCAAAATGTGAAAAATCCAGTGGCTATACTAAATACTCATGGACATTTTGATCATGTGTGGTCAAACAAGGAGTTAAGTGAAAAATTAAATTTAAAAATTTACGCTCCTAAAGATGACAATTTTATGCTTGAAAAAGACCCTTATGGTTTTGGTATGACACCATCTTGTGCAGATGTTTTAGTAAATCCTGATGAAGAGTTTGATTTTGATGGAATAAAAGTAAAATTTCATCACTTTCCAGGACATACACCAGGCTGTTCTGCAATAGAGCTTGATGGAAATTTATTTACAGGTGATTTTATTTTTAATGGTACTATTGGAAGGACAGATTTTCCTTTTTCAAGTCCTTTAAAAATGAAAGAAAGTATAGATAAAATACTAAAATGGGATAAAAATAAAAATTTTAGAATTTATCCTGGACATGGGAGTCCTACCTCTTTAAGACAAGAAAGGGATTCCCTATTAAACTGGAAGAACTATTTATAGGAAAAAACTAAATGAGTCTAGAAAAAAAGGATTTAATTCAAAATGATTTTCAAGCAATTGTCTCTTTAAATGCCCAGTTGGTAAGTTTAGGAAAGCTGGATGAAATATTTGAAGAGTTATCTTCGTATTTAAGAAATAATTTTGGTATTACTAAGATGGAAGTATCAATTGAGGATCGTCAGTTATTTAAAAACTTCAAAGATAATAATATAAAATCAAAAAAAGATTTCTATGTGAAACTCAATGAAAAAAATAATTTAAAGATATCTCTATTCTATTCAAACCCCGAAGAAGTAGAAAATATAGATAAAAAATTTGATTTTATGAAGATGTTTTTTGAGGTAATTTCACAGACAATTTATAACAAATATTTAGAATTTAAACTCATGGAATTAACGATAAAGGATTCTTTAACAGGTCTTTATAATAGACAATTTGTGGATGAGTACTTAAAAAACTTCTTACCTTTATCCCAAAGAGAATGTAAAAAAATAGCTTTTTTAAAAGTTGGCATTGATCATTTCAAAGCAGTAATTGATGAGTTTAATTACAAAATAGGAGATAAGGTTCTAAAAGAGCTTGCAAAAAGTCTTTCTAATACAGTAAGAATTTCAGATATTGTTGCAAGAATAGATGCTGATGAGTTTTTAGTTATACTACATAATGTATCTAATGAAGATGATGCTATAATGGTAGCAAACAAAATTATAGACAATTTTAAAAATGTTAAAGTGACTGTTGATTCTAATAGTAATCAGACTTTAAAGAAAACAATCTGTACTGGGATATCAATCTTTCCAGACGATGCAAAGCAAATTGAAGAAATTTTTAGATACTCTGATATAGCATTATATGAAGCGAGAAACAAAGGAAGAAGTCAATGTTTCAAGTACAAAAAAGATAGTGCGGGAGTAGAGTTTTTTTAGGAAATATTATGAAAAATAAAATGATGGAATTAATTAGAGAATCAGCGACTAATGAAAGAGCATATGAAGCACTAGATAAGATTTATGCGCTATATGACCAGCTTCAATACTCTTCAAACTTAAAACAAATGGCAGAGGATATTTATCTTTGGTTAAATAGATATTTTAATATAGATAATGCAAATTTTTCTTTGTTTGATATAGAAAAAAACCATAAGGAGATTGTTTTTACAAAGGGAGATGAATTTTATTTAGATGGTGATTTATCGTTTTTCTTTATAATAAATACCCATACAAATTTAAATGCTATTGTCTCTTTTTGTGCTTCATCAAAGTCTCAATATGAGATTATTTCTACTCAATATAATGCCATTGAATCGGCACTATTTCAAATATCTCCTATTTTACAAAATGGTATTATAAAGAAAAACTTTGTAGAATCCTCATCCCTTGATTCAGTTACAAAAGTTTATAATAGAAAGTATTTAATTGAAAATCTTCATAAACAAATAAAGTTATCTAAAAAAAGCTATGATAGAATATTTTTTTTAATGATTGGAATTGACCATTTTAAAGCAGTAGTTGATGAATTTGATCATGATGTAGGAGACAAAGTTTTAATAGAATTAGCAAAAGTTATTCACTCAAATATATCTGAATTTGATATGGTTGCAAGACTAAGTGGAGATGAATTTTTAGTTTCAATTTTAAGCTTAAATAGTGAAAATGAAATTTTAAATATGGCACAAAAAATAATCGATGACTTTTCAAAAATAAAAATAGTAGTAGATGAGAATAATCAAACCCTACAAAAAACTATTTGTATAGGTATAGATTCATATAATGCCCATGATGATAATTCCATAAATGAGATAATAAAAAATGCGGATATTTCTTTATATGAAGCAAAAAATAGAGGAAGGTCTAGCCTATTCAACTACAAAGAACTAAGGGAAGAAGATACAATTGAACTCTTCTAAATCTTAACAATAAAAATGGTGTGTAAATTTAAAAATGAAAAAACACCTTTATCTTTTAGTGATTTTGAAACCTTCTGAAAAATTGTAGTGCATGGGAAAACTCATAATAATTACCTTTTTTTAATATGTTTAAAATTTAAACGAAAAATCTTGTAAAATAAGTTAAATATAAAGGAAAGAGTAATATGTAACTGATAATAACATAGAAATAGGTAATTTTTTTATCTTCTTTTATTTTTAGCAAAATCAATAATGTATTGAGCTATCTTATCTAAAGGAACTATATTTTTCACAGCCCCGGCTTCAATTGCTTTTGCTGGCATACCAAATACCACACAAGATTTTTCATCTTGAGCAATTGTATATACACCATTATCATACATTTCTTTTATGGCAATAGCTCCATCATCACCCATACCTGTCATCATTACAGCCATGGCATTAGAACCTACACAGTTATTAATAGACCTAAAAAGTACATTTACACTTGGCTTATGTAGGCTTACTTTTATTGTATCTAAAAGTCTTGTTTTATATTGGTTTCCATATTTTTCTATAGTAAGATGCATGTTACCAGGTGCTAAATAAGCATGCCCATCTTCTAAAATCATTCCATCAGTAGCTTCATGTACTGTAACTTTGGAATTATCATTTAATCTATTTGCTAATGATTTTGAAAATCCATAAGGAATATGTTGTGTAATAACTATAGGAGGAAGATTATCCGTTAAACTCATAAAAACTTTTAACAATGCTTCGACACCACCAGTTGAAGAACCAATAGCAATAACTTTTTTACCTGCTAATTTTGTAGGTGTAGATTTTATAACTTCATCTGGATGCACTTTTCTATCAACTTCAAGTGCCTTTTTTGATACTATATTTTTAACTGGTTTTGGTTTTTTTAAGGTATATCTTTTTAATAAAAATGTTAAGTTAAGAAGGTTTTCTTCAATTCTTTTAGCAAAAGATGACATTGATTCACCCTGCGCAGGCTTTTCGATAAAACCAACTGCTCCATCATCGAAAATATCACTTCCTCTAACACTATCACTAGAAATTATAACAGCAGGCATAGGATGTAAACGCATTAAATTTCTTAAAAAGACTACACCATTCATTTTGGGCATATTTATATCTATGGTAACTAAATCAGGTTCATATTGCTTTATTTTTTCTCTTGCGTCATATGCATCAACAGCCTCTTCTACAACTTCAAAATCATCAATTTGATTTATCATATCCTTTATAATTCTTCTCATTGAAGAAGAGTCATCTATTACTAAAACTGTATACATATATTTTTACCAAATCCTCTATAAATTGTTAAAATAGTTCTATTTCCATTTCTGGTTCAGCTTTAGGTGTATCAACACCAAATAAATCAACTGCACCAACGTATTCTTTAATAACAGGAGCCTTAGTAATTTCTGTTTGAAGAGCTTTCTCTTCATTAAGAATTTTATTATCTGTCTCACTTTTTTGTGTTACTTTTATAAAGGTTTGGAATTCATCAGCTAAAAGGATTAATCTACCATGTTCACCTCTAGTATGCTCACTAACTAGCTTAAAACCTTCTGATTTACAAAAATCTTTTGCAAACTCTACATTTCTATGTCCTATGGAAGCAGAGGAAACATTCAATTGCATAATATCTGCACCCCCAGATATCTTTGCAACCATATTCTGCTTACTGCATCCCATTTTATACATTTCATTTAACATAGCTTCAACAGAATAAAGACCATATTTCATATCATCATTTGTACTATTTGTAGTGGGCAGTAAAAAGTGATTCATACCTTTTATCTTTTTTATACTATCGTAAAACATAATTGCTACACAAGAACCTAAAAGTGTTTTAAATGCCACATTATTACTATCCTCTCCAACAGCAAACTCACCCCCAATAATAGTGTGGGTATTATATCCCTTAGTTTTTTGAGTAAATCTTGCCGATGAAGCTTTTTCTATACTTCCATCTTTATGTCCAATTACAATCAATGTAATTCCTTTACTTTAATAAATATATTTTGCCCAATTCTTTTAACATAGTTTATCAATTCATGAGGATTTTCTGAATGACCTAAATATAAAGTTCCCCCCATTTTTAAATGACTAAATAATTTTTTCAAAATAGTATTTTGATCTTCTGCTGTAAAATATATCAAAACATTTCTACAAAATATTACATCAAATTCCTCTTTTTCAAAAGGATAAGATGAATCATTTAAATTCATTATTTGAAAAGTACACATTTTTTGAAGTTCAGGTTTTACTTTAATCAAAACTTCCTCATTTGATAAAGTTTTTTTTACTCTTCTTAAAAAATATTTTTGTGGTTTTATCCAATCTGGAAACTCTTTTGAAGATTTTGCATATCTATAAACACCATTAGCTGCATATTGTAGTACATTTGTATCTATATCTGTTGCAATGATTGAAGCTTCTATTCTAGCATTCATTTGTTTTGATGTTTCAAGTACAGTCATAGCCATAGAATAAGGTTCTTCTCCTGTTGAAGAAGCAGAACAATACATTCTTATAGGTTTAGCACTTCCTGCAAATTCAGGTAAAACTCTATTTTTTAAATCAGTAAAATGAAACTCTTCCCTAAAAAAGTGGGTTTTATTTGTAGTAAAAGAGTTAATAAACTCTATTTGATAAAGCCCCTCTTTTTCAATAATATCTAAAAGCTCCTCTACACTACCATCATATTTTGTATCTCTTTTTAGTTTATGAAGCCTATTAGCAATCATAACATCCTTATTCTCTGACAAAGTAATACCAGTCAAAGAATAAAGAATAGATTTCACTCTATTGTGTAATATAACAATATCTGACATATGCTATAACTCTATGATGCCTTTTTTTGAATAGAATTTATACTTTTTTCTATTTTAATTTGCGCGTTAATAATTCCTAATACGTCGAGAATTAAACCTATACTTCCATCTCCCCTTACAGTAGCAGCTCCAATACCCTCAACACTTCTAAAGTTTTTATCTAAAGGTTTTACAACAACTTGATGTTGATTTAAAAATTCATCAATTGATATTGCAACTTTTTGGTTACCAGACTTAACAACAATAAGCATCCCATCTTCAAGGTTTTCAAATGTTGGTTCTACACCAAATAATTGATGAAGCCTTACAACAGGAATAAATTCTTCTCTTAACATAAGTAGATCCTGTGAACCATCACCAATTTTTTTAATCATTTCTGAAGTTGGTTGAAGTGATTCAACAATTGAACTAAGTGGTAAAATATATTTTTGATCACCTACAGCAATATCTAAACCATCCAATATAGCAAGAGTAAGAGGTAACATGATTGTAATAGTAGTACCCTCACCTAATTTTGTGTCAAGTTTAATAGCTCCACCTAGCTTTTGAATATTTGTTTTTACAACATCCATTCCTACACCACGACCTGAGATATCTGTTATTTCATCAGCAGTTGAAACACCAGCACCAAATACAAGCATTGCCTTTTCATTTTCACTCATTGTATTGTATTGATTTTCATCAATTTGACCTTGATCTAAGGCTTTTAGTGCAACCTTTTCCGCATCTATACCTTTTCCATCATCTTCTATTGTAATTATCATCTGACCATTTGCTTGCTCTGCCGATATTATAATAGAACCAGTTTCATCCTTATCGTTTGCAATTCTAACATCTGGCGTTTCTAATCCATGATCAAGTGAATTTCTAATGATATGCATTAAAGGATCAGTTAATCCCTCAATCATAGCCTTATCTATTTCAACACCATCACCATAATGTTTAAATTCTACCTTTTTCCCAAGTTTTTTGGAAATATCTCTTACTACTTTAGGGAATTTCGAATAAATAGATTCCATAGGTACCATTCTAATACTCATGATAGAATCTTGCATATCTCTAATGTGTCTTTCTAATAATTCTAATCTCTCTAAAACTGCATTTCTTGTTTTTGATTCTTCTATAGAACTAGAAAACTGTGTAAGCATAGCATTTGTAATAACCAAATCACCAACATTATTCATCAACAAATCAATTTTATCTAGATTTACCCTAATATTATTAGAAGAAGATGATTTTTTCTCTTTATCACTTCTAGCTTTCACAGGTGTCTTTTTAGTTGCTACTGTTTTAGTTTGAGGTTCTTTTTTGCTAACTAATTTTGGACTTTCTTCCACTTTTTTTAGTTCTTGTTTTTGATCTTCATTATTAGCTTTAATTTCTGAATCAGGATTTATCTCTGGCATATCATCAAAAAATCCAAAATCATCACTATTATCATGAACAATAACAGGTGTTTTTTCACTATCTATTCTTTTATCTAACTCTTCATCAAAGAAACCATAACTTTCACTTTCAGTATTCTCTAGATTTTCATCATTGAAAAAACCATAAGAAACATTATAGCTACTATTATTCATAGTTTCATCATAAAATCCAATAGAATCATCCTCTAATTTTTGATTATTACTACTTTCTTGAACCGTATTTTGTGGATTTTCTCCGCTTGAATATGCTCTAATGGTAGACAGCAACTCCGATGTCATTTCTTCAAATACATCTCTTGTTAAATCTTCAGATACTTCTAAATCTAGAAGTTCTTTCATAATATCCAAACCATCAATTAAAGTTCCTGCCATCTCTGGTATAAACTTTATTTCATGATTTCTAAGTTTGTCCATCATATTTTCAACATCATGAGTAAACTCTGCAAAAAGAGTAAGCTCAACGGACGCACCACTACCTTTTAAAGTATGAACATCTCTAAAAAGTTGTCCCATTTCATCATCTGTTAAAGAGCCATTATTCTCAGCCTCTAACAAAACATTATCTGCAGACTCAAAAAGCTCTTCAGCTTCTTCCACAAACATTTCCCTATATTTAGAAATATCAAAACCAGACATATTTAAACCTTTACTATCTACTTAAGACTATATTTACCGCTTTTAATAACTGTTCCGGCACAAATGGTTTTACTATCCACCCAGTAGCACCTGCAGCCTTACCTTTTGCTTTCATTTCATCACTTCTTTCAGTTGTTAAAACCAAAATAGGTCTACTAGAATATGTTGGAATTTTTCTTAACTCTTGAATGAGTGTTAACCCATCCATATTTGGCATATTCACATCTGTAATAATTAAATCAAAAATGTTATTTTTAGCCTTCTCTAAGCCATCAACACCATCAACCGCTTCAATAACATCTGTATAGCCACCCTCATTAAGTGCATAATTAAGCATATCTCTTAACATTGTAGAATCATCAACAATCAAAAGCTTTGCCATAAAAACCCCTTGTTTTATTAAATAAAGTATTATGACAGCATAATATCGTAAGAAGTATTAATTTAGCATTAGCTAGGAATAATAAAGTTTAAGTAAGAAAAGATATAATATTAATTATATTATTAGTTATGTAAAATCCCTTTAGTAAAAGGGACTTTATTTATAGAGAGTTAGAAGCTAGTTCAATTCTATCTTTTTTTACTTTTAAAACTTTTATTTCAACAGTATCATTAACAGATAAAACATCTTCAACTTTATTAACTCTTTGCTTAGAAAGTTTAGATATGTGAAGTAAGCCTTCTCCTCCTTTTGGTAATTCAACAAAGGCACCAAAATCAGCAATTCTTACAACTTTACCAGATAAAACTTCGTCCACTTGGTATAATTTCTCAAAGTCAATGTGTTTTTTAGTATCTCTTCTTGAAGATGCATTATTTGATATTGATTTTATATGTTCGCAAGCATCTAAAACATTTTGTTTATTTTCACCACTTACTTTAACGTTTCCACTATCTCTATCTAAATCAATAGATACTGAAAATTTTTCAATTATTTCTTTTATAGTTGAACCTGCTTTTCCAATAACTACCATAATTTTAGATGGATCAATGGCAAACTGTTCAATTAAAGGTAAAGCCTCACTAGGAACTATTTCTACTGCAGCATCTTCCATAATTGTAAGAATATGTTCTCTTCCCTCTTTTGCTTGAAGTAAGGCTTCTTTTAAAACTGATAATTCAATTCCACCAAGTTTTATATCCATTTGAAGAGCTGTAATACCTTCTTTTGTACCTGCAACTTTAAAATCCATATCTCCGTCATGGTCTTCTAATCCCATAATATCAGTTAATACAGAATATTCATCACCTTCAACTACCATACCCATAGCAACTCCAGCAACTAAGTTTGATACAGGAACACCAGCAGCTTTAAGTGCTAAAGAACCACCACAAACAGTAGCCATAGAAGATGAACCATTAGATTCTAAGATTTCAGAAACAAGTCTTACTGTCTCATCATAATCTTTATCTATTGTAGCTTCTAGTGCTTTTTTTGCTAAGTTACCATGTCCTAACTCTCTTCTACCAACTCCAAACATAGGTTTTGCTTCACCCACTGAAAAGCCTGGAAAGTTATAATGTACCATAAAGTTTTCCACAGATGTACTTTTCTCTGTTAAAGTTTCGTACATTTGACCATCTTTAGCACCAGCTAGTGTTCCTACAACTAAAGCTTGTGTTTCCCCTCTTGTAAAAAGACAAGAAGAGTGAGTTGAAGGTAAAATATTTGTTTCTATAGTAATAGGTCTTACATCTTTAAGTCCTCTTCCATCTGCTCTGATTTTATCTTTTACAATCATTGCTCTTACAGCTTCTCTTTTTACAATTTGAACAGCTTCATATATTGTACTAAATTCAATCTCATTTTCAGTGCAGTATTCATCATTACTAATTAATTTTGCCACATCTTTTAATTCTGTAGCTCTTTCACTTTTTGCAAGTTTTTTTATTGCTTCCTTAATATCTTCATAGTAGTTTTCTCTTACAAAATCAATAATAGCTTCATCAATTGTAAACTCTACTAATTCAACATCTTTTTGTTCTTTACAAACTGTTTCAAAACCTTTTTCATAAGTTTCATTTGCTTCTTTTAAGGCCACTTGTGCAACTGCAATAGCATCAACAAGTTCATTTTCATTTATTTCATTTGTTTTATGTATTTTAGAAAATGCTTCTATATCAACTTCAATCATTTCTTCAGATGAAATTGCTTTCATCTCAATCATTAAAAGTTCTTCTTTAGATCCAGCAACATAAAGGTCCAAAGTTGAATTTTCCATTTGCGTAGAAGTCGGATTAATAACATATTCTTCTGCTATTTTAGCAACTCTAACACCTGCAACAGATTTTTTAATTGGTAAATTGGAAGTATATAGTGCTGCACTTGCTGCATTTAAAGCCAATGCTTGGATATCAACTTCTTTATCAGCACTTAAAACTATAACTGTAATAGTAGTTGGGTACACATAACCTTTAGGAAAAAGTGGTCTTAAACTTCTATCAATAATTCTAGAAGTCAATGTTTCAAAATCACTTGGTTTTGCTTCTCTTTTTATAAATCCACCTGGTAGTTTGGCAGCTGCATAAGTTTTTTCAATATATTGAACAGTTAAAGGAGTAAAATCTTCTTCAACGGGATTATCAAACTCACTTACAACAGTTGCTAAAACAACTGCATTCCCTAATTTTGCTAAAACTGAACCATTTGCTTGTTTAGCTACTTTCCCAAACTCGAATATCTCTTGTTTTTTATTTAATTCAAATTCACATACTGTTGACATAAAATTTATCCTTTATTATTTTTAATTTCTTCGTAACTTATATCTTTTAAATTCTTATAATAAAAATCTATATCTATAAAATGATCTAGATTTTTTACATAATACAGATCATCTGCTATGGATTCTATCGTATTTATACTTGCTGTTGGTAAAATGGGAGTTGCAACAGATACAGATTTCGCCCCTAAATGAATAGCTGTTTTTATACAAGCCATCATAGTTAAACTTGTATTTAGTCCCTCATCTACCAATAAAACATTTTTATTTTCCAGTTTATTTAATTTATTAGCTCTTCTAAATTCATGAATATGTAAAGATAATTCATTTTCAAAAATATATTTAGATTTTGAAAAAACAGAATCTAAATTAATATTAAAAGCTTTAATTAACTCTTCATGAACAACAACATCCTCACTTTCAGTAACTATAGCAATTTCACACTCATCATTATTGTCAGAAAATATTTTTCTTGATAGTATCATATCATATTGAGCATTTAACTCATCAGCTAATATTTTTGCAATAGAATATCCACCATAAGATGTAGCAAGAACAATCCATTCTTCCATCTTCATGGTGTCAATAGGTAAGGCTTCAATTAATTTAACAGCGGCATCTTCCCTACTTTCAAAATATATATTATCTGTTACCATTAGTTTTCATTTACCTTATATTCTTGAACAACACCACCTAGTGGTTTTAAAAACAGTTGAAAATAAATTATATTTTGTTTGATAGGATCTCCATCAATAGTTGACGCTGGTTCAATTTCTTTTTCATATTTTAACTCTAAATCCCAACATTTATCAAATATTGAAAGTGTTAAAGCCTGATTTGTTCTTATGTCCTTTTCTAAGTTATATTTTTCTGAATATCCCAAGGTATATTCATCATTAAATTTATATTTTGCATCAACACTATATGATTCTAAATTTTCTTTAGAAGAATTGGGTGTATTTTTAGAATCATAATAAGCTAATCTTAAATAAAATTTTTCATATGTTAAATCAAAAGACGAAGAATTTTCTATAAATTCATCATCTTGAAAGTTATAAACTATTCTATTCTTTAATGAACCTAAAATATAATTATAAATTATTTCATTTTCAAGATTTTGGAACTTAAACTTATTTTCACCATCATCATAAAGTATTGATTGTTTAAGTTTATGATTAAATATTTGTTTTTTATTTTTATTGTAGAAAGAATGATTTAATTTAAAATTAATGCTATCTTTGGTTTTTGTAACTGGAAAAGGAGATAAAATTGCATTACTATTAAGACTTCCCTCTTCTTTTATCTTTTTGTTATGTACATAATCCATTCCAAAATTAAGAGCATGTATATAATTTGTGTAAGATTTTATTAAATCGGTATTAAATCCAATCATACTATTTGTTTCAGAATACAAACCATTTTCTAAAGGTATAGGAGAATTCCTATAATCATATTTATTTAATAAAAATTCTTGTCTAGCTGTTAAAGCTAAATAATCATCAAATAAAGAAAAAGAGTATGAAAGTGGTAAATTTATTTCATATTGATTTACTTTTAATCCATTACTTCGTGTATGATTTGTATATTTTACATCAGTTGAATATAAAAGTTTTTCCAAAAATAATGGATTACTATAGATATGTCCCTGAATTTTTGGAAGCTCTTGTAAAGTACTAGCATTTGATTCTTTGGTTGTATCTATATAATATCTAAAGTAAGAACCCAAAAAATATCTTGAAGTATCATAAATATAGTTTACTCTTGATTCAATTTTATTTTCTACACTTTTTTTATATTTGTCATCTTCTAAGGTTTTATACTCTACATCATTTAGATAATTTATATCTATATAAAGTCCATCTGTTTTATCTTTTTGTTTATTGGTAAAAAGATTAAATTTTTTATAGTCTATATTTAGTCCATAGTGATTATCATTTCTTAAGTTATTTTCAATCTGATATTTTTTCTTTTCTTTAAAATTACCCATTGAAATTTTTAGCATAGAGTCTTTTGAATCTGCATACCTGTAATAAGCATATATTCCAAAACCTCTTTTTGCCATGAGTTGTGGTATTATTTCAAAATCATAATTTTTTGCAGGTGCTATAAATATTGGTTGAGAAAATAAAAAACCCTCTTTTTTTGAGTAACCAATTGTTGGTATTAGTAAACCTGTTTTCCTAGTATTATCAGTTGAAAATCCTAAATAAGGTGTATATAAAATAGGCATATCTTTTACATAAAGTCTTGTATGATAAGAGTTTATCCACTTATCTTTTACATCATAATCTGCACTTCCTACTCTAATACTCCAATCAGGATCAACACAATTACAACTTGATATAATAGACTTATCTAAAAAAATTTTATCTGAATCCCTTTTTGAATCCTTAGAATTAATCCATATTTTATTTAAATTATCAAAAAACATACTTGGTTTTTGATATAAATCATCATTATTTACATTTAAAAAAGCATAATTACTTTTAGTTTCAATATTATTGTCTTTTAAAATTACAACATCATCAAAAAGTTCAAAAGTTCCATCTTTTTTATTATAGATTACCTTTTGAGCTGTAATATAGTAATTTGAAGAAAAGACAACAACATTACCCAATGCTGTTATTATGTCATCTTTACTAGAAACACTATCTGCAATAACTTGAAACTTATCTACTTGAGCATGAAGGCTTACTATTAATATAGCTGTTATAAGAAATTTTTTAAACATTTATCACTAAAGTCCTTCCTATTTTATCATGAAAAGTTTGTCTTCCATCTGTAAATAAAGCTACAATAAAGCCAATATACATAAAATATTCACTAGCAATTCTTCCTAATGCTCTTACAAAAGAGTTTAAAAGAGAAACATTGGCAAAATGATTATAATCAATAACTCTTATTTTTAAAACCAATTTACCAATACTTGCGCCATAATACCAAATGAAAAATGTTTGATAGATAACTTTAATAACTAAAATAGGAAAAACTAAATCTGCAATGAAAAAAGCTAAATTTTCCATATTTGAAGCATTTGCAACCAAAGAATTCCAAAATATAAAATATATCAACACTGTAACTATAATTTCATCAATCAAGAAAGCAAAAAAACGCTTAGAAATCGATGCTAATTCTAAATCTTGACTATTACTCATTTACTATATTTTCACTTAATTTAAGGCTTGATAAGCAATATCTGTTCTACACTTCTTACCAGCAAAATGAACTTGACCACAAAGTGAGTATGCTCTATTTCTCGCTTTTTGAAGAGTGTTTCCAAATCCTACACAAAGAAGTACTCTACCTCCCGTAGCCATTAGCTTTCCATCTTCTTTTGAAACACCTGCATAAGAAATATGAGTATTATTTAAAATATCTTCATCTACAATTTCATCTATAATTATTTCAGCTGGGGTAGATGAACCATATGGATAGTTTTCACTTGCCATAACAACAGCAACTCCATATTCATTTTTAATTTTAATATCTAATTTATCAAGTTGTTTTGTAGCACCTTTATAAAAAAGTTCAGAAACAGGAGTGTCAAGTAGAGGCATCAAGATTTCACATTCGGGGTCACCAAATCTTACATTGTACTCTAAAATAATAGGCTCACCCTTTACAACCATTACACCTATAAATAAAACACCTTCAAAAGGAGCACCTTCTTTTTTCATACCCTCTAAAGTAGGTTTTATTACTCTATCTTCAACTTTTTTATAAATATCTTCATTTACTAATGGTGTTGGAGCATAAGCACCCATACCACCAGTATTTGGTCCAGTATCATTATCCCCTACTCTTTTGTGATCTTGAGCAGCAGGTAAAACCTTATAATTTTCACCATCACATATTGCAAAAATTGATAACTCATATCCATCTAAATACTCTTCTATAACAACAGAAGTCCCAGCATTTCCAAAAGATGTACCATTTAACATTTCTGTTGCTGCTTTTTTTGCTTCTTTTTTACTTTGTGCTATTATTACACCCTTGCCAGCACATAAACCATCGGCTTTTACAACAATTGGTTCATTCATCGTTTCAATAAAATTATGAGCCTCTTTTTCATTGCTAGTTTCAATAAACGCTGCTGTTGGTATATTATATTTTTTTAAAATATTCTTCATATATACTTTAGACCCTTCAAGCTGAGCTGCAGCTGCACTTGGTCCAAAAATAACTAAATCATATTTTTTAAAGATATCAACAACACCATCTACAAGTGGAGCTTCAGGACCAACGATAGTTAAATCTATTAAGTTTTCTTTTGCCCAAAGTGCCAATTCATCATAATCTTTAATATTAATATTTTTTCCTAATTTATCAGTCGCACCATTACCTGGCATAAAATATAAATTGTGTTCTTCTTTTTCTTTAGATATAGCCAAACCAATAGAGTACTCTCTTCCACCATTACCAAGTATCAAAATATTCACTAGATTTTCCTTAAAAAAATTATGCATAAAAAAATCCAAGTAGCCGTTAACCATCAAAATGGCCCACAAAAGCCAAAAACAGGAGTAAGAACTATGCTTTAGGAGCAGAAATACCAAAAGGCAAACGCTACACACCACATAAATTACATTACCCACACGAATACAGTATCGGACCCTCAACAATGGAAATCCCGAACTACTTAGACAAGATAATTTTATCAAATATTGTTTAAATTAAAGATTAAAGTTTGTGCTAGTTTTATACATTCGTCAATTGCTGATTTTGGGCTTATTTTATATTTTATATTTTTTGGCATATATTTAGCTGTTGTTTTACCTATTACAACTACTTTATAACTACTATCCCAAGCATATTTTTTAAAAAAACATTTTATGGAAGATGGAGAAGTGAAAATAATAACTGAATTTTTTTCAAGTTTTTTATTTATTTTATTATTACAAATAGTTTTATATGTTACAAGTTCATCTATTTGTATATTTTCTTTATTTAAGATCTTAAATAAGTCTGAAATAACTTCTTCTGCTCTTATATATAAAACTTTTTTATTTTTTAGCAAAGGAATAAGCTCTTGGGCAAAGTCATTGCCATGACCTGAGAATCCCACAAAGCTAATATTTCCATTTAATTGTTTTATTTGATTTGCTGTTTTTTCTGATATGGCATAAGAAGGTATTTTTTTCCAGTGTTTATTAAAACTATCTAAAGATAAAACTGCATTTTTTGAAGTAAAAATCAAGGCATCATAAAAATTTAAAGAGACATCTTTTTTCATATACTCTATTTTAAATACTTCTAGGTTTTCTATCCCTTCATATTTTAAATTATTTAATAGATAAATTTTTCCCATGCAAGATATCTCTTTTTAAAATTTTTAAAAATCCTCAATCTCTTCTTCGTCAATTACTCTTTCACCTTTTTTTCTAGCCACAACATGAATAGGAGTTCCCTCAAAATTTATATTGTCCCTTAAAAAGTTAATCAAATATCTTTTATATGAGAAGTGTAAAAATCTAGGTTTATTCATAATCAAAGCAATTCTTGGAGGTTTTACTTCAAATTGAGTTGAATAGTAAATTCTTAGATAATTTCCAGCAGGACTAGGAAGGGCATGTCTCATTATTGCTTTTTCAATAACTTGATTTAGTTGAGAAGTTGGAACTCTTCTTGTATAATTATCATATATTTCTATAATTTTATCTTTTAATCTATCTATACTTCTTCCTGTCTTTGCTGATACTGCAATAATAGGTGCATAATATAAAAACTTAAATTTTCTTCTAACTTTTTCTTCAAGTTTTTTAAACTCTGCGATATTTTCATCCCATTTATTTAAAACAATTATAGTTCCTAAACCGTATTCATCGACTAATCCAGCGATTTTTTCATCTAAATCAACTAACTCAGAAGATGCGTCTAATACCACAAGTGCTAGATTTGCTTTTTCTAGCATCTCTTTTGTTCTCATCAATGCAAATTTTTCTATTCCCTCTATTCGTCCTCTTCTTCTAAGACCTGCAGTA
>PDWJ01002775.1_pt1 | contig 17776 bp, 14 predicted proteins | sample 1430881 | NCBI WGS metagenome assembly PDWJ01 (sample SAMN01162460, study PRJNA174530) | Oral metagenome, whole genome shotgun sequencing project. | biome: Marine environment; feature: Marine mammal; material: Swab sample of the gingival sulcus; isolation source: swab sample of gingival sulcus...
TTCCTTAGCTTTATAAGATTAGGCGTATTTTTTTATAAAACTAGGAATCCTCTTGTGTCTGTCAAGATATTTTTTTCACAATATTATAGAAAGAACCTATTTTTCTATATAAAATTTGGTGTTTTTTTTATTTTTTTCTAAGAGGAGATAATGGAACTGATAAAATTTTTATCAAGATTTGCAAAAAGTTACAAGAGTAATATAGTACTAGTTTTCCTATTCATTATTTTTACATCCATATTAACCGTAATACTTCCAACGGTTTATGGTAAGATTATTGATTCAATATCAGGAGATTTTACTCTTTACGATACTATCTACCTTGTGTTAGGGTACTACTCTATTGTTGGAATAAAGGTAGCTATAGGAATTTTTTCCGAATATTTTTATAAGAAGGTTGGTTTTTCAATTGTAAAGGATATAAGGGTTTATATCTTTAGGCATATTCTCTTTCTTCCCATATCCTTTTTACATTCAAACAAGCAGGGGGATTTGATAAATAGGATCTCTTCTGATGTATCGACATTGGAAAATTTTGCAACGAGATCTTTTATTGATCTTATTTCAGATACACTTCGTTTTATAATAATCATTATCATAATGTTGAGCCTAAACCCTTTTATGACAATTATATGTGTCTCGCTGATACTATTGTTTCCAATAATATTAAAACTATTCAATAATTGGATCAAAAAATCAACCGAGACGGAAAAAGAGTCTAACTCTAAAATATTTACAGTAATTCAAGAAGGTTTAAGCAACTTTATATTGATTAAGATCTATAATCAAATCAATCTTTTTACAGATAGATTAAATACCTACTCAGAAGATTCAATAAAGGCAAAACTAAAAGCAGAAACCGCTGTAGGAATTTCCGGCTTTTTAGCGGAGATGGTCCTCGACTTCTCTACTATAGTAATTTTTCTTGGTTATGGAGCTTATGAGGTTAAACAGGGGAATCTCTCTCTAGGAGAGCTATTGGCATTTGGAATCTATTTAAAAAATTTAATAAGACCAATAAACTTCTTTTTTAGGTATAATATCCTGTTTAAAAAAGTTATTGTCTCATACAACAGGTTAAAAGAGATATTGGAGTATAAACAGGAAATTGTTGAAAAAAGTTTTAGTGATTTTAAGTTTGAGAACTCTATCAACTTTGTAGATATAGAGTTTTCCTATAACGAAAACAATAAGATCTTTGACAAGATGAATATCGGTTTTAGTAAAGGTTTTAGCTATGGTATTGCAGGTAGTTCAGGAGGCGGCAAATCCACTCTGGTATCACTTTTGAGTAAGCTTTACCCTATAAACAAAGGGGATATTTTAATTGATAATATCTCAATCAATTCAATCTCAAATGAAAGTTTGTATAATAAGGTTGGATTGGTTACTCAAAATTCATACTTTTTCAATGACACTATAAAAGAAAACTTTATGATAGCAAACAGCAATGCCACTATTGAAGATATAAAAAGGGTTTCCAAGATAGCTAAGATAGACACTTTTATTGAGTCTCTTGAAAATGGTTATGATACAACTATTGGAGATCAAGGGGTAAAGCTATCGGGAGGACAAAAACAGAGGATAGCTATAGCAAGAGCATTATTGAGAGATCCTGAACTATTAATTCTTGATGAAGCTACCTCCAATCTTGATAGTACAAATGAAAAGGATATTATTGAAGAGCTTCTCAATAGGAAGAGTAGTGGTCAGACCCTTATTATTATATCTCATAATTTAAGTTCAATAGAGATGTGTGATAAGATCTATTACTTGGATAACAAGGTAGTAGAGGAGGAGGGGACTCATAGCGAACTAATGGAACTAAGAGGTAAATATTACAATAATTTTAAGAAAGGGGATAGTGATGAATAAAACTATTATACTGTTAATTGCTCTTTTACTGTTTAGCTGTAGTAATAAACCTTATGAAATAACCACCGTAAATGGTGTTAAAACCATAAGGAACTTTAAAAATGATACTGTAAAAGAGATTAAGCTCTCTTCTGAAATCTCTAATGATAGTCTATCCTATGCGGCTTCTTTTGATTTTGACAGAGATGGAAATTTATATATCCTCGACAGAGGAAATAATAATATTGTTAAGTTTAATAGTGAAGGTAAATATATTAAAAGTTTTATCAAAACCGGAAATGGACCCGGGGAGGTTGAATCCATAGGTTTCTTCTCTATCGCCAATGATAGAATTGTTGTTATTGACAGATTGAAGAAGAGATATTTATACTATAGCTTGGATGGTGATTTTATCAATAGTATAGAGTCTGAAAACTTTGTCGCTTTTTCAAAGTTGAATAGCCAAGGTTTACTTGGTTTAAGTTATAAAATAGAGAAAAAGGATAAGAGATATTTGGATATAAGCCTTATCTATGATAGAAAAGGTTTTGACTCTAAATCAATCTTTTCTACAGGTATGAAGGTTTTAGATAAAAACTATGTAGAGTTTGATAACACTCCAATATTTGATCTTTCAGATGATATTATTGCTGTTTATGAACGAAGTAGGGATAGGTTTAAAGTTGAGGTGTTTGACAATAAGGGTGAGAGAATTTATAACTTTTCAAACAATTTTACTAAGAAGAAGTTATCTAAAAAGGATATTAAATCCCTTAAAAAGAGATATCCCCATTTTAATCTAAGCAGTGAATACATATTCTCCGGCTACGGTATTGTTATTGATGATCTCAATAGAGTATGGGCACTTATGAAGTTTGGAGATAAGTTTTCACTCTCCTGTTATAAGGATGGTATTTTCCTGTTTAAAACATCTCTTTTTGATATAAAAGATTTCTCTATGTTTGATATTACCGAAAAGTTAAAGGTTTGGAATAATAAAATATATCTGGCTGATTCAAACAGTGGTAAAGTTTTGGTATACGATCTGGAGTAAATCTAATGGGGAAAGTTGTGATGAAAAGATTTTAGAATTTATGGTAAAGCAATAGTAGAAACAGTGAATGCTATCTCTTAGATTGTAAAGTTTCCAGATAGATGATATATCGGTGATGGAGATTTGTTTTAGATCCTTCTTTGGTGGGAAGATACATATTTTAGTGGTTATGACAAAATTGGGTACTAGCATAATCTGGTTTCGATATAACTATTTGTCAAATATTTAGTGTAATAAGTATAAATATCTATAGAAAAGAGAGTTCCCTGAGGCTCTCAAAGGGAACGAAAACTAATCATATAGTTGTACCCTTCGAGAACCTCAGGGTACAGATATAATATAGATTATTGCTTTTATATCGAACTCAGATTCTAAGTCAAAATACTTTATTTTTTTAATGAGAAATTAAAGATAACACCTTTATTTATTTCAGACTTTGCCAATATATTACCCTTATGGAACTCTACAGAATGTTTTACAATGGAAAGACCCAATCCTGTTCCTCCAACTCTTCTATCTCTACCTTTGTCAATACGGTAGAATCTTTCAAAAATTTTGGATAAACTTTTTTGAGGTATCCCTTTCCCATTGTCAGAATAGGAGAAATAGTAGTATCCATCATCCTTAAAGTACATATCTATCTTTATTTTGGTAAACTTTCCTGCGTATTTAATAGAGTTATCAATAAGGTTTCTAAAAATAGAATCCAATAAAAATTTATTTCCTTCAATAAAATAGTTTTTATCAACATTAGTATCTATTGTAATATCATTTAGTTTAAGAGTATAGTCAAAATCAAATATTATCTCTTTAATAATTGTATGGAGGTTTACTCTTTTTATTTCAAATAGATTTTTAGCTTCATCTATCTTTGTAATAATAGATATATCTTGGATTAAATTTGATAGTCGTTTTGCTTGTTTAAAGGATTTTTCAATAAACAGATTGAGCTGATACTTTTCCAAATCAGAGTTGTTGAGAATTGTTTCCATATATCCTAAAATAGCTGAAACAGGTGTTTTTAGCTCGTGAGCAATATTTGATGTCATCTTCTGTTTCAACTTTTTCTCATTTTCAACTTCTGTAATATCATTTATTGTAATTTCAAAACTTAGATCATTTAAAAGTGTAACTTGAAATAGAAAATATCTATTGTTAGAAAATAGGTTAAAACTTTTAGAACTATTTTTTTGTTTCTCTTTCAAACTATTATCTAAAAAAGTTTTTATATCCAAAAACTCCCTTTTATAGAAGAAGCTGTCTTGACTATCCAACTTTTCTTGGGAGATTAAATTTATATAGTTTATAAAATGGTTGTTTGAAATTATCATCTTTTTCTCTTTGGAAAAGATGCCAACACCACCTCTTGATGTATTGAAAAAATTGGCTAAACGATCCCTTTCCAATGATAGCTGTTTGGTAGTTGTACTCATTTTATTATATATTTTTTTTATCTCTTTTCCTATCTCTCCAAGTTCATTATCTTCAAAAACAATATCATCTAGTTTCTCATTATTACTGGCCTTAAAGGCTATTTTTTTTAGATTTGATATTGTTTTACCAAAATGATCACTAACATAGATTAAAAGAAACGAGGTAATTATAAATAGTAGAAGAATAAATAGAATAAAGTAGTAGTCTGCTTTTAGAAAATCTTCAACTTTTTCGGTATATGGCAGAGCTGCTCTTACAAAATATGAATCATATTTCTTTATATAGTAGTAGTAATATATATTAGTTGTTCCCGATTTCCTTATATTGCTACCAAATCTTTTATTTTTTAAAGATCTTACCTCGGGTCTTTCTAAGTGGTTATCCATTTTTTCTATATTTTCAACAAAGGAATCATATAGAATCTTACCGTTTAGATCTATAACAGTAACTCTTAATTTGTTCTGCTTGATTATATCAAAAAAATCATCTATTTCACTATATTGTTTTCTACTTACAATCCCTTTTTTTACAATAAAGTTATTGATATTTTTCGTAAATATATCTAGAGAGTATTCAAGCTTTTCTATTTTAAACCTTTTTTCTCTTTGGTATTGAAAAAGGGTTGTAAAAATACTAAAAATAAGTACTATAACAAAAAAGTATAGAAATAGTTTTAAACGATATTTAGACTTAAAAAATAAAATAATCTATTCCATAATTTCAAATGAGTAACCATATCCGGATCTAGTTTGGATATATTTTCCATATATTCCAAACTTTTTCCTTATCCTTCTTATATTGACATCAACTGTTCTATCTGTAATTTCTCCATCATCTTCCCAGATTTTCATTAGAATCTCCTCTCTTGAAAAGACTCTACCCATTTTTTTTACAAGTAAGTAAACAATGTCAAACTCTTTTTTAGTAACATTGGTATCTCTACCCTCTATATATATCCTTTTTCTTTCAATATCTATTTTCAAGTTTCCAATTACAACATCCTCTTTAATTTCCAAAGATTTAAGCTGGTAAACTCTCTTTAAAACAGCATTTATTCTTGCCGAAACCTCTTTAACAGAGAAAGGTTTTGTTATATAGTCGTCAGCTCCAATATTAAAACCCATAAGTTTATCTATTTCACTATCTTTAGCTGTTAAAAATATAATTGGTTTGGATTCTAAGCTACTATCTTTTTTTATCATTTTGGCAAGTTTCGTTCCTGAGATATCTCCCATCATAATATCGAGTACAAAAAGATGATAAGAGTTTAACTCCATCTTTAAGGCAGAGTTAGCAGAATATGCAGTATCAACCGTGAAACCCTCTTTCTCTAAATTAAATTGTAATATCTCACACAAATCCTCTTCATCATCTACAATTAATATTTTAAATTTACTCATCTATTTACTCTCTATTTTTTCAATAAGATTTAAATTAGAATCTATTGATATTATAAAAAAATCTCAATTTAGTCAATATGTTTAAAATTTATAACTCCTCTAACTCCTCATTGGAATGTCGCATATCTTTGCCCTCTATATAGTAGATTGCAGCTTCGGCCATATTAGAAGCATTATCTCCTATCCTCTCAATATTACTAATGATATTATTAATGGTCAAAAATTGATAAAACATCTTTTCCATCTTATCACTTAATTTACTTCTCTTTATAATATCTCTTAAATTATTCTTGTATAAATCATCTACAACATCATCGGTTTTTATAGTCCATATTGCATAATCTTTGTCTGATTCTTTATATGATTTCAAAGATTTTTTAATCATATTTATAGATATAACCAACATATTACTTATCGAGCCAAAATTCTTTTTGAGTAAAGATTTGTTATCTTTTGAGTGTTTTATAAACTCTACAATATTTAAAACTAAATCTCCAACTCTCTCCAAATTTAAAACCATTCTTTGAACAGAGATCAACATTCGTAAATTAGAAGCAACCGGATGGTGTAAAACAAGTGCATTTATAATATCGTTACTTAGAGAAATTTCCATTTTATCTATCTCCTTTTCACGATTAAAAATATTTTCATAATCAGTTTTAAGTAGCTCGATTTCTGCTCCGGTTATAACCTCTTTAAGGGTGTATAGTTGAGTAAGAACAAGCTCTGACATTTTATCAAAGTTTTTATCTATTTTTGCTAAAACTATCTCTTTTTTTGACATTTTAAACCTCTTGTTAACTAAATTTTCCTGTTAAATATTCTTCTGTTTTTCTATTCTTTGGGTTTGTAAATATATTGTCTGTTTCTCCATACTCTAATAGTTCTCCAATATACATAAACATTGAAAAATCAGAAATTCTTGCCGCTTGGGACATATTATGAGTAACCAAAACTATTGTAAAATCTTTCTTTAAGCTTAGTATCAGTTCCTCTACTTTTGTAGTTGCAATGGGATCTAGTGCCGATGTTGGTTCGTCCATAAGTATTATTTCCGGTTTATAGGCTAATGCCCTTGCAATACACAATCTTTGCTGTTGTCCACCCGAAAGGAAGTTCCCTTTTTTATGTAAGGAATCATTTACTTCCTCCCAAAGAGCTACTTCTTTTAAAGCTTTTTCTACAATTTCATCTTTCTCATCTTTTTTTAATTTAACCCCGTTCAGTTTAAATCCGGCTATTACATTATCATAAATACTCATGGTCGGAAAAGGGTTTGGTCTTTGAAAAATCATTCCTATTTTCCTTCTGAGTTTAATAGGGTTTAGCTTAAATATATTTTCATTATCCAGAAAGATCTCACCCTTGTAATGGGTATTAGGATAGAGTTCGTGCATTCTGTTTATTGATCTTAGAAGCGTGCTTTTACCACACCCTGAAGGTCCCATTATTGCCGTTATTTTATTTTTTTTTATACCCGCAGAAATATCTCTAATTGAATATTTATCTCCACCGTAAGAGAGGGAAAAGTTATCTATTTTAAGAATAGGATCTTTTACTTCTAAAATTGAACTTTCCATATTTTTGAAACTCCTTTAGCAATTAAGTTTAAAATAAATACAACAGATACTAAAAATAGAGATGCACTCCAAATCATATCCATTAGATTGGGATCATTGTAAAATTCCCAAATGAGAGTAGGAATTGAACTTGTTGGTTTTGTAGGGTTAAAGTTTATTGCACTACTCCCTAAAGTTGTAAGAAGCAGAGGTGCAGTCTCTCCAATAATTCTGGAGATACCAAGCATTATTCCGGTAATAATACCGCTAATACCTGTTGGAAGTATAACTTTAAACATTGCTTTGTAATATGGAACACCCAGAGAAAGAGCTGCTTCCTTTAATGTTTCAGGTATCATATTTAAAGTCTCTTCTGTAGATTTAACTATTGAAGGGAGCATCATTATAGATAAACTCATACTACCGGCTAAGGCGGAAAAACCTCTTGTTACAGGTGTTACAATCCATATATAACCCAAAATTCCAAGTACTATAGATGGTACTCCTTGAAGTAGATCAACCATAAATTTTACAATCATGGCAAATTTTGATTTTTTGCTTTCGGATAGATATATACCAACTAAAACACCCAGTGGGATTGCAATAAGTGCCGCCATTCCAACAATCATAAAAGATCCCGTTATTCCGTTTGCAATACCTCCCGGAATAATCTCATTTCTTGAAATAGCCTCCATAGCTTCTAAAGTATCAGGAGCATTTTGGGTAAAAAAAGATAGGTTGATCTGTTTAATCCCTCTATCTATCAATTGATATAAAATTATGAGTAGAGGAACTATTGATATACCGGAAAGTAGGACAATTATAAATTTAACAAATTTATCTATAAACACTCTTCTAGATGTAAATGTTTTCATACTACTCAAATTAATATCTTTACGCATATACTTCTCTTTAATTAAATTTTTCCATTACTAATCTTCCTATTAGATTTACAATAGCTGTTATAATAAATAATAGTAACCCTACATAGATTAAAGAGTAGAGTTTTATTCCATCTGCTTCTCCAAATTGGTTTGCAATAAGACTAGCCATTGTATTTCCCATATCAAAAATAGAGGAAGGGATACTATTTTGGTTGCCTATTACCATTGTTACTGCCATAGTTTCTCCTAAAGCTCTTCCCAATGCCAATATAAGGCTTGCAAATATACCCGATGATGCTTTTGGAATGATTATATATCTAATAACTTCAAAATGGGTACTTCCAAGAGAATATGCCGCTTCCTTTAAATCTTTTGAAACCATAGATATAATTTCTGTACTAATAGATGATGCATAAGGTATTATCATAACAGCTAAGAGAATTGAAGCTGTAAAAATTCCATAACCTTGGGAGTTTAGACCTAAACTTGAAATAATGGGCTTTATGGTATAGAATCCCCAAAATCCATACACAACAGAAGGGATACCTGCCAAAAGCTCAACCAAACCTTTTAAAGCTTTAGAAACTTTGCTTGATCTATAGTACTCTCCTAAGAATATTGAAATTGAAAAAGCAAATGGGAATGTTATAAATAGAGCTATAAAAGATGTAAGTAATGTTCCCACTATAAATGGCATAGCTCCATAACTTTCTCTCCCTTCTGTAGGGTTCCAATCACCACTGAAAATAAATCCTAAACCATACTCTTTTATTGCAGGAATAGAGTTTGAGAAAAGTGTGAAAAGGATCCCTATAGTTAGCAAGAAAACCGCTATACCACTTGTTAGTAAAAATATTTTAAAAACTTTTTCGTTATTCATTGTAATACTGCTTTATTTTAAAATTTTCTTTCCGTTGTAAGTTGCAGTTCTTAAAATCTCTTTCCCTTTTGCAACAATAGATTTGGGAAGCGGTGCATAGTTAACTTTTTTTGCTGTGGATTGAGCTTTTTCATTTAGTATCCAATCTAAAAGTTTTAGAGTTTGTAAAGCTTGATCGTAGCTTCTACTATTGTATGATTGCTCTTTGTAAAATATTAACCAAGTAAAACCGGAAATAGGATAGCCATTTTCTGAATCACTATTTGTAATGTATGCTCTGGTATCATTTGGAATCTCTTTATTTGCAGCTTCTGTTATGGTTTCAATAGAAGGTGTTATAAACTTACCCTTTTGATTTTGAACTGTAGCAACAGGGAGATTTTGGGATTTTGCAAACTCATAACCTATGTATCCTATTGACCCTTTGGTTTGTTTAATATTTCCGGCTACTCCGGGATTACCCTTTGCTCCAATACCAACAGGCCACTTTAAAGATTTACCACTACCAACTTTCTCTTTCCACTCACTATTAACTTTTGAAAGATAGTCGCTGAAAATTTTAGTAGTTCCACTTCCATCTGATCTGTGAACAACAGTTATATCCAAATTTGGAAGATCTATCTCTTTGTTGATCTTTTTTATCATAGGATCATTCCAATTGTTTATTTTACCTAAAAATATAGATGATAAAATTTCTGGTGTAAGTTTAAGTTTTGGATTATCCGGTAGATTGTAGGCAGCTACAACAGCTCCTATACAAGTGGGGATATGTAATATTTCAGAATCCATTTTTTTCAGTTTTTCATCTGTCAGATAAGCATCTGTAGCACCAAAATCTACAATTTTGTTTTGCAAACTTCTAATTCCTCCTCCGGAACCAATACCACCATAGGTAACCAATATTTTCCCGGAATCTTTAGTGTAGGTTTTAAAGATCTTGTTGTAGTAAGGTAAAGGGAAGGTTGCTCCGGCAGCTGTTATGGCGTTTGCTTTTTTATTGTCGGAAAGATCAGTTGTCTTGTTTTCCTTATTTTCAGTACAGCTAACAAATATAAAAGATGTTAGTGTTAAGATCATCATTGTTAAAGATAATGATCTTATTAGTTTTAATGTTCTTTTCATAATTTAACTCCTTACAGTTTTAACTTAGGTTTATTTTAACAGGAGAAATTTACAGTTAGGATATTACACAAATATTACAAAAATATTAAAGATTTATTATTGATGCCTTTAGTGTCAAAGTTTGTAAAAATAGAATATTAATAAAAAAGGAGATCTTAAATAAAATATGTTGAAATCAACTGTTTTTTTAGCTATTATTTTATAGTAACTCTTTTAAAAGATCTATCACTTCCTTAGCCGAAATCTAATAGCAAAAGGTTAGAAGTAGACTATTTAATAGTTTCTTTAGGTGCTTTAGAGTAAAATGGAAGATTTTTGTTCTAATTATGAATTGATTTCTCAAATCTATTTTTCTGTAACCGGCTAATGTTTATCCTCTTTTAAAAGTAGATTCTAGGTAGTAAATTCTAACTTGATTTTTTGAGGGTTATAATTTTTTTTAAAACAAAATCTTTAATTATTGGGAGGAGTCTATATGTTATCTAAGCTACTTTCTTTATCCATTTTTGTTTTTTTAATCTCTTCATGTTCAATAATAAACTATGGAGATCTAACAATAAAGAGGTATAAAGAGAGGTTAGATCTACCTCCGAATCTTGATAGTGTTGTCGTACCAAATAGAAATCTCTACCTTTTTGGTGTTCATGCTCATCCCTCTTTAACTTCGGAACAGGAGCTTTTACTGGATCTCATTTCAAAGCAGAAAAAAGTTGATCTTGTTAATGAGGATATGAGGGTTTTGAAAAAGGATTTAACCAAAGATATAGAGAATTTAGAAAAATCTTTTAAAAAGGATACTTTAGAGCTTTACAGAGAGAAAAAAATATTGAAAAAAGAGATTAGGTCACTAATGAGTGGTAAAGAGGATGAGAGTTTGCGTAAAGATGAAGATTTTCATCTACTTTTTGGGCTGTATGAATCTGAAAAAAGAGAGGGTTCTAAAGGGGAGGTATATTTTCAAAAAAGTTTTCTTTGGGGACTATATGAATGGAAAGATTATGATTAGCTGTTAGATGAGATATACTCTTTTGTTGATGGTAAGATACATATTTTATCGGTTATGACAAAATTGGATACTATAATATAAGATGGGTTGTTATTTTTATACTTAAATCAGATTGAAACAATAATAAAAGGCTTTTAAAATCTTGCGAGTAGAATAAACTACTCGCATAGATATTTAACCTTAATCTATTATATCAAATCCACAATAAGGTTTCAATACTTCAGGAACTGTAATAGACCCGTCCTCATTTTGATAATGCTCTAAAATTGAAACCATAAGCCTTGAAGTTGCAATTCCACTACCATTTAGAGTATGAACAAACTCTGGTTTCGACTTTTGCTCTCTCTTAAACCTAAGGTTCATTCTTCTCGCTTGAAAATCTTCAAAGTTTGAACAAGATGAAGCTTCCAAGTACTTATCCTCTGCCGGTGACCATGTTTCAATATCGTAACACTTAGCAGCACCAAAAGAGAGATCTCCGGAGCAAAGAGCTAAAACTCTGTAAGGGATTTTAAGCATATCTAAAATAGTCTCAACCCTTTTTACTAAATCTTCAAGTTCATCGTAAGAGTTATCGGGATTAACAATCTTAACCATCTCAACTTTATTGAATTGGTGGACCCTCAAAAGTCCTCTAGTCTCTTTTCCGTAACTTCCGGCTTCTCTTCTAAAACAAGGTGTATATCCTGCCATACAGATTGGCAGTTCAGAGCCTTTAAGAGTTTCATCTCTATAAATATTGGTTATAGTAACCTCTGCTGTAGGAATGAGGTAAAGATCATCCTTTTCCATATGATACATATCCTCTTCCATTTTTGGAAGTTGAGAAGTTCCTTCCATACTTGAAGGTAGAGCTAAAATTGGAGGAATCACTTCTGTAAAACCGTTTTTATTGTGAAAATCCAACATAAAGTTTATAAGAGCTCTTTCAAGGATTGCACCCTTACCTGTGTACAGAGGAAACCCTGAACCTGAAATCTTACTAGCCCTTTTAAAATCCATGAGTTTTAAGCTTTCAGACAGCTGTAGATGATCCTTTGGTTTAAAGCCAAACTCTCTCTTTTTCCCACACACTCTAACTTCAACATTATCATTTTCATCTTTTCCTTCAGGAGTGGTTTCATGTGGAAGATTAGGTATCCTCATCATTATATATTTTATATCTCTATCAACAGCTTTAACCTGTTTGTCGAGCTCACTTATATTATCTCCAATCTCTCCTGTCTCCTTTATAGCTAGAGAAGCATCTTTTCCCTCTCTTTTAAGTTGACCAATCATTTTTGAAGCTTTATTTCTCTTAGCTTTCATAACTTCAACTTCATTTAAGAGTTCTCTTCTCTTTCTATCCAACTCCAAAAGCTTGTCAATATCAATATCAACCTTCTTAGCTTTGACACCCTTTTTTGTAGCCTCAACATTTTCTCTAATATATCTAATATCCAACATTGGAAACCCCTTGTTTTATAGTTTCTAAAATTTCAAATAGAATCAAGTAGGTAATTTAGTGATATCTTAGTATTTAGTCAAATTTTTAGTTGATTGCTTACTAATTTGGTTTTTAAAACTTTTTTATCTTCTCAAAATCATACTTTTATAATTTTACACCCTAATTTAAAAACCGCTTTCCTTTAAAAAAAATCAAAATATTTTACCTTGATAATGTTCTCTAAAATTCTTAAATAGATTCCGGTGGAGAAATGGCTTCCTTTGGTATCCGCTTTCTTAACCTTTAAGGATCTATTTATTGTTTATTCTAAATGAAAGATAGTTGTTGTTTTTTTTTAATTTATAGTAGAAATAATAGAAAGGTAGAGTAATGAGTTTTTGGAGATTTATTTTGCTGATTGTAATCAGTGTATCTCTCATATCTTGCGGAGATAGTAGTGAAGAGAGAAGGATTGTTAAAAACAGTAAGAGTAAAAAAGCTGATGAGGTTAAAATCTCTTCCTATGGCCCTGTTTCAGTAAAAAAGTATAATACTCCTGAGGGGGCAGATCCTAAAGTATCTGCTGAAATGGGTGGTGATGGTTTTGAAGAGATTGCAGAATCTTTAGGTTGGCAAACAAAAAAAGATGTGTCTATTATGGGTTCTCCTAACGCTATTAAGGGGGGAGAGTTAAATACTTATTTTTCTTCATATCCTGTAACTCTTAGAACAGAGGGTAAAGATGCCGGAACTGCTCAAAATAGTGAAATTGGAGGATATGTCTATGAGACCCTTTTAGGCATGGATCCTATAACTTTAGAGTATGTTCCGGGTTTGGCAACTCACTGGAAAATAGATAAAGAGAATAAAACTATGTGGTTTAGGCTTAATCCAAAAGCCAGATGGAGTGATGGAAAGCCTGTTGTTTCAAACGACTATAGAGCAACTTTAAAACTTCTAAAAGATCCTAAGATAGCTGCTCCGTATACAAACCAGAGCAACGAAGAGTATGAACTTCCTGAAATTGTTTCAAAATATATCTTTAAGGTAAAGTATAAGAGTGATGGTTGGAGACCATTCTACATGTTCTCATTTACTCAAGCACTCCCTTCTCATCATTTAGATAAGATTGATGGTGCCGGTTATTTGGAAAAGTATCAGTTCACTATGCTGCCGGGTACAGGTCCCTACATACTGGATAAGGAAAAATCCAGAAAAGGTAAAAAAATTGTAATGAGAAGAAGATCTGATTATTGGGGTGAAAATGAGAGAGCAAACATAGGTGCAAACAATTTTGATCAGATCAACTACTTTGTAATTCAAGATGAGAACCTTATAAAAGAGAAGTTTAAGAAAGGGGAACTTGATTGGTTTGGAATAGGTAGAGCTCAATGGTGGATAGAGGATTATGATCTTGAAAATCCGGGACCGGGTCTTAAAGGTACTTTAGATAGGGGGCTTATTCAAAAGAGGAAGATATTTAATTCTGCAACAAAGGGTTACGGTGGAATCTGCTTTAATACAAGAAAACCACCTTTCGATGATATTAGAGTGAGGGAAGCGTTTATAAAACTTTGGAACAGGGAACAGCTCAATGAGAAGATGTTCTACAATGAGTACATATTAATGAAATCCCACTATTCAAACACTATGTATGAAAGCCCTGCAAATAAAATTATAAAATATGATCAAAAAGGTGCCGGAAAACTTTTAGATGCGGCAGGTTGGAGTAAGAGAGATCAAGAGGGCTATAGAGTAAATGATGAGGGAGAAAGACTTGAAGTTACCCTTTCTATATCCCAAGGTAATGAGAGAATTTATACTCTATATCAAGAGGATCTTAAAAGAGCAGGAGTTAAACTTAATCTTAAAATTACAGATTGGCCTACAACTATTAAGATGATGAATGAAAGAAGATTTAAGATAGCTTTAGTTAATATGACCAGTCCGCTTTTCCCAAATATCAAGCAACAATTCCACTCTGAATTTGCAGATAAAGATAATACCATTAACTATACAGGGATAAAAAATCCTAGATTAGATGAGCTTATTGAGATGGAGGCCAAGGAGTTTGATCTTAAAAAGAGGGTTAAGATTATTCAAGAGTGTGATAGTATTTCATTTGCTTTTAAACATATAGCTTTTAGCTGGTATCCACCTCACAATGCAAGATTAGCGTACTGGAATAAATTTGGAATGCCTGATTCCTATTTTACATACTATGGCGGAATTGGTGCAATATACAGCTATTGGTGGAATGATCCTGAAAAGAAAAAAGCTTTAGATGCTGCTTTGAAGGATGAATCAATAAAGCTACCTATTGGAGAGACTATTGTTGATTATTGGAATATAAGAGAAAAAAATAGATAGATATTCTAGTTTCATACACATGTAGAGGGGTAGATAAATTTCTACCCCTTTTTTATAAGAATATCGTGCTTCAATATCTATAATCCATTAGTATCCAATAGTTACTTAACCTTAGTTCGGTATAAAAACAGTAGACTATCTTATATAACAATTAAACTTTTCCCAAATTGATCAGTACAGTTGTATCATTCGATAATTTTAAGAGATGAAATATTATATATATTCAATTTCTTAAAACAAATATTGGATAAATGGTTATGTTGGACTAAGGTTAAATATTTTTCACACAATGTCATTATTAGAAGTTTACTCATTTTTTTCTTGGTAGAGTAATCTAATTTCAATAAATTAAAAAGAGTATTTGCTTTTTATATAAATTTAGAAGATTATTATCAGTAGTTACTTACTACTTTAGGGAGAGCTTTAATAGTGACATTCTTTAATATTGGATTTATTACTTTTGGATTATCAGATCTTCTTGATATTCTTCTTTTTACCGGAATAATATATAAATTGTTTATCCTTGTAAAAGATACAAGAGTAATTACTATGTTTATTGGTGTTCTTTCAATTCTCTTTTTGGGTGTATTGGCAGAAACATTTAACTTTACAATTTTAACATGGCTTGTAAGGTCTCTTTCAACCGTTTTTTGGTTGGCTTTTTTTATTCTTTTTCAACCGGAACTTAGAAGAGTTTTAATGCTTATAGGTCAAAATAGATTCATAAGAAAAATGTTGAAGATTGAAGCTAAAACAATAGTTGACGAGGTTGTTTTTGCTGCTTTTGCTCTCTCAGAAAAAAGGTATGGAGCTCTTTTTGTTCTTCAAAAAAATATGGGTCTTAAGTCTATAGTAGACACCGGAGTTCCCCTAAAAAGTGAGGTTTCTTCAGATCTGTTAACAACAATATTTTATCCAAGATCAGAACTTCATGATGGAGCTGTTATTATTTCTGATGATGTTTTATTGGCCGCCAGATGTATTTTACCAATAACTTCTCGCGAAGATCTTGAAGCTAAGTATGGAACAAGGCACAGAGCTGCTCTTGGAATGAGTGAAGAATCAGATGCAGTAATTGTTGTGGTATCAGAAGAGACAGGAACTGTATCTATTGCCTATAATGGAGAAATTTTAAAGGTTGATGATGAGGATATGTTGAAGAATAAGATCAAGAGATTGTTTGGAAGTTAATTATATGCTAATGAAAAAATAGGGTGCCTTAAAAAGTCTGAGGGTGTATCAAAAATGGTTTCGAAACACCCTCTTTTTTTGTTTACATCAATTTCTATAAATCGAAGAATGAAGGGATTTTATTTTTATCAAACTCAGCCTTTAGCTCACCGAGATATTTCTTTTCAAGCTTTTCAAATCCTCCACTTTTTCTGAAAGACTTTATAAACTTATTAACCTTACTCTTAAGTTTATCATTACCTTTTTTTATTGCCATACCCCATGCACCTGCAGTATTAGGTATATTTTTTAAATTAACCCTTGTTGTTGCTCTGTGCTTTTTATGATTGTTGTAAACTGTGAGAGGATCATATATGTAAGCATCTGCTTTACCTTGACTTACCTCCATAACACAGGCAGCAGGTTCGTCAAAGTATCTAACTTCTGCTTTTTTTAACTCTTTTTTAGCCAAAATAGCTCCTGTAGTACCAGATTTTACTGCTACAACATTACCCTTTTGATCAATGTTTTCCCAACCTGTTACTTTTGAATCTTTATTTATGAGCAGTGTCAATCCACTTTGGGCATAAGGATCTGAAAAATCAACAACTTTTTTTCTTTTATCTGTTATATTCATTGAAGATATAACAAGGTCAACCTTTCCGGATTGTAAACTTGGTATTAATCCGGTCCAAGCTATGTTTTCTATTTTGACTTCTCTACCTAAAAAGTTTCCGAGAGCTTTTGCTATCTCCACACTTACGCCGGTAGGATTTCCATCTCCATCACTCATTTCAAAAGGAGGGTATTGAAGTTCCATTCCAACAACCAGTGGAGCTTTTTTGAATTTTTTATCTGCTCCAAACAAAGATGTACTAATAGTTATAGATATTAGAACTATTAGGTTTAAAAATAAGTTTCTCATAAAAGACCTCCAAATTTATAAAATTATATTCAACTTTTTTGCTTTTTAGATGATTCAAATATACAATCAAATAGGAGAGTGATCAATTTTTTTTTGTATTCACATGCTAAAAAAATAATCAACAAATAGAGGTTAGTGAAAATAAATTGTATTTATTTAAGAAATTAAGTTTGTTTGTTCTTAAATAAAATGCAAGGTTTCTAGCTGATAGGTATTGAAAAGCTGCCAGTTTATACATTATAGGAAGAAACCATAAACTGCGAACTTCTGCGTTTATGGCTTTTATCAGTACATCCTAAAATAATATATTTCTTTTTACTTTTGATGGTAATCTGTTTAGAGTGTAGTTTAAAATAAAAAATAAGGTCATCTATTTCCCATTTTTACAACAAGCAATAGTAGATTTTGAGATTTTTTCAGGAGTTTTATTTTTTTATCTTATTGAATAAACATTGTTTCTGTTTTTTGTTTTGTTTTTTTGCATGTTTTTCGAAATAAACATTTGACATTTCAAAAAAAAGGAATTACCTTTATTTCGCTTCGTTGATGAGCGTTGAGATTATTCTCAACAAAATCAGGAATATGTTTTTGTCGGTCCCATCGTCTAGCGGTTAGGACTCAGGGTTTTCATCTCTGCAACCGGGGTTCGATTCCCCGTGGGATCACTAAAATGTTCATTGACATAGATATAG
>PDWJ01002776.1_pt1 | contig 17775 bp, 17 predicted proteins | sample 1430881 | NCBI WGS metagenome assembly PDWJ01 (sample SAMN01162460, study PRJNA174530) | Oral metagenome, whole genome shotgun sequencing project. | biome: Marine environment; feature: Marine mammal; material: Swab sample of the gingival sulcus; isolation source: swab sample of gingival sulcus...
GGAGGAACGATGATTTGATGATAGGGGCGCAGCGCTGGATTTAAAGTCTGGAGTCAGCAGGAATTGATGGACATGTGCGGGAGGGGGCTGAATAGTTACCCGTCTTTTAGGTTTTGTGCCTTATTGCTTGCGTTTACTGCGTACCAGTGCCACGGCCATCTGAATGGCGGTGCGCAGACTGCTGGATTCTGCCTTGCCTGTCCCGGCCAGATCCAGTGCGGTACCGTGATCCACCGAGGTGCGGATAATCGGCAGACCGAGGGTGACATTCACCGCCTGACCAAAACCGGCATACTTCAATACCGGCAGACCCTGATCATGGAACATGGCCAGTACCGCATCGGCCTTTTCCAGATGACGGGGCGTAAACAGTGTATCCGCCGGTATTGGCCCGCTCAGGTGCAAACCTTCCTGCTGTAGTTGCTGAATCACCGGAATAATCGTATTCAGTTCTTCCGTACCCAGATGCCCCCCTTCACCGGCATGTGGATTCAGGCCGCAGACCAGAATCTGCGGTTCGGCAATATTAAATTTTGCCCGCAGATCATGATCCAGAATCCGCAGTACCTGACGCAACAGGGGGGGAGTAATCGTCTGGCTGACCTTGCTCAGTGGCAGGTGTGTGGTCGCCAGTGCCACCCGCAAATCACCAGCTGCCAGCATCATCACCGGCAGTTCCGCGCCGGTATATTTTGCCAGAAATTCGGTATGACCGGTAAAGGCAATACCGGCATCGTTGATGACACCCTTGTGCAGCGGTGCAGTGACCACGGCTTCAAACTGACCATCCAGACAGCCCTGTGTGGCGATCTTCAGCATTTCCAGCACATACGGCGCATTCTCTGTGTTCAGCGAACCAGGCACCACCGGTGCAGCACAGGCCACCGGCAGAATAAACATTTCACCTGGCTGACAGGGGCGCTGCACCTGATCCAGCCGGTAAGGGCGCAGGCGGATATTCAGTCCCAGCAGCCGGGCGCGGGCGCGTAATACTTCCGGATCCCCCAGTACCACAATATCGGCGGCCCAGTGTACCTGACTGGCCAGTACCAGCGTCAGATCCGGCCCGATGCCGCCAGGTTCTCCGGTAGTCAGTGCCAGTCGCATACGTTGGGTCATGGCTCACTCCTTTGCTCAATCAGGGCACTATTGCGCAGGCTCTGTAACCACGCACGGTAATAATCATCCGATTTCCGGTTGCCCAGAAACTGCCTGGCCTGACTGCGCAAACGGCTTTCGGCGCTGGCCTGTTGTTCCGGTGTCTTATTGCTCTCCAGCAGTTTGAACAGGTGGAAACCTTCCGCAGTGCGGGTGACCTGGGAAATTTCGCCGCTTTCCAGCAGGGCCAGGGTGCGTCTGATGGTAGCTGGGAGTTCAGCGGCATTGTGCCAGCCATTCAGGGAACCCTGCCAGCTGCTGAAATCTGCGCTATCACCGGCGGCGAGTGTCGAACGGCGCAGTTCATAAGCCTGTTGCCGTGCGGCATTAATATCAGCTACCGAGGCACTGGCGCTGACCGGAATAACGGTATGTGCCAGCCGGTAGCGACTGCCTTCGCTGAGCTGATCACTTTGGCTGCGAACCAGATCGTTAATCTCCACATTGCTGATCTTGACCTGTCGGCGTGTCTGACGGGCTCGGAGGCGATCAATTAACAGTTTGTTGCGGGTCTGTTCGCGAAACTGCACGTAGTTAATACCCTGACGGTATAAGGCGGCCTGAAATGTTTGCAGATTCATCTTGTTACGCTGCGCAATCTTTTGCAGGGTTTTATCCAGCAAGGTGTCATCAATGCGGATACCGGCCTTTTTTGCATACTGAATCTGTAACCGTTCGCTCACCAGATCATCCATCGCGGCTTTTTGTAATTTTGCGGGTGATAGCTGCTGTTTGGAAGAAGCCTGCATGACACTCATACGGCTGCTGACTTCACTGCGCATAATCGGCTCGCCGTTGACCACGACTGCAATCTGATCCAGTGCCTGTGCTGCGGCAATGCCAGGAACGGCAGTCAACAGTGTTGCACCCGAAATTATCAGGTTCAGTGCATAATGGTGGTATTTATTCATAGCCATAAATCCGGTTTCCTAAAAAGTCACTTGCGCTGCTGCCGAAATTGCCCAGCCCTTTGAGTTCCAGCTCTATAAATATAGCATCATCATAGCTGGTATTATCCGATAACAGGTATTTCCTGCCTGCCAGACGTGCTTTCCAGCAACAGTCACGATATTCCAGGCCGATTACCGACTCCAGTACCCGGTCATTTTTCAGGTCATGTTCATGACCGGCAGCCAGTCGCCATGCTTTCGTCACCGGGGTGGCAAAAGAAATATGGGCCGCTGTATAGTCATTTTCCGCCTGGCTGTAGCCGAGGTTCAGTACCCGCTCTTTTTGATCCTTATAATTGATCTTGATCTGGCTGGCGGAGATATGACCGTCGTGGGTATCAATAAACGCTGTGCTGACCAGACGTGTTGAAGCGTTCAGTTCGCCCGCACCTTCCAGCACCAGTTCGGAACGTCGTCCGGTTGCAAGGTTTTCATCCGGCAGTGTGATCTTACGATCATTAAAATGATAAATCTGACCCACACTGGCGCGGAAAATTTCGCGGCCGGTTTCATTATTCAGGAAGCGGGTCGTCAGTGAAGTAGACAGGCGATTGGCATCTTCAATACGGTCTTTGCCGGTAAAGCGGTTATCACTGAATAACTGACTGTAACTGAGTGTTTTCGCTGCGGAGTCAAAGATATTAATGTCATGCTGATCACGGAACGGAGTGTAGGCGTAGTAAATCCGTGGTTCCAGGGTTTGGGTGACTCTGCCATTCTTTAAGGGTCGTTCAAAAAACAGGCCGCTATCCACAGAAACGCTGGGCAGTGAGCGGTGGCGGGTGCTGTGCCCACCGTTACCCTGATCCTGCCGGTAGTGGGTATGGCGGAGTTTAATGGCAGGGGTCAGATAAGCGAAATCATTGGCAAAGCGTTTCCGGGCACTGGCCAGTAAGTCAAGCCGCTGACCGTCATCTGAATGGCTGTTGGTGAAATAGGTATATTCACCGTTGATCGACCACTGAATGTGATCCTTATCAGTGACCGGTTGCCAGTGCAGGTTGAGTTGCGGCAGGCGGGCATAAGCCTCACTGGTATCATCCAGCACCTGAAAATCCTGGGCCAGTACGGTTAATGACCAGTCACCACGTTTTGTCGTGTAACGCAGGGTTCTTTCCAGATTGACTATGCTGCTGCTTTCCAGTGAGCTGCCGAGATCGGCAAAATAATCATTGTCGGATACTCCCTGTGCTTCCAGCGTCAGTTCACTGTTATCCCCCAGTTTGCGCTCATAGTCCAGATTGAAAAAATACCGGTATGCGTCATTATCCTGATCGTTAGGGAGAAAATGATACTGAAATTGCCCTTCCTGTTTACCGGACAGATAGCGGAATTCCGTATCCAGTTTGATGCCCCGTTTACTCAGGTAGTTGGTGGTCAGGGTCAGGTCATAGTTGGGTGCCAGATTCCAGTAATAGGGAATGCTGATGTTGACCCCGCTGGTGTCGTCGGTGGCAAATGATGGCGTGAGAAAGCCGGATTTACGGTTTTCGTTCAGCGGGAAGGAAAAATAAGGCAAATAGGCAACGCGGGTATCCTTGATTTTCAGACTCAGGTGTCGTGCTGTCCCCAGCTGTTTTTGTGAATCCAGCCCGATATGTTTGGCCTGCAAACTCCAGCTGTTGTTGCCCGGTGGACAAGTGGTATAGCTGGCATTGCTCAGGCGGACAACGCCATTGGCTTCCTTGCTGAGGCTTTGGCTGCTGCCACGCCCGTCAGCATTGCTGAACTGATAATCAGCGTCTTCAATGTCACCGGTATTGGTGGCGAGATTGAAACGGATTTTCCGGCTCTGTAATGCCAGCCCGTCACTGATGAAATAGACATTGCCCTCGGCGGCTATTTGTCGGGTTTGTTGTTCATAAGTCGCCCGGTCAGCCGTCAGGCGGGTATTTTGTTTGGCAATTATTACCGTGCCTTCCAGCGTGGATTGGCCTTCCTCCCTGAACAGTGCCTGATCCGCTTCCAGATACACGGCCTGCTGATCCGGAATATCCATTGCCTGTAGCTGTTTGATATTTTTTTGCAGCAAATTAGCAGGATCGACAGGCTGATTAGAACACGTCCAGTCCTGAGCGGCGATGACTGCTGGTGAACTCAGCGAGAGTCCGAAGAGCAGTAGTCCTGAGCCTGTGTGTTGGGATGACAGCATTGCATACCTTATTTTAATCCGCTGTGTGATGAGCATAGCGTAACATCGCATACGCTGACCTGCCAGACCATGAAGAGAGTCGTTTAGTCCGATAACCCGCCCGGTTTTTTCAATAGCTGTTTTTTGCTGCAATTCCTGATTTACAAATAAATTTCCGTTGTGTAATATTTGCGCAAAATAATAACAATATTTTTTAATCAGGCTTATTGTGAGGTTGTATTTAAAGTGGAAGCCACTATTGACGGTGAATCGGCGGTTATGTATTGCGAAAGTTCCGGTACTGATAACGGGGGATTGAAGGATCGTGCTACAGGAGCTGCTGTTAAAACAAACAGGCGGGGTCGACCCAGGGGAGCCAAAACGACCACACTGGCGGAAGTGAGGAAAAAGGCGGCGGATGAAAAGCATCAGCTGAAGCGGGAACTGGGGCGGAAGATCAATACCTTACAGGCCGAGCTGGATGCGCTGCAGAACAAGTATGATCACGAGCTGGCACAGTTATATGAAGAACTGGAGGTCTGTCGGCGACGTGAGGCCAGCTATCGCCAGGCTCTGGGAGAGCGCTTACAGGAAGTGACCGAACATCTGCAAACCCTTTTATTGAACTGGGGGGCGGCGGAGTTGAAAGAAGCGCGAATTGACAAGCGTGGTCGGGGAAGACCGCGTAAAACGATCAAGTTGTTGTAGAAGGGGGAATAAACATTGTGAAAAGATTGTGAGGCTTTAGCTGTGGCCGGGTAAGCTCAGCCGGACATGCTATAGTTGAGCCGCAGAAAAAATTGCGGATACGGATAGATTGCATGAACAAAAAGCCTGGCCTGTGGCAGACACTGAAATCCTCACTCACCTTACACAGCCTGATCGTGGGCTTGCTGATTATGCTGATGTTAATTCCCCTGTTAATGGTGGAAGGGGTGGTCAGAGAGCGTAATCAGTATCAGCAACAGGTACTGGATGATGTCGCTGTTACCTGGGGCAGGCAACAGACACTGAACGGACCATTTCTGGTAATTCCGTATGTGGAGCATATCACCAGTGTGGATACCATCAGTGACAGCAAGGGTGAGAACAAGGTGATCACCAAAGACATCTTTAATAATCACACTGTAATTATTCTGCCAGAAACACTGGACATTCAGGCTGATATTCAGGAAGAGCACCGTCAGCGCGGTATTTATGATGCGCTGGTCTATACCTCCGACATTACCATCAGCGGTACTTTTGATCACGAATTTATTCTGGAAGGCGGCGAAGGTGATCGGCGCATCCTCTGGGAGCAGGTGTTTGTGATGTTTGGTCTCAGTGATACCAAGGCGATGGCTGTCGGAACCGTGTTTGAATGGGATAGTGAAGCAGCTGAGTTACAACCTGGCACCCGCCTGCCGACAGTCATCCGGCAGGGCTTTCATATCCCGCTGAATGAAACCAGTTCCAATGACACGCAGCACGACTTTAAACTGAGTTTTGAATTACGCGGCAGTCGGGGCTTATTCTTCACCCCACTGGGCCGAACCACCACGGCAGAACTGACTTCCAGCTGGCGGCATCCCAGTTTTCAGGGTGATCTGCTGCCGGAGAAACGCAAAATTACCGAGAAGGGGTTCAGTGCCCGCTGGGATATTCCGAATCTGGCCCGCAGCTATCCGCAGTACTGGTGGCTGGAAGAAACGGACAAGTATGATCCGGCCTATTTTACTGCCGGGGTGAGTCTGTACGAACCGGCATCACTGTACACCCGGATTGAGCGGGCGGTGAAATACGGTATCCTGTTTGTTGCCCTGACTTTCCTGACCTTGTTTGCCTTTGAGGTTGCCAGTGGAACCCGTTTACATGTATTGCAATATGGACTGGTGGGGTTTGCGCTGGCACTGTTTTACCTGATTCTGCTGTCTCTGGCCGAACATCTGCCCTTTGAGCAGGCTTACTTGGCAGCTGCCAGCACCATTGTGGGCATGATCTGGATTTATGCCCAGGCCGTGCTGCGCAGTTTCTGGAAAGGCCTGTTTATCCTGCTGATACTGGGTGGATTATACTATCTGTTATTCCTGATTTTGCAGCTGGAGGATTATGCACTGCTGGCGGGTACGGGCTTATTGGTCTTTGCGACAGTCATGATGATGTTTGTCACCCGCCATAGTCGTTTAGGCTGACAATAGACCGTCCGCATGTGACAGAATCAGGCCGGAACCTCCGGTACAGCCATCAGTACCTGTGCGTATAACCAGCCTTCTGACTCATAACCGGCCGGATCAATACCCGCAGCCTGTAAACCTTCCAGCATCTGTGTCTGCTCTTCATCCGAGGCAAAGCGCCGTTGCGGTAATAATGCAGGCTCCAGCCAGACCCGATAACCGTATTTCTCCAACAGCTTCTCATACGGTCGGGTATCAAACAGGCGCAGAATACAATGTGCCATCCACGGGCGTTGTGGTGCACACAGTTGCAGGATTTTTTCCAGGCTGATCGTGGTCATATAGCCAATACAACCCGATGAAATCACGCAATCATTTGCGGCAATCATCGCTGCCTGCTGTGCTGTCGCGTCTTCCACTTCCAGATTGGCACAGACCGATTGATCCAGTAAACCGGCGGCTTCTGCGTAATGCAGGGCATTGGCTGAAATATCCAGGCCTGTTATGGTTAAATCATCGGTACAATGCTCCGCGCTGAAAACTGCCTGGTCATGTGCCAGCATGGTTGCGGTATCAGCATCCTTCTGATCCGCATAATGCTGATATAAGTCTGGCAGGGAGAAGCCCCATTTCAGCAATGCAGCATTCACACCATAGGATGAACCCAGATCCAGCAGACGCAATGCCTGTGGGCGAGGGGCATGATTGGCCCTGCGCCAGTCGTTCAACAGACGCCGGAACCAGGGACAGGCTTCCATCGGGATGCGGTAATCCAGAGCCTGCATGGTGGCGTAAAAATGGCTGGGGTTGTCGTGTTGGTAAATGGTGTCAAATACGGTTTTGCCGCTTTCATCCAGCTGGCGATGATCTACAGTGGCAGGCAGTTCCACACTCATTATCTCCTCCTTTTCTTTTTTATTAGTCCATTTACAAGCTATCGGGTCAATCCATCAGGGTGTCACTGCGCACATAATCTCTTTCTGCGGCATAATGTTCGGGCAGTACGCGTCCGAATAATTGCCGTGTACGCGCCACCTTGCCGATGACTCCCGGTTCGCGGGTATAGGCGAAGATCGCAGTATGCCGTTCGGCTGTGCCCTCCACCTCGGTAACACGATGCAGTGCATGTCGTCCACGAAACAGTTGCAAGTCCCCGCATTGCAAGTCCAGGGGCCGGACAGGGACATCCGGTTCATTCATCAGTACCCGGCGTACCGCCGCGAAGTTTTCATCGTCCGGGGAACGAATATTGGGACAATACTCAAACACACCGCCTTGTGCGGCAGGCTTGGTCAACAGGCTGACAGTGAACTCATTAATATCAAAATGCCACGGGTGGCCCTTGCCAGGTTGTAAAACATTCAGGCACAAACCGGACAAAGGATCCGCCAGTTCATAGATTTGCGGCACCTGGAAACAGTCTGCGATAAATCGCTGGAACAATGGGTGAACATACAGCTGATGGATCAGACAGGATGTCGGCAGGAGATCACGCGCAACAAAGGCATTACCACGCTCGAATGTCAAACGGGCCGGATGATCAGGGGGCAGTGGCGTATCAGGGCTGATATTGTAGGCATTAACGGTTTCCACCTGATAATACGCCTGTCCGGCCACGGCCTGCCCTTCTGCCTCCAGGCGTGTCAAAACGTCGGGGCGGATAAAGCCGGACAGGACACTGCAACCCTGCGCCGCCAGCGCGGTATGCACCTGTTCCAGCACTTGTTGCAACGCCGGACTGCCTGTTTCATGCAATGGGTAGGTTGTTAAATCGACCATTTCGGCCAGTGCAGCACTTTCCGCGTTCATACATCCTCCTGCAACAGGGTATTCAGGTCACGCAATGCCTGTGCCAGATGCTCGGCAAAACGGTGCATCTGCGCGGCCACCGGAGTCGGTGTACTCAGATAGGCATAAATTGCCTCCGTACGTGGCAAATAGGCCACACCAATGCATTTTTCGCTGGTTGCCCCAAAACCAAAGATGGTGACATTGTCAGAAGGGGCGGAGCTGGTACTTAAATAATCATCGCGCATAATCAGCCAGCCCGGTGATTGGAATATAGCCAAATCATCCGCACTTATCGCCAGTGCCTGACGGTTTTCCTCAGCCAGCAACAGTAATTGCCACAGGTGTTGCTCCGGTGCCTGTCCGGCCTGACAAGCCTTGGCGCGACTGATGTGCTTATCCGCCGCCTGCCGCAAGGCAGCCTGCTTTGTTGCCACATCGGCAGTGGATTCCATGAGCTCGACAAAGCGACAGCTCTCGGCACTGACGACCCGCATGGCTTCGGTGCGTCCGCGTTCAAAATGACGGGTGGCAATTGACTCATAGGTGGCACCGATCAGGCCTTTGGTTCGGAAATGCGCCAGTTGGAAAGCCAGTTGCAAAAAGGCATCGGGTGAGATATTTAATGCCTTGATCTGGCGCGTACCAAAATCCTTGAAGCGGAAATAATGAGTAGCGGTCTGATCGGCCAGCGCCTTGAAATCATCACGGGCACGGATAATATGGCGTTGCAGACTGTCATCCAGCACACAACTGATTTCGGTACTGGAAGGTGTGCCCACTGTCTTCTGGTTGGCGACTGCCAGTTGCTGTAAAACCGCGTCATCATGCAGCGCGTCAATCAATTCCACTACCACCGTGCCATCCAGCCCGCAGTGTTCACAATTAACACCCGCCTTACCGTTTTTAAAGACAATTAACGACACCGATTTATCAAACCAGCGATTCGCGCCATTGCCTTGTAACAGCACATCCGTCGCCTGTAGCCGGTCAGTCGGTTCGTCATCATCCAGACACAGACAAAACAGGGCTTCCTCAATCAATGTCAGGGTTTCCGCATTTTGTGGTGCTTTATTCAGCAATTCAGCCCGTACATCCGCCCAGTCTGCCCGTGCCAGTGTAGTCAGGTAGCCAATGGCCGCCTGATCTGCAACGGGTTGCGGTGACAAATGCATGATGCGTTCCAGTGCCTGTTCAATCTCCGCCAGCGTGTAAGCCTGACCATTGACACTGATGACTTCCAGCGTAAATAAATGTCCCCGATGTAAAACAATAATATGCCGTGCTTTGGCAGGCCCCGGACGGGTTTCTGAATACGGTACGTTGACGGTATCACGTACCTTGCCGGGAATGCGGGTTGCCGAAAACAGGTATTTGTACTGCGCCATGCACAAGGGTCGCCCGCGCAGACTCGCCGCCGGAAGGGTCTCGGCATCCAGAGCCTGCTTAAAGGTGGTCATGGCAGCGACCAGTTCAGCTGCCCGTTCAAGCTGGCCTTTGGGTTTGTCCCGGAACAGGAACACGAAGTTGGCATTAATGGCAACAGGTACCCGTCGTCCCAGATAACGGGCTGGCCAAAACTCATCCAGCCAGCTGTAGACACCGGCCTGCTGGTCGTATTGGCACAATGCCCGGTGCAGCTTCTCTCCAGCACCACCGGACTGACCAAAAGCCGCGATGGTACGGCGTGTCTCGGCCAGTTCGGTTGCGGTTAATAAGGGCGCACACCATTCCTCAAAACGTTGCAGGGTTTCTTCCAGTGTCGGGATGGGGATGCGTGGTAACTTACCCAGATGGGCAAATGTCACACTGTGGTGGTCAGCTCCTCGTCCAACCAGCGTCATCATACTCATTGATTTGTCACCTGTTGCAGTTGTCCAATAACAGCCTTAGTTCCTCCAGTTCCAGCAAGGCTGTCGGTAAAACAGCGGTTATCTTTATAAAATAACGGCTTCACCGCTCTGGTGCAAATCAATCATCCCTGCTTTAGTGTGGTTTTTTTGGGTTTTGCCCTCTGTTCCCGTACATACCTGATTGCTTCCAGCATTTCCAGTGGAATGAGAATAACATCACCCGTCTGTAAAGCCCTTGCTGTATGGTTGGAGACAATTTTTGTGCCGTTTATCTGTTTTTCTGTGAGTATTCCGCTTGTTTTCTGAACGTGGACTAAAGTTGTATTGAGTGTCTGCCTATTAAAAAGGTCAGTGATGAATGGTTTTGTTAATTTTTCGGCCTATTGCTGAGTATTATGGTGATCCTTGCACGAAGGCGGATTAAATCATGTTGAGAAAAATACAATATACATTTGTCTTCTTGTTGTTGATATTCGCCTGTTTGGCATGTTCGGCGGATGAACAGTACACAGAAGAAAACGTGGACGCAGTAACCTCTGTCAAAACAATGAATGATTTGTTTGTATTTTTTGCTGCTGATCGTGAGCAAGCAAATAAGCGCGGCGTGTTTTCAATAAGCAATAGCGATGTCCGACCGCAACCAATATCTGATGAGATTGTGGCTGCGATCAAAGAAAATCCTGGCTTAATGACTGGAGCGGATTTTGATCAATCTTTAGCAATAACAAAGGATTGTTCATTGTTTGGATTAACAGTTCCGCTAAGTACAAAGCCTGACCTGAAACAATGGCTCGTTGCCCCTTTACCCCCTTGTGGAAAGTCCCTGCGAAAGGATTTTCCATCCCCACGAGTCAATACACCTTTCTGGTTTGTAGAGCAAAAGAGCAATGAAAAGCCACGTATATTGTTAGCTTATCGTGCCTATATGTTATCGTTATTACTTAAACCGAAATATACTCATGATGGTTATGCTGATATTAGCAGTACCCACCTTGCGATTGATGGGAACGATATTGACATTGACTGGCGTTACCAGGACGTTAAATATCGCTATAAATCAAGTGTCTGTTCTAACCTGAGTCCAATAAATGCTGATGAACCGGCTTTTGTTACAGACTGCGCACGTGTAGAGGCCTGGTGATCACACATAAGCTTGGGCAACTTCCTCAGCAATGAGCTGAATACCTGTTTTGACCACCGCTTCTTCCTGCGCATACGAAACCCGGATGCATTCCTGGGTATGTTGCCAGCCCGCTTCAAGGCCGGGGAAGAAGTTCTGGCCGGGAATAATCAGCACGCCACGTTGTTTCAGTCGTTCATACAAGGTCTGACTGCTGATAGGCAGACCTTCAAACCACAACCAGAGAAAAATAGCGCCTTCCGGCTGGTGGATATGAAAGGGCAGGTCACCCAGTGCTGCCTTGAACCATTGCACCGCCTGTTGCGCCCGCTGCTGGTAGAACGGTTTCACGTATTGTTCGGACAGTTGCAGAATTTCGCCGCTGCGGAACCATTCCGAGGATAATGCCGGGCCGAGATTACCGCAGGCCAGATTAGCAATGGTACTGGCATGGCTGTAAGCCTGAATCACCGTTTCATTAGCGACAATAATCCCGGTGCGTACCCCCGGCAGACCGAGTTTCGACAGGCTGAGTACCAGAATGGTGTTGTCATTCCAATGGGGTCTGGCCTGGTTGAAAATAATACCGGGGAAGGGCAGACCATAGGCACCGTCGAGAATAAACGGGATGTCATGTTCCCGTGCGATGGCATCCAGATGCGCAACTTCATTATCGGTCAGCACATTACCGGTCGGATTGGTCGGGCGCGATACACACAGCGCGGCGACAGACTCATCAATGTTCAGGTGGGAAAAATCAACCCGGTACTTAAACATATGCTCACCGAGTTCTTCAATCTCCGGGCGGGTAGCACTGAACAGGTTTTCGCTTATCCCGACATCACGGTAACCGATGTATTCCGGCGCCATCGGCAGGTGAATGGTACGATGTTTCCCGTCCGCAGTTGGCCCGGCCAGCATATTGAACAGAATGAAAAAAGCGGACTGACTGCCGTTGGAAATGGCAATGTTCTTTTCCGACACTTCCCAGCCAAATGTCCGGCGCAATAAACCGGCGACATTGTTGCGGAAACTGCGCTCACCCCGGCTGGACTGGTAGATCCCCAGCAGGCTGAACAGTTGCTGCGGATCAGCATTGATTGCGCTCATGCGCTGCCGGAAAGCCTGTTCCATCTGCGGAATCCGCCCCGGATTACCACCGCCGAGGAAGCACATATCCGGGTTTTCATTCAGGGCACTGCTCAGGTCATCCATGAGTTCGACAATACCGGAAGTGGCGGAAAATTTATCGCCGAAGGCTGAGAGTTTCATGCTGGTTACTTTTGGTTAGGGTAAAGAGCCTATGGTAGCATTGATGAAACTTGCATTCACCAGGGTGAAACCGGACAATCGTGGCTAACTGACAAAAACTCCACACGATCATGGCTAGAAAACGCGACATCCCGATATTTTCCCATCCGCTCATCGAAACCCATTGCCATCTGGATTACCTGGAGGGTGAGGCACTGGCGGATGCCCTGAGTGCAGCGGAGGCGGTGAATATTGAGCGCATTATTACCATTGCCGTTTCGCCGGATAACCTTGATACCGTAATGAGACTGGTGCAGCAGCATGACAAGGTCTGGGGTACACAGGGTGTCCATCCACATGATGCCAGTGATTATTCGGAGGCAGTCGATGCACAGATTCGCAATCATGCGACGCATGAAAAGATTCGTGCGATTGGTGAAATCGGGCTGGATTATTATTACGAACATTCCGACCGCACAGCACAACGTGAAGTATTCGAGCGCCAGTTACAGATTGCCATTGATCTGGAGATGCCGATTGTGGTGCATACGCGTGAGGCGGATGAGGATATGGCGGCGATTTTGCGTAATTTTGTCGGCCAGATGCCCAAACGCGGGGTGATTCACAGTTTTACCTCCGGGCCGGAGCTGGCGGAATATTGTCTGGGCGAAGGTTTCCATCTCGGTTTTAATGGTATCAGCACCTTTAACCGGGCGGACAATGTGCGGGAAATTATTGCGATGACTCCGGTGGAACAGATTCTGTTTGAAACCGATGCGCCGTATCTGACACCGGTGCCGTATCGCGGGCGGAAAAATGAGCCGAAATATCTGCCATTTATTGCGGAGCAGGTGGCCAGGGTAAAGGGTATTTCACCGGATGAGCTGCTGCCACAGGTGTGGGCGAACAGTCTGTCAGTATTCTTCAAATGATACTCTGAATTAACAACTTAGTGATTTCCTATCGGGGGATTCTAAACCTGACTTGATATTAAGCCGGTAATCATTTATCCGATAACCATTAGTTTGCAACTAACTAAAAATATTGTTTTGTTGATTGTAAAGGTCTCAATTTGACTCTATAAAATAGTGTGGGGTAGAGTTGGACGCTATAGTGTCTCTGCTTTTTATAGAAACTGGTAGTGCCTATAATAAAATTCACTTATCATTGCTTGATGAGGTAAACTTAACAGGCGCACTAAACTTTGAGGAGAAACCCATGTTAAATAAAGCAATTGCCGCAATCCTACTGTTTGTCGCTGCAATAGCAATGCCGGTTATTGCCGACAATACTGCCGCGCCAGCCACTCAGCTGGTGACATTGACCAGTCAATACGACTATCCAACCACAGCCAAAAAATTAAAGACAGCCTTTGCCGACAAAGGACTTACGGTTTTTGCCACCATTGATCACAGCGGGGCGGCAAAAGCGGCGGGCCTTGATATGCTACCAACGCAAGTCATTATCTATGGCAATCCCAGAGGTGGCACGCCCCTGATGCAAAAAGCGCCGGCACTGGCGCTGCAATTACCACTGAAAGTGCTAATCGCTGAAAGTGAAGACGGAAAAGTGCATGTGCGCTTTTCTAAAGCTGATTTTTTAGCCACATCAATCGGTGAAAACGCCGAATTAACCAGCGGGCTCTCCAAAGTGGAAAAATTAATCACAAAAGTGGTAACGCAGTAAGTTTTAGTCTCTTAGCGCCCTGTGTTGATAAACCGTCCCAATTTATCGTGCAGGGAGTTCCGAGTAATTGGTTATTGATTGGTTGTATCTTAGATTTATAGTGCTATAGTTTCGCTTAAATACGGCTTTATTGTAAGGGTCTCAAAATGTTAGTAAGGCGGGTGATCAACTATCATCTTGGGGTTATCGTTAAGCTTAAATTCCAAAGATTCAATTACCGTAGTTAATTTATTAGTTGAATGTAGCAGGAGACGACTTGACTAAAAAAAGTGGTGTGGTAAATTGAATAAAATATCAACCAACCAAAGAGGTAACATAATGGCTAAGTTAAAGAAAAAAGAAGTGAAAAAGATTGCTGCAAAAGCGAGCAAAAAAGTAGCTAAAAAAGCGGATCTGAAAAAGAAAGACGCGAAAAAATTACAGCAAAAAGTAACAAAAAAAGTGTTGGCTGAAAAGGTGAAAAAGCCTAAGCAAGCCAAAAAAATTGCAACGAAAGTAGCGAAAAAAACTGCTAAAAAGTGACTGATAAATAGCGAAAAAGGCCAAGTCGCCGTTTAGGTAACTTGGCTTTTTTGCGTTCCTTTTCTTCAATATCTCACCTCACTGATTGCCTATACTTTGTTTTTTATCAAACAGGTTGTGACAATGACATTATCATGGTTGGGCTCGGTCTTTATTTTCGCGTTGGTGACCTCGGTATCCCCGGGGCCGGTAAATTTGTTGGCCATGAGTGCCGGGGTCAGTGCCCCTTTATTACAAGGTTTGCGTTTTGTGCTCGGGGCAACGACCGGGTTTTGTTTACTGGTGCTACTCAGTGGACTGGGCCTACAATCGCTGATTAAAGCCTATCCTGAGATTTTAATCGGCTTGCGTTTGGGAGGTGCAGCATTTTTATTATGGCTAGCTTGGTTATTGTGGCGAGCTGACGGAGGCATAGCCAATAACAATGGCTTTCGTCCCAATTTTTTACGCGGAGCGTTATTGCAGTGGTTAAATCCCAAGGCATGGCTATCTTCACTGTCTATTGTTAGTTTATATGCCCCTAGCGGCTTATCCGCTTTGGGCATAATGACCGGCATTTACTATGTTGTTTGTGCTTGCTCGATTGCTACATGGTTATTGGCTGGCTATTTTTTGGCTAAATGGCTGCAAAACCCCGTATACTTGCAGCGCTTCAACCGTAGCTTGGCAATACTGCTGTTGCTGAGTTTGGTTTATTTTTTCCTTTGATACTGTAGCGGGGTGACTGCTGCATAGCGTTTAAAAGTACGCTGAAAGTGAGCTTGGTCGGCAAAGCCCAATTCATAGGCAGTATCATCTAATTTAGCCCCACGTTTTAACAAAGTTTTTGCTTTTTGAATGCGACGATTTAAGCAGTACTGGTGCGGACTGATATGCAGCTGCCGGCGAAACAGCCGTATTAATTGCATCCGGCTGATACCGGTGGCTGTCGCCCACTCTCCCAGTGAAAAATTTTCCGTCAAATGCTGATCCAGCCACACCAAAGCTATATTGAGGATTGAAGACGGTTGATTGGCCGCTATTTGTGTATCAGTCTGACTGAATAGCTGAAAACAATCCGCCCACGCATTTTCTATGGCCAGTGCATCATCAGGGGTATTTTGCCAAACGTTATGTAGTCGTTTGATAGCAGAAAACAACCGTGCATCATCAATGGGTTTACCGTCAATGGCCACGCTGGTGGAACCAGTGAATTGTTGCCAGTAATCGACATTGATATAGAGCATTAAATAACGCCAAATTCCATCGTCGGATACATTGCATGAATGCGGTGTGTCGGGGGCAATCAGTAAACTGTGACCACGTCGAATCGTATAGTTCTTTTCACAGCAACGATAGTCCGTTATCCCGTGCAAGATTGCTCCCAACGAGTATTCGCTGTGCGTGTGCTGTTCATAACAGGCACGGTTGTTATTCCCGTAGCGAAGTTCCAGGCCGGGAAGTTTGGGATGGCGGTAAAAGGTATTTTCGGGCATGGTTTTATTTGTCGATTATGCTTAGGAAAACTAACAAAATCTTTGTTTATTGAAGGGAGCTCCCCTTCATTGCTTCGTTAAGGAATAATGGCATTCATTTCGTTAAGGAAGCGTTTTTTGTGGGTTACTTTCTTTTCATGGTCGTAAGCCAAATCAGAAAAACTACGTTGATTCATCGATAAACCTAAATAGAGAAAAGCAGTAAGTCTATTTTAACAGAACTTAGTTTTGCGGAGACTTTTATAGTATAACTGAATACAGCCAAAAAATATACTCGTCAATTTTTCGGTTGTCGTTATGTTATCGATAATTTATGCTGTACGGCACAGTACCCGATACCTGTTTAGCGGATGAAAATTACCGAGCCCGAAAAAATAGACCTTTACTACCAAGCGATAGTGGACAGAAACCCCGATTTTATCGGTATTTTTTATACCGGCGTCAAGACTACATCGATTTTTTGCCTGCCCACCTGCCGCGCACGCACCCCGAAAAAGGAAAATGTTGCGTTTTACCGTACGCTCAAATCCGCCCTGGAAGCCGGTTTTCGCCCCTGCAAAATCTGTAAACCCACTGAAAATGCCGAACAAGCACCTGAAATCGTCCAGCAGGCCATCGATTGGGTCAGAAAACACCCCAAGGAAAAAATCACCGATGCCCAGTTAGCTGAACGTGGTATCAGCCCGCATAGCGTCAGAAACTGGTTTAATAAACATTACGGTATGACCTTTCAAGCCTTTCAACGCATGTATCGCATTAATAACGCTTTTGAGGAATTAAAACACGGCAAAAGCATTACCAACACCGCCCTTGATTTGGGTTATGAATCACTGAGCGGCTTTGCCTATACTTATAAAAAACTGCTAGGGAAATCACCCAAAAATACGATGAAAAACGCCATGACAAATCATCCAATATTGATTGACCGCCTAACCTCGCCGCTGGGGCCGATGTTTATTTGTGCCACGGAAAAAGGTCTCTGCCTGTTGGAATTTACTAATCGCCGTATGCTGGAAACAGAATTTGAGGATTTACAAAGGCGACTCAAAGCGCCCATCCTAACCGGCAGCAATCCACATATTGAACAAGCCAAAACCGAACTGGCCGAATATTTTGCCGGTAAACGCCAAGATTTTGATGTCGCGCTGGATATGCAAGGCACCGATTTTCAAAAAACCGTCTGGCAAGCCCTGCTCACTATCCCCTACGGTACAACTGCCAGCTATGCCGAACAAGCCCAATCCATCCATAAACCCAAGGCGGTGCGCGCCGTCGCCAATGCCAACGGTGCCAATAAAATCGGCATTATCATCCCCTGCCACCGGGTGATTGGCAGTGACGGCAGCCTTACCGGCTATGGCGGTGGCCTCGAACGAAAGCAGTGGTTATTGGATTTGGAGTCGGGTAAGAATTATTAACCTAAATCCACCTAAGGTGCAGTAAGTGGCAACAGTCCGCTCCCTGATGGACAAGGTAACGGAGATATTTAAAAACTCATATATACATCAAAAAAATATATATTTATCATTTTAAAACAACAAAATAGGGCATTTTGCATAGAGAACTTTGTGATATTTAAGCTATAATAACTCGATAATAATATTGTTAGTTGTACAAGAGCCATTTGAACTTCGAGGAAAAAAATGAAGATTAGTATTGAAACAGTAGTGAATGCACCACTTTCTACC
>PDWJ01003162.1_pt1 | contig 17775 bp, 10 predicted proteins | sample 1430881 | NCBI WGS metagenome assembly PDWJ01 (sample SAMN01162460, study PRJNA174530) | Oral metagenome, whole genome shotgun sequencing project. | biome: Marine environment; feature: Marine mammal; material: Swab sample of the gingival sulcus; isolation source: swab sample of gingival sulcus...
GTTGCCAAAGGTGACCTCTCACAAAAGATTACTGTCGATGCCAATGGAGAGGTACGGGAGCTGAAAAATACCATTAACGTTATGGTCGATCAACTCTCACAGTTTGCTGCCGAGGTATCACGGGTTGCAAAAGAAGTGGGAACAGATGGCTTACTGGGCGGACAGGCCAGGGTTGACGGTGTTTCCGGTACCTGGCTGGGTCTCACCAACAATGTCAATGGTATGGCCGAGTCGCTGACCGCCCAGGTACGCAATATTGCCGATGTTACCAAGGCAGTTGCCAAAGGTGACCTCTCACAAAAGATTACCGTCGATGCCAATGGAGAGGTACAGGATCTGAAAAATACCATTAACGTTATGGTCGATCAACTCTCACAGTTTGCCGCCGAGGTATCACGGGTTGCAAAAGAAGTGGGAACAGAGGGGCTGCTCGGCGGCCAGGCCAGGGTCGAAGGTGTTTCCGGCACCTGGCTCGATCTTACAAATAATATTAACAATATGAGCCGCAGCCTGGCAGAGGTAGATGCAACAAACAGACAGCAAAACTGGATCAAGGACGGCATCTCAATTCTCAGTAAGGAAATTCTCCAGAAAGACAGTATCTCGGAACAAATTTCCGCTGCAATTAACCAACTGTCCCGTTATATCAATGCTGGTATGGGGGTTATCTATCTCTATGACTCGACAAAAGATACGCTGGAGTTGGAGGCCTCATACGCATATACTGAAAGCAAAAATCTACCTTCTACATTTAAAATGGGACATGGCGTGGTCGGACAAGCTGCTCAGGAAAAAAAACCGATCCTGCTGACATCAGCTCCAGAAGCCTTGCTCATCCGTACAGCAACAACGGAATATGAGGTACTCAATACATATACATCTCCGCTGATTTTTGAAGGCAGGCTGGTAGGAGTTGCCGAGCTGGCCTCTTATACAGGGTTCACCCCGGAAAAGCTTGAATATCTGGAGTCAGCACTGCCTGTACTCGCCAGCTCTTTTTATGCATCGCTGCAGTTACGGGATAAAAAACGTTTAGAAAGTATTTCTATTACTGACGCCTTAACAGGCCTTTTTAATCGGGGCCATTTTGATGTAATCACTCCACGACTTCTTAATCGTAGCAAACGGAACGACAGTCTCTTTTGTTTTACTTTACTGGATATAGATTATTTCAAAAAGTTCAATGATCAGTACGGACACCAGATGGGCGATGAAGTATTAAAAGAAGTTGCCGCTATACTGCAATCTCATGTTACCCGGGAAGACGATTATTGTTTCAGGATCGGTGGAGAGGAGTTCGCGATTATTTTCAGCGCTGTCAGCAGGAAAAAGGCCTTTGATTTTATGACAAGAGTGAAAGACTCGATAGAAGACCTGGAGATTTATAACAAAGAAGAGAAGAAAATCAATCACATTACTATTTCAGCGGGTCTAACCTGCAAAAAAGCTGCAGAAATAGAAAATGTAGGGGTACTGTTTAAAGATACAGATAAACTCCTCTATATGGCTAAAGAAGCAGGGCGTAATAGAATTATACAGAATGAATAGCATGGTAACCGCAAAAGGTTTTTTACCAGATTGATACTGATTTCGCCGCTGATATCTTTAGGGGCATCAATAATCCATCCGCAAAGAAAAGCTCGGTATACAATCAGGTAAGACGGCAACTGGATCTATGCGCAACAACAATTTTATTCATTATAGAAACACAATTTTGATTATTACAACAGTGTAATCATGCAAGAAAAAGAAAGTCATCTCCCGTTTATGAACAGAAGAAAATTCCTTGGTTGTCTTGGAGTCTTAGGCCTGTTTTCCGGCTATTATTTCGGATTTCATAAGCCAAATGTCAAAGACCAGGATTCCTGTCTGGAGGCAATCCAGACAGCCATAACGCATATGGAACGAGTAGGCGCAGCCATAAACTGGTATGATCCATCCTCCCCTCTTTCCATCCTGAACAGAGAGGGCAAACTCGACAATGCCGACCCAATCCTCATTGACGTATTACAAAAGTCAAAAGAGATGGCCAAGCTGACCGATGGTGCCTTTGATCCTACCATCTTACCGCTGCTCCAGTTATTAAAAAAAATTCGATCAACTGGAAAGGTACCACCCGCCGACGAAGTAGAAAAACTGCTGCCTCTGGTAAACTATGAGAATGTAGTGATTGAAAAGAATAGTATTCGATACACCAAACCGGGAATGGGCATGAGCCTTGACGGGCTGGGCAAGGGATATGTGGTGGATGCAGGAATTAAAAAGCTCAACGAACGGGGATTTCCTGACGCCTACGTGGAAGCCGGAGGCGATTTAATGGTCACTGGCGCAAAGGAAAACGGCAAGCCCTGGACCATTGGTATCCGCAGTCCCCGCCCGGAAACAGAGGGCAAACAGTATATCATCACCATGCACAACAGGGCCATCGCGACATCCGGTGACTACATGCAGGCGTTCACTAAAGACCGCCGTTTTCACCATATCATCAATCCCGCCACCGGCTTTTCACCGCCTGAGCTGGCAAGCGCCTCCATCCTGGCGCCAACTGTTGCCGAAGCTGATGGTTTTGCCACAGCAGCTATTGTAATGGGCCCGGAAAAAGCAATAGCCCTCATTGACTCGTTACCGCAATATGAGGGCTTTCTCATCGGCAAGGATCTCTCAACCTATACCTCAAAGCATTTCTTTGCATAATCTGCGGATGAACACTACTTATTATTCCAGAGCAGAAACGCTTTGATAAAGGGATCAAGGCCTCCATCGAGTACCGCATCCACATTACCGCTTTCCTGATTTGTCCTGTGGTCCTTTACCAGTCGATAGGGCTGCATCACATAGGAACGAATCTGGGAACCCCAGCTGATTTCCATTTTATCACCGTGCAATCCCTCCTGCGCCTCGGCTTTTCGCTGCCTTTCCAGTTCATACAGCCTGGCAACCAGCATTTTCATGGCCATGTCTTTGTTTCTGTGCTGCGAGCGTTCATTTTGACATTGTACCACAATGCCTGAAGGCAGATGGGTAATCCTGATCGCTGAATCTGTCTTGTTGACATGCTGACCACCCGCACCGCTGGCACGATAGGTATCAATGCGCAGATCCTTTTCGGCAACATCCACCTGGACAGAATCATCCAGCTCCGGCATGACCATAACAGAGGCAAATGAGGTATGTCTCCGGCCGCTGGCATCAAACGGGGAAATCCGCACGAGACGATGGATGCCAACCTCAGAGCGGAGATATCCATATCCGTAACGCCCCGTCACCATAATGGTAACGCTTTTTGTACCAGCCTCATCACCGGCCAGCAGATCCAGAATTTTTGTTTTAAACCCTCTATTTTCCGCCCAACGCAGATACATCCGCAGCAAAAGTGCCACCCAGTCCTGAGCCTCTGTTCCACCAGCACCTGCATGAATGGTCACCATACAATTGGCAGCATCGTGCTCTCCACTGAACATACATTCCAGCTCAGCGATACCGATATCCTTTTCCAGGGAAATAAGACTTTCTGCAACCTCACGCTCAGAATCACTGTCTTTTTCTTCCACCGCCATCTCCAGAAGCAGATCCGTTTCTTCCAGTTCTGACCAGGTATCTTCCCATTTGTTTATGGTATCCTGCAGCATACCATGCGCTTTTTGCACTTTCTGAGCTTCTTCCGCATTGTTCCAAAAATCGGGAGCAAGGGTCTTCTGCTCCATACGTTCAAGCTCTTCTCTTTTGGCGTCCAGGTCAAAGATGCTCCTTCAACGCCAGCATTTTTCCCTTAAGATCATTGATTTTCTGCCGAGATACAGCACTTCCGCTATCCATACCACTCCCTTACTTCATTGTTCCAAAATGTCACTATTGAGACAATCCTGCATTAACGGTGGCCTTTTACCATAATCGGCAAATCTTTCGTATATTTTTTCCACATTTTTATTGATGATTAAAAAAAACATCGTGCAGATCACATCAATAAATGCTTACGCTTTCGGACAGGGAACATCATTGCCCTGCCCCAGATAAAGAGGGATACTAGCAAGCAGACAACAGGAAAATAATGCCCTTTCTCCATATAAAAGCTCGTATGCTCCATCAGCGGCAAGATCGCTTTCTCAGCCCATTTTACGAAGATATCCGAGGACATACGAACCTCCCCCAGGGGATCGACAAAAGCAGAGACCCCGGTATTTGCGGCCCGAACAAGGCTTCTCCTGGTTTCCACAGCCCGAACTACCGACATAGCCATACTCTGATACGGGGCACTGGAGCGCCCATACCAGGCATCATTGGTCAGATTGACAAGCAGATTGGCACCACCACGCACAGATTTTCTGGCAATATCAGGAAAGATCGATTCAAAACAGATGAGCATTCCCGCCTTCACCTTGCCAGCGACAAGTGGTTCCATCATGGTACCAGATGAGAAATCACTGACATTTTCAACCAGCGGTGCCAGAAATGAAAAAAAGTTTTTCAGCGGTACATATTCTCCAAATGGAACAAGATGGGTTTTAAAATATATATCCCCCACTCCCCCCAAACTGGAAATGACAAAGGCACTGTTAAAATAATCCACTCGTGCTTTTTTCTCGTCTCCTATCTGGAACCAGGGAGCACCTGTGATAATATTCACCTTGTTAATTTTTGCAAAAGAAACCACCTGGGGGAAAAGAGCACTACGGGCTGGATAAAAGGGCAAGGCCGTTTCCGGCCAGACTACAAGATCGGGTTGTCTGCCATCTATGGTAAGAGCAAACGTACTATCAAGATAGGTTTTTACCGTTTTTTCCTGTTGATCCTGAGACCATTTTAAGCCCTGCGCGATATTCCCCTGAACCGCCCCTACCACAGCTGTTGGCATCTTACGCATTTCATGAGTCACCATATCTCTACGCCACTTGCCGTAACCCACAGCAGCACCTGTCATTAGTATGGTCACTGTAACACAGACAAATTTTACCAACCTGTCATCCTTAAGAAACAGACAAAATATGGCTGTATTGATCATAATGACCAGAAAGCTTAAACCATAATGCCCCAAAAGATCGGCAATCTGCAAAAGATATGGGTTCGACCATAGACCGTAGCCCAGATCAAGCCAGGGTAAACCTGTCAAGAAAAACGAGCGGGCCCAGTCCAGTCCCACCCAGAGACAGGGGAAAAAAAACAGCACATATCCGCTATGTAATTTTTTCACTACCAGTCCGGCAAAATAACAAAAGAGGGCAAAATAAAGAGCCAGATAGAGTGCAAGAGCAGCGCAGCCCGATACAGAAAGAGCGAAAGAAAGGCCGCCATACTGTCTCAGAACAATGACAATCCAGTACATCTGCATCAGGAAATGGAAAAATCCACCGGCGAGTCCTGCAAAAAAACGAACACGGCCATTCTCTATTATGGTGACGGTAAAAAGAGGGAGCATCGCCAGAAAAAGTATAGGCCAAAACTCACCGCCTCCCGGTAAAGCCAGCCAGAGAAAACAGGCTGTAAGCAATCCTCCCAAGACTCCCCACATGCTCATCGCTCGTCCCATCATTCTTCTTCCACGTTTTTCCTCTTAATCTGAAGACTTTCAATTGCCCTGGGAGTGGCATTCTCGATGGTGAAGACCAACCCGGCAATCTCAGCAGTTTCACCCACCTCACCAATGCGCCCCAGGGAGTGGGTTACCAGACCGCCAATGGATTCATAGGGACCATCGGGAAACTGAACATTAAAGGTTTCTTCAACAGCATCAATATCAATCTTGCCCTTTACCCGAATGGTATCGCTATCAAGCACTTCAAGGTCAACCTCTTCCACATCATATTCATCATCTATTTCACCAACAATTTCTTCGAGAATATCCTCCAACGTGGCCAGCCCGCGAACTGCCCCAAATTCATCGGTGACAAGTACCATATGATTTTTCTTTTTCTGAAAATCACGTAGAAGCTCGACAATGGGGGTATTTTCACGCACATACTCGGCAGGCTTTAAAAACTGTCTCAGATCAATGGTTTCACTGCCAAATGTGCTGATAATTCGCAATAAATCCTTTGCATGCAAAATACCAAGCACCTGGTCAGGGTTATCCTGATAGATGGGAATGCGGGTAAACCCCACTTCAATTATTTTTGCGGTTATATCAGAGACAGAGGTCGCAACATCAAGGCTTATAATTTCTGCTGCGGGAGTCATAACTTCGCTCACAAGCGTTTCTCTGAAATCAAAAATAGAAGAGATCATCTGCTCTTCCATACTGCTGATCAAGCCCTGTTCCTCTCCTTCTTCAAGGAGTCCCTGAATTTCATGTTCCAGAGCTTCTTTGGTATCAGGAGATCTTCCCAAAGAGATTCTTTCAAAGAATCGTCTGAAGATCCCTTTTTTCGATGGAGGTTCGGAAGCTTCCAGTGAGCTTCCATTCTCTTTTTCTGTCATTTTTTTCACTACCTAAATACACATGCAATGAGGGATATGCGGTATTCCCTCTAAAAAAAAGACCAAAAATAAAAACCTTCTTCTCATTTCTATTAGACACATAAAGACAGTCCGTTGATCATAGAATATAATTATTCCCCCTGATTTGCAAGATCAAGAAACCAACTGACGGGATCTATCCCGACTTTTACCATCTCCTGTGCTACTGCATGATATTTCAGCACTGTTTCCACATTTTCCTTTAATAAATCCCCTCCTGCGATTATATTGCGATGTCTCAGGCCGTATCTAAAGGGGAGGGGGCCCCTTTTAGTGCCTTACTAACAGGAACATGTCATTCAACACAGAAAAAGAAACGTGTTCGGAAAACGTAAATTGAACATAGAAGGCACGAACACTGATCAAGCGAGGATTGAACATAGTCCCGTTTAACAGGGGTAGTATCTCAACTGTACAAAAGTACAGATAATTTTATATTGAAATGAGGATAGATTTGAAAGATAAGGTACTCATAGCAAATCGAGGTGAAATCGCCATTAGAATCATGCATGCCTGCAGAGAGCTTGGTCTTGAATATGTGGTAATTTACACCGAGGCAGATAAAGACTCGGAGCATGTACAAAAAAACATCACAGAAGGAAAAGGGCAAAATGCCTGGCAGATCACCAGCTATACAGAACCCAACGATCTCTTTGCCATCGCTGATCATACAGGGTGCACCGCAATTCACCCTGGCTATGGTTTTTTCTCTGAAGATTTCAGGTTTGCCAGACGTACCACCGAAAGAGACCGTTCTCTGACTTTTATTGGTCCAAGCTGGGAGGTCATACGAGATCTGGGAGATAAAATCAACACCAAAAGAGTAGCGAATCAACTGGGGATTCCAACCATCCCTGGAACAGATGCCCCTATCTATAACGAAATGGAGGCAGAGGAAATAGCCCAGCACCTATTGAACAGTCAACAGGAAGATGGTATATCTTCTCCGTCCATCCTGATAAAAGCGGCAGCCGGCGGCGGCGGTATGGGGATAGTAGAGATTACCGAAATCGAACATTTCCGCAGGGAATACAGAAAACTGCAGCTCTACGCCAAAAGGCAGTTTGGTGACGGCGGCGTCCTCATTGAACAATGTCTGCGTGACTACAACCACCTTGAGGTGCAGCTGCTCTGCTCAAAACACGGGGAGCATATTCATTTTGGTTCCAGAAACTGTACAATCCAGTCAACAGGAAGACAAAAGAGGGTAGAAGCTGCACCAGGTTTCCACGCCTCCTGCTTTGATTATGATTTTGATGAAGCACATGTCTTACAGCAGATCGAAAATTATTCACTGAAACTGGCTGACCATGTCGGGTATGATAATGTTGGTACCTGGGAATGGATCATAACCAGAGACGGAAGACCCTATCTCCTGGAGGTTAACACAAGGATTCAGGTTGAAAACGATATCTCGGCAAGAATCAGCTATCTGAACGGTAAACAACTGAACCTGATACGTGAACAGATCCGGATTGCGCTGGGAGAGCGTATAGGATACACCCAGCAGGATATCACGTCAAAAGGTGCAGCCATCGAACTCAGGATCGTAGCAGAAGATACAAAAAGAGGATTCGCACCCTGGATAGGTACGATTTCTAAATTTTTCTTTCCGCAACACGAATGGTCAGCCGTATACACGCATGTTCCGACAGACAGACCATACACCATTCCCAGTGATTATGATCCAAACCTTGCCCTTGCACTGGTATGGGGAGACTCAGTTGACACTGCAAGATCCCGGGCAAAACAATTTCTCAAAGAGGTCGAAATCAAAGGGAAAAACGCAAATGGCACGAAGATAATCACCAATCTCGCTTACCTGAAAGAAAACCTTAATCGTCTGCTGACTTTCTAAGTTACAGACAGAAAAAGAATAGACAATGAACGAACAGCAGAAAAAACTTGCTAAAATTGAGGAGCGCATCAACTACCTGATCCAGTTAAAAGACTTTACCAACTGGGGGAACCTTGACGGGTTCAGGGAAACCTGTGAAACGCTCAATAAAAACATCTATGAAATTTCAGAAGAGCAGCTCCACAAAGAAATACGAAAGCTGGATGATTCTATAAAATTCTTAGAAGAACGGGCAGAAGAACAGTTGACACCGATGGAACGTGTCCGCATCGTCAGAACCCCGCAGCGTTTCAGCCTCAAGGATATCCTGGAAAATGTCTACGAGGACTACACGGAACTTGGCGGCCTGGATGACGCCAATATCGATCCGGCGATGATCTGCGCAAAGGCAATAATTGCCCGGCGTATTAAGAATAAACCGGTGACCGCACCGGTTATGGTAATCGGCCAGGAAACCGGTCATGGTGAAGAATTTCGCAACGGAGGCTCCTGCAAGCCTGAAGGAAATGCCAAAGCACTGAAATATATGAAGGTAGCAGAAACGGAAGGTATCCCGATCCATTTCTATATTTTCACCCCGGGCTCATACCCTGTCGAAGAATATCCGGGCGCTGCCCAGCAGATTGCAAGAAACATCTACGCCATGGCAAAACTGCGTGTTCCCATGATTTCCTTTATCTCTGAAGGCGGCTCCGGCGGTGCCGAAGCCATTGGTCTTTCAGATTACCGTCTCATGGCCAGTCACGGATATTACTCCGTTATCTCACCGGAGGGCGCAGCGGCAATTGAAGGCAAGGTCAGAGAAGGTGAAAAGGTTCCAAAAGAGCTGATAGAGGTGTGCGCTGACAGGCTCCGCCTCACGGCCGAGGATAACTTGCGACTTGGTACCATTGATAAAATTGTCCAGGAACCTCAACTTGGTGCAAGGCAGGATGACTTTGCCTTTTTCACTAAATTGCGTTCAGAAATCATCAGCGCCACAGATAAGGTAGTGTTACGCACCAAAAGCTTCCAGGCATTTCGCAGTCGCGAGATCATGCGAAAGAAGGGAGAACCCCAGGAATTACCGGTTGATGTCCCCTGGGATCTCAACAAGGAAGAAGTGAAAAGGCTGCTTGCCCTGCGGTCAAAGAAATATCGTAACATGGGAATGGCAGGCTTCAAGGGACATAACACACCATCTGCCGATTTCTACCACAGGGCAAGAATACGATCAGAAAAGCTCTATTATACCGTCCGCTACGATATCTTCAAAAGCCATAAAAAAAATGTGCGCAAGACCTTAAAGGAGTTTTCCGGAGAAGGCCACGTTATGCTGAAAAGAATCGTGGAGCCACTCAATGTGGTTTTGGATTTCTGGAACAAAAAGACTCAGAAAAAAAATCAGAAGTTGATTACATATACAGAATCTTCACAACCAGCGAACGGTCAAAGGACAGATCCTCTTGAGCTCACCGATACCTATACAAGCCCGCTTGCTAACAGCGATAGAACGGTAACCTGTCCGGATCATGAAAAATACGGCTGTAAAGATATGTGGGTGCCAGATCTTTATGGTGAATTTGCAGGGGTCTGCGAGACCTGCGGATATCATTTTCCACTGGAATATCAATGGTATCTGGAAAATATCTTTGATAAGAACTCCATTCGCTATTTCAGCTCAGAGATTACAGCAGATAACCCGCTTCGCTATACCGGTTTTAGTGAAAGACTTTCAGCAGCGAAACAGCGCACAGGCAGAAATTCAGCAAACATGACCTTCTGTGCCACTGTAGATGGCATTCAGATAGTCGTGACAATGCTCTATTCCGACTTCCGTAACGGAACCGTTGGCTCAGCGGAAGGGGAAAAATTTGTACGGGCATGTAAACTTGCCAAAAGAAAGAAACGCCCCCTTCTGGCCTATGTACACACGACAGGCGGCATTCGCATTCAGGAAGGTACTCTTGGTGTTATCCAGATGCCAAAATGCACCATGGCTGTCAGGGAATACATTGATTCAGGAGGGTTTTATATCGTTGTATATGACAACAACTCCTACGCAGGTCCGGTTGCCTCTTTCCTGGGATGCTCTCCCTATCAGTTTGCAATACGATCATCAAGAATCGGATTTGCAGGCCCGCGTGTTATCAGAGAGACCACAGGAATTGGCATACCGCCTGATTATCACTCTGATAGAAATGCGCTAAAACGGGGACATATCCAGGGGATCTGGGATCGCAGAGACTTCAGGCGCAACCTGCACAAGGCCCTTCATACTATGGGCAGCCCAAATCTTTATTACCGATAGACAGATGTGATATTTGCTGCGACAAACAACAGGAATCACTTTCTAACAAGGATGTAAACGAGGAAGGAAGAACTGTAAACCATAGCCAGGATACTCTTGTGACAAACACGGTAACCCCAAAGCCCTCCGGCCCCAGATATGTGCCTCCTGAACTCCATTTTTTTCGGAAACAGGTTCCCTTAGGGAAAGCTGACTCTGAAGAAATGGTCGAGGTATCGCAGCTTGTAAGAAAAGGAGCGGTACTTGCGAATTTCCCCGAATACCATAAAATGAGGAAAAAAGGTTTTGTAAGAAGCCCCATTGAGCCAGGAGCAAACGTACTTTTTGATGAACATTCATTTTCATTGATTGCTGAAGTTCCAGGTTATCCAAAAGCGTCCTATGTGGTAAAAGAAGGTGAGCCCGATATCCTTATTATAGACATAGTACCAGTGCTGAAAATGTCCCATGATAAAATGCAGGCATCTTTGGTTATACATCCGGCAATACCCAACCTTCCCTCTCTGAAAACAGAATCTATTGATGAACTCATCAAAGAAGCTGGCGTTACTTATGGTATTATGCAGGAAGCACTTGAGAAGGCCGAAAAGAGTATTCATTCAGAATATGCCGACTTCGACGACATCGTAATCGCCAAAGGGCTTTTCCCCGGTGAAGGCCATGATGCCTATCTCCAGTTTGAAGTTGAAATCGGACCTCTGGCCGGTCATCTGCTATCAGATGGAAGTATTGACTTCAGAGAACGAAAAATCATGGTCGGTGTAAAAGAAAACCAGCATATTGCGACCAAAATTCCAGCTGTTCCAGGCGAGAAAGGTTACAATGTTCTCGGTGAGATTATCGAACCGAAAACAGGAAAAGATATCACCATCAAAGTACAGGGAAATGCGGCCTTCAACCCGGAAGATAATAAGATTACAGCGACACAGGACGGCACCATGAGTGTCATCCAGGAACAGACCATCAAGGTCGCAAGTAAAGTAGCCATCAAGGGGGATATTGACTACAATACCGGTAATCTTGAAACAGAGAATAACGCCACTATTTCAGGAGATATACAGCCAGGATTTAAGGTTAGTGTCGGTGGTGATCTGGACATCGGAGGGAGCGTGACCTCAGCTTCTGTTTTCAGCGAAGGCAATACCATTATACGCGGCGGCATCTCAGGCGTAAAATCAACTATCGAGAGTCGGGGCGATCTCAATATCAATTTTATTGAACGTGCAACCACAAAAGCTGGCGGCGTTACAGTCATACGGAAACAGGCCTACTACTCCACAATTGAAACAGGTCTTGACCTGCGATGCGCATCAGGAAGTACCATCGTGGGAGGGACAATCGTCGCTGGAGGCTCTCTTACTGTGGCAAATGTTGGCTGTGAAAACAGCAAATCTGCACTTCTTGCCGCTGGTGTTGCCCCTGAACGATATCGTCTGCATCTGGAATTAAGCAAGCAGTACAAAGAGCAGCAGGAACAGATTATTCAGGCATTACAACTATCGGGCTCAGGAAGACGTCCTAAAAAGATACAGAAAATGGAAGAAGAAGCTCATGAGACACGGATGAAGATGCTGACATTAAATCTTATCCCAGGCACAGAACTCTACTCGCGAATAGGTTCAGGCAATACCCGCGAAGAGCTTGAAGATTTGGATTCCATGTACCACCAGGGAATCAACATCGAAGATATCCGTATCGAGGTATCAGGAAAGATCTACGCCGGAACAGTTCTGATGATAGGAAACCGAAAAGTCACTCTTTCTGAAGATTTCGAAAAGAGATGCTACAGGCTCAGCAAAAACCTGAAACGGATCATGGCTATTCCTCTCTAAGGAAAGAACCAGACATGGAGCATTGTTATGAAATTACGGTATTTCTCTCATTCTTCTTTTCAAATCACAACTGATGAGCAAAAAAGCATTCTGATTGACCCCTTTCTCGATGGCAATCCGACATCACCGGTTACTGCAGCCGATGTCCATGCAGACTACATTATACTGACCCATGCCCATGGAGACCACCTGGGTGATGCCTTTGCCATTGCAAAACGCGACAACTCTTTGATAATTTGTGTCAATGAATTGGCAAACTACTGTCAGGAAAACGGTTTCAATGCCCACAATATGCATATAGGAGGCAGCCATTCTTTTCCCTGCGGAAAAGTAAAGTTCACAATAGCGCACCATGGCTCATCTACCCCTGACGGCAGGTATATGGGTGAACCGGCAGGAGTTCTTTTTACAGCTGAGGGTATCACCATCTATCACACCGGAGACACCGGCTTGTTTTACGACATGAAGCTGATAGGTGATATGAACGCCATCGACTATATGCTTCTTCCGATCGGCGATAATTTCACGATGGGGATAGATGACGCAGTCAAAGCGGTTGAGCTGGCAAGGCCCAAACTTGCAATCCCGATGCATTACAATACCTTCCCTGTTATCGAAGCAGATCCTGATGAATTCAAGACAAAGGTGGAAAAAGATGGCGGTAAAGCCCGTGTTATGGCATACGGAGAGGAAATACCATTGTAAATTCCAGTTGACGATTCAACATTTCTGGCTGCAATATCGTGAAACAGGGAAAACATGCGATCAGCCAACCAATTACATCATATTCACATATTGAAATAAAATCAACCCCAGACAACCTATTATAAAAATATTTTATAATATCAATATCTTACAAATTTCAAAACAAATCCTCACCGTGATATGAAGAGGATTTTTTTTAAAGATTTCTGGTGATACGATGGAACCTGTAGTATACTTCTTTTTTTTATATGGCTGTTGAACTCCAACAGTAAAAAATAATATGTCCAGATCTCTCAGCGGATTTGCGCGTATCAGCAGACAGTCAACCACAATTATTAAAAGGAGAAACCTATGAAAAAAAGTCTTAGCATTGCAGCAGCAGCTCTTTTCGGGATCACAACCGCATTGACAGCTGTACCTGAGGCAGATGCCGCCCAGCAATTCGTAACCATCGGCACCGGTGGTGTTACAGGTGTTTATTACCCGACTGGCGGGGCCATCTGCCGCCTGGTTAACAAGGGAAAAAAAGAGCATGGTATCCGCTGTTCCGTAGAGTCAACGGGCGGTTCGATATACAATCTCAATGCGATTGCAGCAGGAGAACTGGACATGGGTGTTGCCCAGTCTGACTGGCAGTACCACTCCTACAATGGCTCCTCAAAATTTGAGGGAAAGGCCAATAAGGATCTCCGTTCCGTTTTCTCTGTGCATCCTGAACCATTTACCATCGTTGCCCGTGCCGATTCAGGTATAAAGAATTTTAATGATCTGAAAGGAAAACGCGTTAATATTGGTAACCCTGGATCTGGTCAACGTGCGACTCTGGATGTTCTGATGAAGGCTAAAGGCTGGACAAATGATGCATTCAAACTCGCCTCTGAATTAAAACCCGCAGAACAGGCAAAGGCATTATGCGATAATAAAGTTGATGCAATCATATATGCCGTTGGCCATCCAAACGGCTCCATCAAGGAAGCCACCACTGCCTGTGACAGTGTCATTGTAACCGTTGACGGCCCGGCCGTGGATAAACTTATCAATGATAACGATTACTACCGCGTGGCAACCATTCCTGGCGGTATGTACCGTGGCACGGACGATGACACCACCACCTTCGGCGTGGGTGCCACCTTCGTTGCTTCCGCAAAGGTACCTAACGAGGTTATCTACAATGTTGTGAAGGCAGTATTTGAGAACTTTGATCAGTTCCAGAAACTGCATCCCGCATTTAACAACCTGAAAAAAGAAGAAATGATCAAAGATGGCCTCTCAGCGCCATTACATGACGGTGCAGTCAAGTATTACAAAGAAGTGGGTTTAATGTAGATTCAACCACGGGGGCGCTTTCACAGCGCCCTACTTCCTGTTTGTTGCTGCATTTTTATTTCCACACAGTAGCATCATACATTGTCAGCTCTCGTATAATCATCATTTTCAGCTCCCTGACAGTGCGTAATCCAGGGACATTTTATGTAAGGCTCTGCAAACGTAATACAAAGGATCGCCATTATGAGTAAAGCGACTGAAACAACCATGTCTGAAACGCAGCTTCATGACATGATAGCTCAAGCAGATACAGGAGGACGGCACCCAGTTGGTGCTTTTTCCCAGAAAGTTCTGTTTTTCATACCACTGGCATGGACATTTTTTCAGCTTTGGTATGCATCCCCGCTGCCATTCATGTTTAATATTTTTATTCTTAATGACACGCAAGCCAGAGCCATCCATCTGGCCTTTTCTATATTTCTTGCATATACAGCCTTTCCAACCCTGAAATCATCCCCGAAGGATCGTATCCCTATTCAGGACTGGATAGTTGCTCTTGTTGCTGCATTCTGTGCGGCCTATCTGTTCCTCTTTTACAATGAACTGGCTGACAGACCGGGCAATCCTACGAATTTTGATCTCGTTGTTGCTGTAACAGGAATGGTCCTGCTGCTTGAGGCAACGAGAAGAGCATTAGGCCCGCCTCTGATGGTAGTGGCAATAATCTTCATCTGCTACACCTTCTTTGGGGCATATATGCCCGAGGTGATCGCCCATAAAGGTGCCAGTCTTGTCAAGGGCATGTCACATTACTGGCTGACCACAGAGGGTGTCTACGGTGTTGCGCTTGGAGTTTCCACGGGAATGGTATTCATGTTTGTTCTTTTTGGCTCCCTGCTTGAGGCAGCAGGAGCCGGGAATTATTTTATCCGTACCGCCTTTGCAGCGTTGGGCCACTTGAGAGGCGGACCTGCCAAGGCGGCAGTGGTTTCATCTGCTATGACCGGACTGGTATCAGGCTCTTCCATTGCCAATGTGGTCACCACAGGCACCTTTACCATCCCGCTTATGAAAAAGGTGGGTTTCCCTGCTGAAAAAGCAGGAGCCGTTGAGGTGGCATCATCAACCAACGGCCAACTTACCCCCCCTGTTATGGGTGCAGCAGCGTTTTTAATGGTGGAATATGTAGGCATCTCTTATGTCGATGTCATTAAGCACGCCTTTTTACCTGCTATTATTTCCTATATCGCCCTTGTCTACATCGTACACCTTGAGGCCTGCAAAATGGGTCTGAAAGGTATGAAGAAAAAACGGACGAAATCTCTTGCCCAGAGCCTGCTCTCCTTTGTAACCAGCTTTCTCGTCCTCATCATAATCGGTGCTGCAACCTATTATGGGCTGGGCTGGATAAAAACTGTTGCAGGCAGTGCCGCCATATATATAGTTTCTCTGCTCCTTGTAGCAGCCTATCTGTTCCTTATCTACCTGGCGACAAAAGTACCTGAACTGGAAGTAACCACTGAAATAAAAGAGCTCCCGCCCCTCGGCCAGACCGCTCAGGCAGGCTATTACTTCCTGCTCCCAATTGTGGTGCTGATGTGGTGTCTTACTGTAGAAAGACTTTCGCCAGCACTTTCCGCCTTCTGGGCAACGGTTCTGCTTATCTTCATTGTGGTAACACAAAGGCCGTTGAAAGGGTTTATCAGGAAAAGCAGCGCCGATGAATTTGCCGCACGGAAAGGATTTATTGATCTGCTCACAGGGCTTGTTTCAGGGGCCAGGAATATGATTGGTATCGGTGTTGCAACCGCAGCGGCGGGTATTGTCGTCGGCACGGTTACCTTGACAGGAATCGGTCTTGTTATGACTGAATTTGTCGAATTTATCTCCGGCGGGAACCTGATCCTGATTCTGCTTTTCACAGCCTTTATCAGTCTGCTCCTGGGAATGGGACTGCCGACAACTGCAAACTATATCGTTGTTTCAACCTTGATGGCTCCAGTTATTGTCAATCTTGGAGCAGCGAATGGTCTGATCGTTCCTCTTATTGCAGTGCATCTCTTTGTCTTTTACTTCGGCATTCTCGCAGATGACACGCCACCAGTAGGGTTGGCCGCCTTTGCAGCAGCAGGAATTTCAGGTGGTGATCCCATCCGCACCGGTATACAGGGTTTTGGCTATGATATCCGTACAGCCATCCTGCCCTTTATCTTTATTTTCAACACCGAATTGTTACTGATCGGCATAGGCACCTGGTACCACCTTGTTGTTGTGGTCTGTGCCTCTATATTTGCAATGCTGGTTTTTGCCTCAGCAACGCAACAATACCTGATTACCAACAATAAGATATCGGAATCACTGATCCTGCTGCTGGTTGCCTTTGCGATGTTCAGGCCCGGCTTTTTCTGGGATATGCTCTATCCGCCCCTGATTGAAAAGCCCGCTGCTGAACTGGCTCAAATAGTTGCAGCAAAAGAACCCGGCAGCCAGCTGCGTCTTGAGGTTGCAGGCGAAGACATGAATGGGAATGGTTATAGAAAAACCCTTATGTTGGCGGTAGGCGACGAGCCCACAGCCGGGGAACGACTTGCGGCCATAGGTTTTGAAACCAGAAATGAGGATGGGAAGGTTCTTGTTGACAATGTGGTTTTTGCAAGCCTTGCTGAGAAAGCGGGACTGGACTTCGACCAGGAAATCCTGAGCATCCAGGCAACAGCGTCAAGACCGCCTAAACAGCTCATCTACATACCGGCAATTCTTGTTTTTCTCGGAGTTTTGATGATGCAAAGAAGAAGAAAGCGTACCATCTCAGAAACCTTATAACATGAAATACAATACCCCGGCTGACAAATAATTCCTGATATCAAGAACAGCGTCAGCCGGAGCACTACTCTTTTTATCGAAGAAGAAAAACAGTCCATTTATTATCTGAAAAGGAGAGGCAGTCATGCTGAAAAAAATTCTCGTTCCCGTTGGTTTTACTAAACATTCAAAAGGCATACTCCAGCTGGCATATGATCTGGCCAAGCCCATGAGTGCTAAGCTTCTTATCGCAAATGTAGTTCATGAAAGAGACCTTGAGGCAGTGGAGCGCATTGCAAGCTTTGGTTATAAGGTCGATGGAGATCACTATATCGCCACAATTCAGAAAGAACGGACAGCCAAGCTGGATGAGTATGTCCGGGATCTCGGCATCTCCGACGATATCTATGATTTTGTCCTCCTTGCAGGGGACCCGACAACAGAACTGCTCAAAACCGTACTGAAAGAAGATATTGATCTCGTGGTCATGGGAACCAAGGTGAAAGATATTAAACATATATTTATCGGTTCTGTAGCCGAGAGAATGTTTCGTAAATGCCCTGTCCCTGTCA